>Ga0316605_10001620_pt1 | contig 12969 bp, 9 predicted proteins | sample OWC_soil_day20_n_FD_207666 | JGI IMG/M metagenome (GOLD analysis project Ga0316605, IMG submission 207666) | Wetland soil microbial communities from Old Woman Creek delta, Ohio, United States - OWC_soil_day20_noCT | ecosystem: Environmental > Terrestrial > Soil > Wetlands | place: USA: Ohio... | reverse complement strand
GATCCCTTCAACGAGTTTCTGCCCCCCGACCTCCGGGGCACCGACGATCATCTGGATCTCGACTCTCTTGATGAGCGGGAATGTCGTTTTCATGCACGCATACACGATCTGGTTAACTTTGGCAAAGCTCAACCGGTCGGCAACTCCCTTTCCCACCCTGATCCATATCGTATTTCTCGCATTGATCAGCATGAGGTGTTCGATGTGGTCCCAACCGATCTGGATCTTCTCACGTTCAAGATATTCAACGTACTCGTCGGTAAGCAAGGGCCCCCAGATCCTGTAATAGATCCCAACAGGGAAGGAGGAGCCCGGCGGGACTTCCTGAATATCGGGCCCTATAAGTTCGAATTTCCCGTCGACAATGTCATTCTCGTTCTCAACGACTTCCGTGAACAGGTATGATTTATAGCCATTTTTCGGTCCGCCGAGTTCGATGTGGCTATCGGCGTTCCTTATCTTGGCGCCCATCCACCGGGGTCCGTATCCTATATCCTCGACCCCGTCAAACGCGTCTTCCAATTCGGTGGGGAATTGCCACACTCTGCCTTTTGGTAACGGTCTGTTAATTATCATTATTTCCCTCCTTCCTGCGATATCTCATTTATCAGGCTTTTGAGATGCGTTTCGAATTCCCCGAGGGAACAATCGGGATACGACATTGTCGCACCGGGTATATGGCTGTTGCACAAAACCAGTGACTTCGTTCCGTTCATCCCCGCCACAAGGCGCTCGGCGACATACGGTTGATAACCGATCAGCACGACACATTCCGGAGCTTTGTCGGTTAGGGGTTTCACCGCCCCCTCCCGTATATAGTCGATCACCTCCGCGGCCCACATTTTTGCGAAGGTCACCTTCGTATCATCAAGGTGAATCGCAGTATTGCCGGTTGCGGCGATCGGCGCCTTAAGTTTTTCCGATAATGCCACGGCATAATCGATGAGCGGGCGTTCAGGGAGCGTCAATGTACTGCAAAGATCCCCGGCCATGATCAGGATATTCGGGTTTGCTGCCAGTGATTGAGCTATCTCTTTGGCGGAATTCATTCCTTATTCCTCCTTATTTCTGTTTTGTGATCAAACGCTGGATCCTGGTTGCATACCTTCCTTGTTCGATCCCATAGACTTTATTGTATTCCTCGATATCTACGAGCTTGCCGTCAGTTCCCCGGGCCTTGGTGATCCGTGGGCCATCAGTTTCCCATCCCTGCTGCTCGCGGAGAACTTTCAGAAGTTTCATTCTTTTCATGACAGGCAATTCATGCTCGGAGCGAACGAACGACTGCCAGTCGTCGGGGAATTTCTTGTAAAATTTCTGGAACATATCGATATATGTTTCGATATGGGTTGCACGCCCATCTCTCAGGTCGAGCGGCCGGGTAAGCAGGTTCATGGCCATTGTGAGGGCTTCCTCTTTTGTTTCAGCGGGGAAGATCAGGTGACGCGGGGCGGGCTCGACGTCCCGTTTCCTGCCGTCAAGGCCATCCCACATCCACCAGCGCTCCTTGTCGTGTTTGCTTCCCAACAGGTAACGATCGAATTCGAAACCGCTTGTTGGACCGACCACAACCGGTATTCCCCCACGGGCATACCCGGTAGCCATTGCATACGCCCTGTCAGGCATGACGCCCCACATTACCACAACGTAGTTGAGACGGTTATACGTATAGTCAGCCATTTCGACATAGTTGGCATACGACGATACTGCGCCTCCAAGGCGGGCTACCTTGAAGAATTCATCGAGGATCTGCACGTTGCTCGTGCATCCCCCGCAATTGACAAGGCTGCGGGCCAGCGCCGCGGAGCCGAATTCTTCGAATATGAACTCCTTCTCCTTTTCACTGAAGTTTTTTGCAATATCCTGGGCACCGCAGCCGGCCGTAAAGAGGATGCAGTTTCGCGAAACCATCTCGCGGGCCATCTCTCCCAACTCCTGCCTGCTGGTGGTATCACCGCAGCTGATCAAGGCCGCCATGCCGGGAATATTGCCGAAAACCAGCGAGAATGCCTGTGCCCGGACCTCTGTCTCCAGGACGGGGCCCCGGCCGGGGCGCATGATAAATTTCTCATTGCTCAATGCATCCCGGCCCACAGCGGAAAAGACCTGGCGTATGGGGATGCCCGGCCGGCAAGCTTCTTCGCAGCGCCCGCAATAAACGCACCTCTCTTCGAGGCCTTTCAATTCGGCCATATCACCTTTGGCTGCCTTTGCCATTGCCCCTGACAGAACAATGCTGTTCGGGCACCGGGCGGTACACATATCACAGCTCACGCATTTTGAAGCAAGGTTAGCGACATCCACGAACGGTGCAGTTTTTTCCCTTTTAAGTTTTACGGCAACTTCAACCGCAATTTCCGCGGCTTTTTCAGGATCGAGGACGAGCACCCCCATAGTACCCGCTACAAGGTCCTTCACCACATTGTCGGTGAGGTCCCTGGTGCGGTCGGGAAGCCCTAATGAATTTTTACGGCTCGTAGCGATGACACGCGTGCCTGTTCCCGCTACAGTTTTCATGATATCGGATTTCATACAGACATCGCCGATCACGAGAACGTCGGTCATGCCGGAGCCGAGCACCCGGTAAGCCCTCACCATAGTCTCGAGCACCCTGCCCTTCGGATAGAACCGAAGGATATCATCGCCGGCCGGTCCTATTCCGCAGACCTCGATTTTTCCCACCAGGCCACGGGAGATGATCTCCTGGACTGCAAGAAACGGCGGCAAGAAGGCGTCTCCCATAAATGTAAGTATGGGCAGCGAGGCATTGACGTTTCCCGCACCTGACTCGTTCGTTGCGGCAGGCCAGTCCGCCAGGGCCTTCGGGTCCTGATCCGCGGCCGTTATGAGCCCGAAACATGCGATCTTCAAAAGCTCCGCAATTTCCATGGCGAGGAAAATAAGGGACCCGGCATGGAAGTTCATCTGCTCAAAGCGGGCAGCAGTCTCTCCAGGCGCCCGGGTTGCAGCTGCTATTTCGATGACCTGCGATTCGCCATAGACCAGGACCTTTTCAAGGTCCCGCAGGTTCTTGACATAAATACCGGTCAAGGCTGCCAGGATAGGATGAGCATCCGCAAAGGTCGGGGCTTTCCCGTATTTAATAACTTTTTCGGGACCCAGGGCCTTCATGGCAAAATTCATCAATTCACGGGTCGTTGAATAGACGGTCATACATTCTTTGATAGTCTTTATCAGGCTTTCCCTGGCACGCCGCTCATCAGATGCTCCATTTTTTCCGTCTTCCGGAAGGACCGGTGTTGAATAACGGGGTGAATGCCGGGTCAGGAGCGCCTCATCCCATTCGTTAAGATCGGCCCAACTGGCAAAGGGGAACAGCTTCAGATCGAACTGCGTGGCGCGCCCTTCCCCCCAGTCATTGAGGATGATCTCCTCGATCATGTCCGTTATGCCCCGGCTGTCCGGGACAATGGCATCGATGTCCAGCACCGTTTTGCCTAATCTAACAGTGTGCTTCCGGGTATCCTTAAAGGAAACTGCCTCGAGGGCCGGCCCTAAATCTTCGGCTTCCTTTGGTGCCGCTTTCGCCTTTCCCTGGTCGACGTCCATTTCAGCCATGCATTTCCTGCAAACGGTCTTTTTTGTGACCGCTGCTTTCATGACCGATGCAGACACGCCTTTGACCCGATAGGCAGGGCTCATATCCTCAAAAGCGATCTCCTGGGCACAAATGTCACACAGAGCGATACCGCACACATCACACGCTTTTGCGGCCGGATTGGCCTTACAGAACTCGCACAACCTCTCTTCGTTCGTTGCTAGAGCTTCACTCATAAGTGATTCCTCCTTAAGTCAAATCAATTGGTTCCTGGCAGTCACAGCCAATGCGTTCTTTAAGCCGACAATGCATTTCTGTCCGCCAGGACCGCGTCAACAATATTGTCCGCCCCTACCAAATAAATATTTCCTTTTCCAATAATGGAAAGTTTTCTCATCAGTTCAGGATTGCACGAGTTTCCACCCAGGCAAATGCTGGAAATAGTTATGCCCTGCCGCACGGCCAGCCTTGCCTGCCGTATGGCGTACTTCTCAGGTGAGGGATGGGGAGCATTCACGTCCCCATCGGATATGAGAATGATGTGCCTGTTACCCGCATTACTTCGCCTGCCAAAGGTTTGCATGGCAATCCTCAGCCCGTACCCGAGATTCGTAAAGGCATTTTCGTGCAAGTTGAGGTCAAGGATCTTCCGGGTCAGGTAATACGCGTTCCCTGACAATTTAGCCACGCGCTCAGCTTTATTCGAAAAAGCGACCACTCCGACCCGATCTCTCGACTTAATGCCTAACAATGAGAGGGCCATTGCACTTTCCTTGGCATACCACAGCTTGGTGAGTTGCTTCATAGTCCCCGAGAGATCGACGACGAGCACGACGTCAATCCTGGTGCGATCGTTCTCCCTGTAGACTCTTATCTCATCCCTGCCGATCTCTTTCTTGCGTTGCTTTATTGTCTGTCGTATGGTCTCTCTCAGAGCGATAGAGCGATACCGGTCGCCAAACCGATATTTTCCGATGGCGGCCCGGCTTCCGTTGCCGGAAAAGGCCTTGATGCCGCTCGCATGGCTGCCTTCCATTGTAATAGACCTGTTTCTCTGGATCTTGGGATATAAGGACTGCAGCAGGAAAGACACGCCCCTCTTGTCGAGGTTCCAGCCTTTATTGTCTTTCCTGATGATCTTCTGTGATTCCAAAAGCTCGATGGTCTGCACGAGGGCCTCGCGTTCCAGCTGTTCCCTGAGTCTTTTATCGCGCTCTTCCGCACGTTTTCTCGAGGTTTCCACATCGTCCAGAAGTTCATCGGTCAGATTGTCGCCGCTGAAACGTTCCGGGTAAAGGGTTTCGATCTTTGCCATCATCTCACGGTGCAGCGCGGAGAATTTCAAATCGGGGAAATACTTCATTCTCTGAAGAAGGAGGTCGAAGTAACCGACCCTCAAAGGGGTGCGGACTGCGTCAACCTTCGCGATGTCGGCTACTATGTCGGCAAGGTCCGAAGCCGACAGGAAGACCAACGGTTCTTCTTCATGGTTCTCACCGATTACTTCAGAGACGATCTCATCGATGATATCCTGCGATGTGCGGTGTACCTCGGCATGGGTCTTGATCCGCAGACGATGAGGTAAACATCCTTCGGCAGATTTCCTGATAACGGCATTTTTATCCTTGCCGTCAAAGGCCTCAAAGGACGTGATAAGTTCATGCAGATGAAGGGCTGCCCTGGTCCCGGCACCACGCTCGACGTCGGCATGAACCCTCGTTTGCCTTACGGCTTCGAGGCACCGGTGATGCAGGGTGCTTCCCAGGACATCTTCAATAATTCGGGATTCATCCGTAACATCTTCGACATAATCCAGGCGGACCACATCAAAATATTCGAGGACCCAGGATGGCAGCGTCTTCAAGGTCCCCTCGTCCCCGGTGGCAAGAATGAGGACATCCAGTTGAACGGACTCATCGATCCCGTTTATTGCGACTGCATCTCCGCTCGCTGCCCGAAACATGATATCGAGCGTTTTCTCCGGGAACCGGTTTAAATTATCGGCTATGAGGATCCCCCGGTTCGCCTTAAGTAATTTGCCGGGAACAAAGGACCGGATATCCCTCATGCCGAACTCGTATGCCGATATGGGATCGATATCCCCGAAAAGGTCCTCGGAACAAAGCTCGGGAGAACCCTGTATTCTTTTTGTCCGCTGTGCCCCGGGCTTTATTTCCGCGAGAATGCCCTCTTTCTTATTGGAGCGGCACCATGGACAATCCGGCCGGTCGGGACGGCAGTTCAAAGGACAGCCCTTGACAACTGTTATGTCTTTAAGAAGGGAAGCGATCTTCTTGCATAAGACGGTTTTTCCGCTCCCCGGCGGTCCCATGATCAGAAGGTGATGACCGTTGTAAAGACTGGCGCTTATTTCCTCCGCGATAGATGGCTTGAGGACAAATCCTTCAAAGAGTGGACCAGGTGAACCGGCCGACAGGGCATCCTCTATCCTGGCACGAATTTCTTGTAAAACGCTCATTTTCTCTCTGCCTCTGTTGAGACGCTCAGGATGCGTCTGCATATTTCATCGGCGGCCGCGAGAGCCGTGGAGCCATTGTTCATTTCGCCGAGCGGTATTCCCTGAGCGTCAAACCGGCTTACCCTGTCATCAAAAGGAATCGATCCGAATATTTCCATTCCGTATTGCTTGGCCTGTTCTGCCATGGCTTCCTGCGTTTCCTTCGTCATCTTGTTGGCGACCAGCAAAGATGTGCTGAACTGGATGCGAAGTTCTTTGGACAGGTCGAGGATCCGCCGTGCCGTCAGCACGCCTTTCTTGCTGGCATCGGTAACGACCAGCATCAGGTCCACGTGACGGGTCGTGCGCCGACTGATGTGCTCAAGCCCTGGTTCGCAATCGACGACCACAGAGTCATAGGCCGTATACATGCTGTCGATCGCATGCCTCAACACGTGATTTACCGCGCAGTAACATCCTTCTCCCTCCGAACGGCCCATGACGAGGAGGTCGTACCTGGGGCCCTCATGCAATATCTCCATGATCTTGCTGGAGAACTGATCGCGCCTGTCGACCTCACCCGTCGAATATTTTTCGTCCGGCGAGATTATTTTTTCCCGGATGTCGCCTACGGTCTGTTTTACGGTCACGCCCAGGGCTTCCGGAAGATTGGAATCCGGGTCGGCGTCTATTGCCAGGACCGAACCTATCTGGGAGAAATAGGTGATCAGGCGGGAGGATAGAAAGGTCTTCCCGGTTCCGCCTTTACCTGTGACAAGGATAGTAAAACCGTTTTTTCCGAATATCATAATTAGTATTCTCCCGTCACGTCTCTTACGAGGTCATCGATCAGGTCCACGGGATTCTCGAAATATTTTGATTCTGCGGAAGGTTTTACCCTTCCAGCCAGAGATGAAAACACCATAGATCTCATATCGTCCATGTCACAGACCTTCTTCTTCCGGAGCAGGGCGCCGGCCATCGTCTTTTCATACAGAGCGATGCTCGCCCGAACGCTTGCGCCTTGCTCGACTTCCAGGCTCCAGGGTTCGCGGCGCGTAGCGCGGACCAGGTTTACGATATTATCGAAAACATCACCGGGCATTTCGATCCCGTCAACGCTCCGGGAGCGAAGCTGGATGATTGTTTTCTCGTTTTCCAAGGTCTCGGGATAATCCATTTTCACCACATCGAACCGGTCCAGCAACACATCGGAGAGTTCTTCAACGCCGGCGTGTTCTTTAGGGTTCATAGTGGCTATCATGATAAAATCTGCCTGGTAATCGACATCGTACGGACCTATCGTTGCAATGTGTTCTTCGAGGACCTGCAAGAGCGCATTCTGAAGTTTTTCCTGAACGCGGTTAAGTTCGTCAAAGAAAACGATCCCGCGGTTGCCTTTCAGAAGCTTTCCCGGTGTAAAAGCCCGGTAATCCTGGGGACCATACTTAAATGCCATCGCAGGGTCAATATCCCCGAGCAGGTCCTCCGCGCAAAGGTCGGGAGAACCCTGGATGCGGATGAAACGGGAGAGTCCACCCACTTCCTCGGATTCAAGGCTTTTGTTTTCTGCAAGTTGTTCTTTGCATTTGGGGCATGCCGGCTCATTTGGATCGCAGTGAAAAAGACACCCCTTTACTGACTGTATCGCCGGCAGCAGCTGGGCAATGTTTCGGGCGAGCGTAGTTTTGCCAACCCCCGGAGGCCCTTCCAGGAGTATGTGGTGTCCCGCAAGCACCGAAGCCAGGATCTTTTCCTTTACCGATTCCTGGCCGATTATGGACGGCAATAATTCAACTCCGCTTCTGATACGTCCGATAACGATATTTCTCAGCTCCTCAAGATTCATTAAAACCCCCTTTTTTTCAAAACCCTCAAAAGGCCCCGCTTACCTTCGAGACCCTGTCCTTTCCGAGTTGAGGATATATCTTTCACGCACCATGCTCCACTGCTGGGTCGTTACCACGAAATAAGAGACCAGTTCCCGCGACCGGGGATAAACGGTGAAAGCGTATACCTGGTTCGGATCTTTGTTGTCCACCCCGCACAGGCAGATCCGATGGCTGGTCAGGTAATCCATGTACTTGTTTGCCCAGGCCTCCTGAAAGAGCATTGATAACCCGAGCGACTCCTGGAAAGCCGGGACAGCCAGGATAAAATCGTGATTAGAGCCTGTCTTTTGCCGTAATGCGATCAATTCGTTTGCGCAATCAAGACCTAGCTCATCACATCGCGGCGCACACTTTGTGAAGATCCCTATGTCTCTCTGCGAAGTGTAAAGACACGGATCTTCGTGGTCCGGATCCAAAATGAAACCTTTGTCCAGCAGGAGATGATCAATGGACTTTTTCAAATAATCCCTGGCTTCATCGTCAGAGGTGAATTCATAATGTTCACGCTCGGGCAGAAAACTTGCCTTCAGGGGTAAATCCGGGGTTGCTCCGCCAAAGTGTTTCATTTTCCGGGGTGCTTTTCCCTCACAGTGGATTATTTCCGAGATCCTTGTCCCGTTGCCTTTGGCCATTTGGAGGGACAAAAGGACGGCCACTTTTCCATTCAGATCGTATTTTTTCTCGAGTATTTTCATCCCTATCAAAACCCAGTCCCTGGGATAAGGGAGCTCTATATCGATACCGTTTTCCCGTAGGGATTTATTGGCGTCTTGAATTGTCACCGGTCGTTGTGTCATGACAGTCCTCAGAGAGGTTACAGCAAAGCCCGTGCCACCAGTCCGGACATCAGATTTCAGTCTGTTGCAGGCAAGCGTATTGGCGGATAACCATCAGGTCATAAAGGAAAAGGAGACCCAAAAAGACGGCCTGAAACGTTACATTATGTAACAAATTTAGTAACAGATGTTACGCCCCGTTTTTCTCTTTTCTCCGACCGTACGCCCGTTCTTGTCGATGACTTTCATTTAACCCCCCGGATTGACCGGGGGGTTAAATGGGCAAAGAAGGTCCGTTTGTTTTATTGAATTGTTAATTCGATATCCCGAGATGTTTCAATTTTTCGTAAAGTGTTTTTCTCGCGATGCCGAGGAGTCTCGCGGCTTCCGTTTTATTGCCGCGGGCAAGTTTGAGGGTTTTGAGTATAAGGGCTTTCTCCTGTTCCCCGATAGACAATGACTTGTTCAGGGCTTCGATCCTTCCATTCTCCATTGCATCGCCGGCATCGGACAAAAGATCGATGGGAAGGTCATCAATGATTATTTCCTGCCTCTCTCCGGACAAAAGGCACGCCCGCTCGACGACGTTAGAGAGTTCCCTGACGTTGCCAGGCCACTGATAGGTCATAAATAGCTCCGATACTTCTTTTCCCAGCGTCTTCCTGGCGTGCCGTTTCTTGTATTTCTCAAGAAAATGCTGAGCGAGAAGCGGTATGTCGTCGCCTCTCTCCCTGAGCGGCGGAAGGTATATAGTAAAATTATTGAGCCGGTAATAAAGGTCCTTTCGAAATTTGCCCTCTTTCATGGCAGCCTTGACAGGCACATTGGTGGCACACACAAAGCGGACATCTGTCTGGGTTTCCCTTATGTCCCCCAGCTTTCTGAAAATACCTCTGTCCAGAACGCGCAGGAGCTTTACCTGTATGGGAAGGCTCATTTCGGCCACCTCGTCCACAAAAAAAGTACCTTTGTGAGCAATCTCCAAAAGTCCCAGCTTATCCTTGTCAGCTCCCGTGAACGCCCCTTTCTTATAACCGAATAGCTCGCTCTCCAGGATATTGTCCTGCAAATTACTGGCGTTTATAGCGACGAATTGTCTATCTTTTCTGGCGCTCTGGTTGTGTATCGCGGAGGCGACTATTTCTTTTCCGGTTCCTGTTTCACCTTGCACAAGGACGGGAATGTTTGAAGTTGCCGCTACGCTGATTAATTCCCTTACTTCCTTTATTTTTGGGCTTTCACCTAATAGCTCCTCGTGGGGCTTCAGAATCCGAAGATGTTCCTCCAGGATGAGGTTTGTCTCAGACAAAGCCTTCTTTTCATATGCCTTTTCTATCAAGTTTGACAACTCTGCCAGTTCGCAAGGTTTCTTTAGATAATCATACGCGCCGAACTTCATCGACTGGATCGCTGTTTCAACGGATGCATGACCCGTGAGCATTATTGCCTCCAGGGTGGGCTGGATCGTTTTGGCCTTCTTGAGAAGGTCTACTCCGCTCTCATCCGGGAGCCTTATATCGAAAACCGCGACATCAAAACTCCTCTTCTTAAGGAGAGCAAGACCGGCAGCACCGCTATGGGCAACCGAAACTTCCATGCCGTCATATTCCAATTTGGTTTTGAACGCCTTTACAAGTTCTGCTTCGTCATCAACAAGCAACACGCAGATCATATCGGTTATTCTCTGACCGCACGGACCGGCAGCGTAATGCGAAACGTCGTTCCGTGCCCGGGTTTGCTTTTTACTTTCATTTCTCCTCCCATTTCTCGTAAAAATTCGTAGCAGAAGGTCAACCCAAGCCCCAGGTCTTTCTTTGAAAGCTTTGTGGTGAAGAAAGGTTCAAATATTTTCTCCATTATCTCATGCGGAATGCCTATTCCATTGTCACTTATTTCTACAGTTGCGGTATTCCTGCTGCACTGGGTCTTTACACTTATTTGTGCCCGCGGTCTTGATTCGAGAGCGTCTATCGCGTTGTTCAGGAGATTGAGAAATACCTGTTGAAGCGCCCAGCCGTCGCACTCGATCTGCGGCAAGTCAGGCCGGAGGACCTTGAGCAGTTTTATGCGGTGCTTCTTGAGGTCCAGTCCACCTATCACTTCACTTAATATTCTGTTAAGGTCCAGTTTCTCCCATTTGAAGCCTTCTTTTCTGCTCAGTTTCAGCATATCGTTGATGATGTCTGTACAACGGAACGCTTGTCCTTTAATTGCCTTATGATAATCTCTCAGGTGGCTCCACCGGCCCCCATAGCCATAAGCCTCCAGGGAATCACACAGCGCCATCGCCAGTTCTGCATTGGCGCTGATCGTGGCCAGGGGATTGTTCAGATTATGGGCAATGCTCGCCGCCAGCCTGCCGACTGCGGCCATCTTTGCCTCCTGGGCCAACAAAGCCTGTGTTTTTGCCCTTTCCGTCGTATCTTCTATTATGCATAGGAGGCCTTCAATTGTGCCGTCTGCTCCATATAAGGGGATTCCCTTAAAATTCATAAGGAAATTTTTATCACCCCTGTACGTGATGAAGGGAAAATCCCATACCTCAACGATCTCACCGGTTCGAAGGCTGTTCCGGATGCGGTCGGCGAGGCCGCATTTTATGGTGTAAGGATTGTCGATCCAACTGAAACGGCCGATCAAGAGGTCCCCGGCCCGGTCCCCTAATCCCGTCTGTTGTGCCATCACCGAATTCATACTGGTAAAGACACCATTTATGTCGATAGTGAATATGGATATCGGTGCATTATCAAGTATTGTTCTCGTGAGTTCGTTAGAGTGGCGGAGCTGGTCCTTGACCTTTTTATGGTACGTTATATCTTGAGCCAACTCAATGATCATCGGGCCGCCATTGGCAGCGCTATTCGTGAAAGGGATCGCCATGGTCAGGAAGTGACGCGGCGTGCCTTTGAAATCCATTGTCAGTTCTCTGCGCGTTACTTCTCCGGTATTGATGCACCGAAGCGCCGGACACCTGTCACAGGGCTTGTTTCTGCTGAAAATTACCTGGTAGCACAATCTTCCTTTCATTGCGGATAGATTTTTCTTTTCCGCAAAACGAATGGTTTCTTTGTTTATCCACACGATCTGCAGGTTGTGGTTGAGTACCAGGACCCCAAAGGGAACTGTCTCGAGGATCGATCGAAAATTGATCAGCCCGGATTTGTTCATATGCCTCTGCCAAGATTTTACTTTTTTATGTCGTTCCCGACAAGTATTACATACATATCGAAACGACAAGACGTGAAGGGGCAATTTCCATGCCAATTGATACGTAGGATAACATGACTGCTTTTCCGCTTATATTGTGATGTAGTTCAAGGCAATTTCCCGAAGCCGCTCTTGTTCAACATGTGAAAAAGTAACATCTGTCACCGGCACCCGTTACATCCCGTAACATGCCCGGGAGTACCATGAAACCCGGTCCCCCCTGGCTTTCCTACTCTATAAACTTGCCAGGTATAAAGATCAGATCACGATTTCTACGCTGGCACAGGTCTTGCTTTTGGCTATCCCGTATAAGGATCCGATAAACGTCAAAGGGGAATGGTTATGGGATCTATCGTATCGGCAGGCTAAAGCAGCAGCCTGACCAAAATTCAACAAGGAGGCGGCCGATGGTAGAAATTAATCCTTGGTATGGTTGGTGGGTTATTGTGATCGCAAGTGCAGCTTTGACTGTGATTGGGATGGCCATCACTTACAGGAGGTGGGAAAAATGAACCAGTTCGTCGCAATTCCCAGTCCTGGACCGGCTTATTATTTGCCTGTCGCTATTGGAATTATTCTGTTTTTTGTCGTGTGCATAGTGGTAGGCATGCGGGCCAGGAAAACATGGACATCCTATGACGAGTACGTCGTGGGCCACCGCAACATCGGCCCCGTGGTTACCGGCCTCGCCCTTTCAGCTGCATGGCTCAGCGGCTGGGCGTATCTGGGATCAATGGGGGTCACCTATACCGCGGGTTGGTCTGGAATGTACCTGGCGAGCATGTTCTCCTTGTTCGGTATTATTCCCTGTCTTCTGCTCACCGCGCCAAAACTCAGGAAATATTCAGCGAAACTCGGCTATACAACCATACCGGAAGCCCTGGGAAAACGCTTTGGAAGCAAGCTTGTGCAGATAATCGCCGCCATAGTGATTCTCTACTATTACCTGGGTTACTCGATCGGCCAGCTCAAGGCCGGAGCGACGTGCTGGTATGCGGTCGCGGGCTTATCTCCTGTCTGGTGCATCCTTTTCAGCGTGGTTATTACATGGCTGTACCTGGCTTATGGAGGCTATAC
>Ga0316605_10001618_pt1 | contig 12973 bp, 19 predicted proteins | sample OWC_soil_day20_n_FD_207666 | JGI IMG/M metagenome (GOLD analysis project Ga0316605, IMG submission 207666) | Wetland soil microbial communities from Old Woman Creek delta, Ohio, United States - OWC_soil_day20_noCT | ecosystem: Environmental > Terrestrial > Soil > Wetlands | place: USA: Ohio... | reverse complement strand
GAAAGAGTAGTTAGTCCCCCGGAGGGACATTATAGTACCACGAATTCCGGAAAAGCCGGGGAAATGAGGGAGAAACGGCAGTGACCCTACCGTTGATCCGTTTCCTTTGGGGCTGTTGTACTTGCCTGTCTCCAGCACTCCCATCCTGAATGGGCTTGTTTGTGCTTTGAGCGCCCAAAGCGGGCTGGTCGGTAGAACACTTCTATGCCCTCGTTCAACGTGGGCATTACGTATGCAGGAAGGTCGGCGCAGTCGCAATGCTCCATCGTGCTCATGGAGGCCTCGCCCTGCTCCTTCAAAGTGCTTAACGTCTGTTCATACGTTCCCTGAACCGAGCGCAGGAATCCCTGCACGCGATCTACGTCGTACACGCTAACGCTGACTGCCGTTTGGATTTCCCGTGTCAGCCGGTCAAATGATCGCCGAGCGAATCTTTTTGCAAAAGCATGCACATCTCCGTCCCCCAGACTGAGATCCAACCGCTCCAGAGGTTGGAAATCGAAGTAAGATAAATGAAGATTGTCAGGAGAAGCGATGATGTATCGTGCAAAAGATCCTAGAGCGCCAATAGTGTGCGGCGTACCGCCAAAACAGGTAGAGAGCAGCATAAGGTCGAACCTTGCGGAATCCCGGGTAAAGGCTCTGAGGGGATCTGCAAGGTCTTGAATCGTAAACGGCCGGTCAGGATACGATGCATCGTAGCCCACGCCGCCGAACTCGGGGATTTCGTGACCGCAGTAGAGGAAGATGCTCGCCATCTTGCGCTGATTGTCCTCGCGGAAACGGCGGTACAACTCTACTTCAGGGTCGAAGGGTGAGTGTTCCTGGTCGCGCCAGTACAATTCATTTGCGATGAGCCGTCCGTTCCGGTAATAGTAGAACTCTCCATCATGACGGGGAAAGACAAACAAGAAGTGTTCCCTCGGTCTCCGGTGAAAGATGAAGACCTCGGCCTGGGGGTTGTGTCGCGCGATGCTTTGCGCTCCTGCCAGAGCCTCTTCATCTGCCTTGTGTTCAATACCGTTGGTATCGTGGTAGAGATAGTCACCATCACCGTGAATGACGCACACGATCATGAACGGCGCCGGAAGCACGCCATCTTCCGCCTGTTGAGCTTCACGCTGAACGGGAAGGTTGGCACTGCACGACGCCAGAAGCGCAGTGAGCGCCGCGTAACAAAGGCTCACAAGGAGTCTCGAGAATGAGGCGTCCCTGGCGGATCGGCGACATGGGTCTCGCATGTCAACCGCTGCGAATGTTCTTTCGTTGAGAGACTATCATACTAGGAGCACAACCAGGATGATGATCAAGAGCAGCGTGACAACACTGATAGTTATGAACTGGTCAGCCTGCTCGGTATCCTGTACGACGTATTCAGAAAACGCATTAAGCTGCGCATCCGGCACGCGCACGTATCCATTGTGGCCTGCAAGCTCATCTTGTTTTTCTTGAAGTGCAGCCCTAAAGCGATTAATGCCGACGGCGTCGTTCTTCGAAATCAACTCCGACTTCTGAGCCATTTCTAGTGCCGCGAACATCGTTTGGAAGGTCTCATTAAGAATTGCACGCTTCTCGGTCGGGTTGTCCGTTGCCTTCACTGCAACTGCGGCATCACTGAAGTATTTCTGAAGCTCCCCTCGTTCACCCGCCTTTGCCGGAAGAGCCAAAAGCAAAAGTATGATGATAGATCCAAGGATTATCAGAGTGGTTATTGTTTCACGTTTCGTAATTGCGAAATACGATCGATTGGCATCGTGATGATCGGGATAGTACATGCGACCTCCTGCGTTAATGGACTGTGGAAACCTTCTATGAGAAGTTATCGCATAACTTGGGAGAATGAAATCGCCTAAAGGTATGAAAGAGTAGCTAATCCTTTGGGTTCCGCCGGCGTTGGGAGCAAGAATCTCACGCGATCGGCCTCCAGGCATGTTCGTCACGTGAGAGTGGCGCATGGGTTTCTTTAGGTCCCAGGCTGGCCTGAAAACCCATCAAGATGCCTTCCTCGGGCTGGATCGAGAGGATATCGAGAAGGATACCAACGGGGTCCACCCATAGCCGCGGAGCAGATGTTCCAGTGGCGGCATCGAGGAATTTGCTGGAATGCCACGCCGTAGCGAGTGGTCCGGTTTCCGTTGTCGTCAGGGTCCAACTCCTTCTGCTGAGCCCGCCACATTTGTCCCCGTCGGTGTTAGAGGCCCATCGGCCTGCGCGGAGCACAAGCAGGCTCCAAATATGAAAATGCAGCCGGAAATGTAAATCCACAGCAACAGAGCCATGATCCCCCCGAACGCCCCATAGGCTATGTTTGACGTGGCGAAATTCCTGATATAAATCTCGAACAGACCTTCGGCCGCCTGCAAGAGAGCCGTGGCACACAGGGCAGCGGCCCAGACCTGGGCAAAGTGTTTGGGCTGGCGTGGAGCCAGTCTGTAAAACAGACTCAGAGTGAAAAACATCACCAGCATGGGGACGAAAAAGCCCCCCAGGGCATAAACCCAGGGATTGAAATCACTCTCTGTAAAGAGCCAACCCTTCGCCAGTCTTATCAGCACCGGAACCGCCATACCCAACAGGATTGTCCCCGCAGTGATCCCGAGAAGCACCAGGCTTTTTAGCGGCAACCGCCACCAGTTGCTCACCGCCGTGCCCCAGGCAAGGTTAGTCGCGCAGATGAGAGTGGTGAAACACTGGATGGCAGTCCAGACCAGGATGAGAAATGAGACCACGCCCGCCTGCCGGCGCGCATTGACCACTCCGGCGATGGTGTCAGAAATGTCACTCTGCAGTGAATCACTCATCGGGACATAGCTTTCCATGAATGCATTGATCTCTTTCCCCGCCTGGTCCCGGTCAATAAAGACCGAGGCAAGGGTGAGGAAGAGCACGCACAAAGGAAACAGGGAGAAGAACGCGTTGAAGGCGAACGCTCCCGCCCACTGTGCCCCGTCAATCTGCGAAAACCTTCTGACGGCCACACAAAGTACCGCCCAAACATGGCGAGTGTCTTGGCAAAACCTGCCTAGCCGGCGTAAGGCCGCGGCGGGCGGCGGGGGTGTGGTGCTGGGGTCCACGATCGAGGCTTGCTTAAGTGACGGGTCATTCACACTGGGTCTCCTTCAGAGAGACATCTTGGTCTACGATTTGTAGTCCGCGAGTCAGTATCATTCTTTGTACGTTCCTTAGGCCGAGCTCGGAGAGTTACGCCCACGTGGTTCTATATCCGGGTATGCTTCCAGCGTGTCGAAGGTCAGGCGATGTCGAGCTTCCAATAACAAAAGCACGTGATTGTGCCGGTGCGCGGGGGGGGGTGCAGAGGCTTGATGACGATTCCGTCGGACAGTCCTATCTCACACCCGCGGTGGTAGGTGAAAATCGCCTCGGAAATGGCAGGCGTCCGGGTATATTTGCACTCGTCCGTTGCCTGACATCCACGCAATTCATCGAGCGGTCCCTTGGGATCAGCCCACCCCTGGACTATCGGCCCAGAATGACCAAAACACCGGCGGCGATTGCGAAGAGGGCCATGAAAATACCGAGTCCCGAAAAACTGAGATTCAACAATGGTATGAGCCCGGTTACAATGAGCCAGATACCTAAGAAGAGCATGCCGAGACTCTTGGGCAGTTTCATTGAGAGCTCCATTCAATGTGACGGGTATTCTACTATGGTCTTCCTGGTACTGGAGGTCCGATCGCCTGCGACCGGCCCGGAAAATCTGCAGGGGCCCGAGCAGATAATGCTCAGACCCTTACATCCAGTGTTACGCCGTGCGTGGGGGGCCTACTTTACCGCGTACTGGAACTGCGTTGTCTTGGTAACTCCACCAAAGCTGACGTTGACGGTAAAGTGATATTCTCCCTTTTCGTCGAGCGTGAGGACGCTTCCAAAGTGCTCCATCATCGATTTGAGGTCGACCGAAGAGCTCTTCTTTGATGGAGACTCGATCGTGACCCTGGCGCTGGCGCCAGCGATGCCCTTCCCGGACGCAATCTCAGTTACGTTAAGCACTAAGTAGTGTGTGCTGGCCGTTGTCGAGTCCACCGCCGCCTTGGTCATGCTTCGGGTTGCTTGTATTGCTTCCACCGTATCATTGTCCGTGGTGATGCTGCTGTCACTCCTCGCCATGCTGTTGTGCCCCAATCCCTTCATCTCCTTTGTCGTCACCATGCCGGAGAAGTTCATCCCCACCCCTTCCATCTTCCCGAGTTCGCTTTTCTGCTCACCATTCGTCGGCATCGGAGCCATCTCTTCCTTTGTCATTTCTTTGTGCTGCGCCTCCGTCATCAGCCACACCTTCATCTGAAGCCCTCCGGTTGACGCATCGGCGGTTGGCTTGCCCATCATGCCGGACAGGTCAGCCACCTTCACATCGGTCTTGGACGTGTCGGCGAGATTGTCCCGTCCGAACAGCGGCGATGTCAAAGCGATCGTCAGGACTGTGTATAGCAAGAAATATCTGATCTTCATGGAACATCCTTTCTGATTTGATTTGTTGGTTTCTATGAGTTCGACGTACAGTCACCCCTTTTTCTTGAAAATGAACCAACCAGGCACAACCTGCGGAATACTCTGAACCGATTCTTCGACGCACCCCTATCGGCACCTATTCCTTGATGTTCGACTCTGTCGCGCTCGGCAGTTCGCGAATGTCTGGCAGCAAAGCAATGTCGATGCGACGGTTCTGACTTTGTCCGACAAGAGTCTTGTCTATCACCACAGAGTGAAACTCCGACATCCCGACTGCCTGGAGCCGCGTAGGGGCAATTCCTACCTCCTCCTGGAGGAACCTCTGTGTTGGTGAGAAGAGGCGGCCGATGCTGCTCTTCCTTCTCGTCAACGCCACGCTTCGGAACTCAGGTGCACAACCTTCCAGGACTTCTTCACAAACGTGAAGTCGCCGACGGTGTGTTTTCCCTCAATGACTTTGGCGATTCCATCTCGCGCCAACTCTGATGCCGATCATTGACCGTCCCTAACGAAGTCCGGGAGAACTACTTGATTTGCCGTGCCTCCCCCCGCGAAACAATTACGCGCGTTTTCGTCCACTAATGACGTTGACCAAAACGACTACGACGGCAATTATCAGAAGAACGTGAACAAAACCGCCCATGGTGTGGGCAGTGATTAGCCCTAAGAGCCACAAGACGACGAGAATAACAGCGATAGTCCAGAGCATGGCAGTATCCTTTCTCTCTTGGTTCAGTTTTCAAGGCAGTGACGATCCGTGGCCCCCGTCCTTGAGGTGGATGGCCTGCTGAAGTATAACGGAAGGAACATCAGAATGAATCGCCTGAAAGAATGAAAGAGTAGCTAATCCTGTAGGGAGCGTTTGTTGCCCCTGGCAGGGAATTCATAGGAGAGATGGAGAAACGGGAGTGAATTCGTTAAGCGGAGAAGAGAACGAGACTGCACCTGCCACTTTGCCAGGAAGGCCAACACCAGCCTCTTTGACACTTTCATATTTCTTCTCGAGGGGGCCCAGAAATTCCCCGGCAATGTTCTCGAGAGCACCCGTATATCGAGTAGCCTGTTGCGATAGCTGATTCCTGGTGGCGGAACCCTTGCCCGGAGCGAACAACACTCCGAGAACTGCTCCCATGGCCATGGCGATCACACTACCGATAAGAATCTTTCCTGCACTCATCGTCGTATTCCCTTCCTTGCTGAATACTTGCTCTTAACCTGTCTTGATGGTGGTTTTTTTGAGCAACGACTTCAGGCCATCCATATCACGTTTGGCGCCATGTTTGAACGCTACCCATTTGGCGTCTCCCTCGTCCTTGCAATTGTTGACCCGATCCCGGAGTTTATTGTTTCGTCGTTCGAGTTCGTCAATACGCATATTGTAACTGGCTCTGAAGCGTGAATTGGCTTTGCCCACTTCTTTCCGGAGTGCCGTAATGCGCCGTTCGTTGTCCGCTATGTCCGTATCATTGTCACGTTTGAACGTCAGCCACGCCTCCTGCCACGCCGGCCGCACTGCTCTCGTGGCTCCCTTCAGACCTTGATTCACATTGGCAACCTTTTCTATTGTAATCCCGGACTTCTCCATGGGTTTTTGACATCCGACCAGAAGAAGAGTCAGACAAACACCTGTGGCGATGAACTTCACAGAGTGTGTGAAGTGGCGTGATGTGGACGATGTGATGGTGCCCATGAATCCTCCACGTGGAATAGCGAACAAGTGTGGTGGCATTTCCTGCTTGAGCGTACTTCATTGCTTCCCGACCTTTCACTTTATCAGGAAGACCAACGGTCGTCCATCCCGGGGATTCGCCGCGCCTTGCGAGATCACCTGCCAACGTGAATGTTCAAAAGAGAATCAAACAATCCAAAGACGTTCAACAGCCACAATACCACCGCAATGACTACCACGGCGTTCAGGATTTTCTTGATTGTGGCCTGCATCGGTATGTAGCTATTCACGAGCCACAGGAGAACCCCAACCACAATGAGAATGATCACTACATGAAGTAAAGGCATCGTAACCTCTTTGACTGTTACGTGGTAGCATTTTCAATGAGCAAGTGATGTGAGCTTTCATGTTCTCCCCTTTTTCGACACGCCCGTAGAGCCCACACGTGAAATCTCAGGCCCAAGCAAAACCGCGATCCATCGTGTTTCTTCATACTCTTCACAGGCGAGCTTCAGGGTCATAGTGAGAGGGACGCAGAGGAGGGCGCCGACCACACCGAGCAGGCTGCCCCAGATAATCAACGACACGAAGACGGCCAACGGAGACAGGCCAAGCCTGTGCCCCATGATTTTTGGTTCAATGATGTTGCCGAGTATCGTGCCGATCACCAGATATCCCCCGGCGGTAAGTACGGCGTAGCCTCCTCCAAGCTGGATAAGCGCAAGAAGCACGGCAGGAATCGCGGCAACAACTGAACCCACACTCGGTACAAAGTGGAGGAGAAAAGCCAGAAATCCCCACAGAACAGGGTAGTCTACGCCCAGAATGACCAGCCATAATGTTGTCACCAAGCCCGCCACCAGGTTAAGCAACGTCTTGATAACCATATAGCGTTTGATATCTCTGACGAACCCCGTATACTGTGGAAACACAGCCTTAGGGTTATCAAGAACGGCGCGAAGCTTGGACGGAAAGCCTGCGGCTTCGAGCAGGATAAACAACACCGTGAAGAAAATGACGACAATGTTGGAAAGGGTGGAACTCAGAGCTGTGAACAGGGTAGCAGTGAAGTTCATCACCGCGCCGGGGTTGAGATAACTCAGCAGAACGTTGTCGGTCATTGGGATACCTTTCCTTGCCAACAACGGCTTTAGGGAAAGGAGCATATCCTGGATTCGAGTCTGGTAGACAGGCAATGCATTCGAGAAATCGTCGAGCGACGACCCTACGACTACACCGATACTCAGCATGAGGGTAACCATGGCCGTCAGCACAATCAACACCGCGGCAACGGAGGGAACACCTTTCTGTTCCATCCAGAGTACCGGCACCGTCCCAATGACGGCGAGAAACCCAGAGACAAGGAACACCACCACAACTGATTGCGCCTGATTGATGCCCCAGATGATGATCACGCATGTCGCCGTGATGACGAGGAGCCGCGTCCCGCGATGAGCATTACTCTGATCAATCATACATAGCCTTTTCGAATTGACTCGAGGCTCGACAACGTCCCTTGATTCCCCCCACATGACCTGACAGCATGCCTCCTGCTCGTGCCTTCATTTGTCTGTATTCGCTATCCGGCCACCCGTACTTGCGCAGGGCGCAGCAATTCATTTTTCCAGAGATAACCGCAACGGAGCTCCTCCACAACGGTGCCCAGTTCACGACCTTCATGTCTCGCCATCGTCACGGCTTCGTGCACCGCAGGGTTGAACGGCATACCAACACTTTCGAAAGGGTGAACTCCATGCATCTCCAGCAGTCCAAGAAGTTTTCTATGGATGGTTCGCAGGCCTCGTACAACAGGTTCTTCTAGGTCGCCTGCCCACCGCAACGCCTTTTCGATGTCATCGGTAATATCTAGGAGCGGAAGGAGGATGTCGCGCATACCTTCCCGAACAATTCTGTGATCGTCGTGCTCAATCCGGCGACGATAGTTCTTGAAGTCCGCAAGGGTGCGCAAGTTGCGGTCACGCTCATTTCGCACATCCTCCCGCAACTTCTCAATCTCTCCCGCCAGATCACCCGGCGGCAACAGGTTCTGGTAGTGTTGCTTCATAGGCGTTTCCACGTTCTACCTCCTCACCGCGGACTAGTTGTCGCCGAGTTCTCTGTGGCAAAAGAACGTATGAATAAACGAGACTGAATTGCACCCCTACCACCGGCCGCCCGATCATGAGCTATTGTGCAAAGTGCTTGCGCACTTTCGCGGCAATCTGGGGGCCAGTCATCTTGTCCACGGTTTCGATACCAACGATGCGGCCTCCGAGCGCTTCGCCCTCGAGACATGTTTTGAGTTCACCTTTTGCCTCGCCAGGACCAAGGATCAGAATGGCGTCTGCATCTCGAATACGCGAGACAATCTTCTCGTAGTACTTGTGCAGGTGACTTGCAAATCGCACGTCACGCTGATCTTCTCCCGACCTCTCCATCGAGCTCCCGGAATAGCGGACATGTTTCTCCATGTCCGATGGCACTTCACGTATCTCCTCTTCGTTATCCCGGAGGCTCACGATGACTGCCTTTCGGTGGTCTATCCATAACCCCACATTTGTCGTCATGAATTTCTCCATCGTCCACTAGATTCATTTGAGCCAACGCCTGCCGGTTCGAACAACATGACATGGTGGTTGACCCTGATCGACCGAATGTGTCTCAATTCCCAATCAGATTCGTTTTCGTCCGCTAAGGACATTGACCACAACAACAAGTATCGCCACGACCAGGAGAATGTGAACAAACCCTCCCATGGTGTACGAAGTCAACAGCCCCAGGAGCCATAGGACGACGAGAATAACGGCGATAGTATATAGCATGGGGAGTATCCTTTCCTATTAGTAGTCTATGGTTTACTTACAACGTGACGATCTACTGTCGAGGTCGATCGTGAAAACGCGTGTTGCGAATCGGCCGGCGGTCGCTGCGATTCCAGAACGAACGTCGCGGCAAAGACAACAACAAACAGCATAATAAGGAGGATGTTTTTCTTCGTCACGGACATCTTTCGTGAACCTCCTCTTCGTAGTCAGGACAATACTTCTCTTGCCTTGTTTGCATTCGCTGCCCGCGCGATCTCACCCGTCAACCTCGGCCCGTCATCGATGCCTTTCTTCAGGTGCTTTGCCGGAAGATTCGTCTTCCAGGTCTTCCCCTTCGGGAGGATCGGGTGCGTCCTTCTTGATGAATGGCAACTTGTTCACCCAGTCGGCAAATGTTTGACGCATTTCTTGCGTAAAGGACCGGCTTTCTTTTCTCTGCGTTGCCTGAGCACGCTTATTCATGTGCCACTCCTGAAATACCAGCAGGGACCCGGATTCTCTCCGGGTCCCCTCTTCCGCATCTACTTAGGCATGCTTCCCTGGACGGGGGCTGCAATTTCAACGATGATTTCCACTCGCCGGTTGTTTGCCCGCCCCTCGGCGCTGACATTTTCCGCGATGGGTTTCGTTTCGCCGGCTCCCTGGGCCTGAATCAGGTCAGCCGGATAGCCGCGCGAGATGATATACGCGCGTACCGTTTCTGCACGCTGCTGCGACAACGTCTGGTTGTAGCCTGAGGACCCCTGAGAATCCGTGTGCCCTTCAACGGTGAGCCTTCGCTCCTTCTTTGCCATGAGCGCGTCGGCAACCTGGTTCAGCCTGTTCTCCGCTGTAGGCAGGAGTTCCGACTTGTTCGAGGCAAAGAGAACACCGCCCAAAAGCGTGATGACCAGGCCGCGTTCGTCTTCCTTGATTGCTGCGAGCTTGGCAAGATTTGCCTCTGCATCAGCCGTTTTCTTCTCTGCCTCCAGACGTCCTTTTTGTTCCGTCTCAAGCTGAGCTGCAGAGTTCTTGGCGATGACGGCCTGGGTTGCCTGGAAATCCGCGTCCGCTTTGGTCTTCGCAGCAACGCCAGCGGCGGTGGTGGCGAGCGCTTCGGCCATCTTGGCTTTGCGATCCGCAACATACGCTAGATCCCGCGTACGGACCGAATTTGGTTCGTCCTGGAAAGATTTTTCAGCGGCGGCAAGAGCCTCTTGTGCCTTGTGCAGCTCCGCCGGCACCAATTGTGCCGCTTGCCCCACACTTGCCTGTTGATAAGCCTGACGCGCGCTCAGGAGTTCTTCCGGGGGAACACTTGCGGCACAGCCAACGAGCAGGCCGGAGCAAGCAATACTTGCGATACCGATGAACCATGTAAGTGTTTTCATGGGTTATTTCCTTTCCTGGGGTAATTGGTTATCCTGACGGAGCTGTTGTACCCGCTCTATAGCCTGCGTGGCCTCCTTCATGTCGGCATCTCCGCGTGAGAGCGCAACGGCCAGTTCGCCATCAGCCTGGGCACGCAGCAACATAGTCTCGGCTTCTTCTTTGTCGCCCTTGGTTATAAGCCCCTTGGCATTTTCCAACTCCTCCTTAGCCAGCTGCAGATAGAGAGATGCACTTGGGACCTTGGATGCACCTGACTCCTCCGCGGCACGAATCGCCGATGTGGACCCCTCTTTGTCTACTGCTGGGGCGGCTCCGCACCCTGCGATCGTTGCAGCAAGCAGAATGCTTCCCGTCAACACGGCTATGTGTATATGTCTCATTGAAACCTCCGTTAGTGTTGTGATGTAGCGTTAATTGGAAACCCTTCAGGTCAAAAAGCCGATGCCCCCCACCGAGGCACCAGGCTTTCTATTGCTTCAGGTCCAGATATTGACCTCCGCTCCCTCATATAATTTCATCCAGCATGTTGAGTCGCAACAGCCAAACTCGCGGGTTCAGGAGATCGCTTTCTTATGCGCGGGCCGTTTTCTCTTCCGCGCCGGCGATGTTGACTGCGCCTTTTCTCTTGGCGCGTTCTTTTGCCTGGTCAACGCCTTTTGTGCTTCAATCAGCTTGTTATTGGATTTTTTTAACTGCTCAACCATCTTCTTGAATTCCCTAACCTGATGTTGGGCTTCCTCTCGAGCAATCCCGTACCGTGATTGGAGCCTACCTACAAGCTCTTCATACTTGCCGGCAATCGCTGCAAGCTCATCGTTCATCATTTTCCCCCAATGATGAACGGCTTTCCCCCTGCGTTGCTTCCATTCCCCTTCCAATCGATCCCAGTTCATATGCTTGATCCCTTTCAAACAACATTGTTCTTAATCCTCGTGAGGCTTCGGGTCCCCAGGAGGGGCTCCGGGCGTAACTGACTTGATGCAATATACCGGATGGAACCTCAGAATGAATCGGTCGAAAGGATGAAAGAGTAGCTAGCTACCTCGTGTTGTCACGCGCGCTTCGGCTTCAGGTTGTCTCGCCGAGAGGGGGTCGGGAAATGCCGCAGGGGCAGGTCTTAAACAGAGGGAAGGAAAGGCAACGATGTCATCGTTGAGTGGAAATGTACTGCGATCTGCAAGCGACTGCAGTGCCAGTTGTTCCATGAAGTTGTGGACGTGGCTGCTTGCAGAGGATCAGCTTTCCTCACCACGCCGCACTTGATCTTCGAGATTACTTTCAAATCGTTCTCCGACGAACAACCCGGCTGTGCAATCTCGCGTACCTGATTCTCGGTCAACTGCAGTCATGGAGTCGCCGTGTATCGGTTGAAGCCCTGTGAGGATAACGACCCCCTTGGCATGCGCTATGTCCATCAGTGCCGCTATCCGGGGAGGACAACAGGTGTAGTCGCTTGAGTTTTCCGGAAACATCCTTCCAGTTGCCCTTCACGCTGCCTTTGAGGCGCGCAACAGACCGACCAAGCCCAGCACGGTCGCAGCAACGCCCCCGACTAACATCCATATTGATTTGTCGGTGGCCGAACCGCTGAAAAACCGAGAAATGTCAGAGCTGGTGGAGTCATATGCACTGATCCCAAAGATCAGAAGAAGAATTCCACCGGCAAGAACTGCTAGTGAGATCGCTTTGTTCATAGATCGTGCCTCGCGGCTTGTGATGATTCGGTTCCCCAATGGGAGAGCCGTTTGCATTGAACTTAATGAAGTATACGGGACAGAACTTCAGAATGAATCGGTCGAAAGGATGAAAGAGTAGCTAGCTCCATAGGCGTTCGTGAAACATCCAACCGCGCTGACCTCGAAAGTGCCATGCGGGGCTAACGAACATAGGCGTCAACAACATGAGCAGAAATGATGCGAGGGGTGGTCTAGCCTGAGGAGATCGAGTGTGGCGAGGGGACTCACTCTTCGTCTTGTTTGTGGAAATGTGCCGCGATCTGCAGACGACTGTGTAGTGCCAGTTTTTCCATGACATTGTGGACGTGGCTTTTCACGGTGTAGGTCGAGAGATTGAGCTTCTGGGCAATGCTCTTGTTGCTCATGCCTTCGGCAATCAGCACGATGATCTCTCGCTCGCGGTTCGTCATCCGCACCGCCTCAGACAGTCTCCCTTTCTCCCGCCGAAGCGCGTGATTCACAACATGACTGAACAGCGACCCCGTCAGCAGCGGCGGCAGGACTTTCTCCCCCCGCGCAACAGACCGGATGGTTTCCAGGAATTCTTCGATCGATGCGTCTTTGAGGATGAATCCTGCCCCTCCAGCCTCCACAATCTCCATGATGTCCAGCTGGGAAGGAATCAGACCCATCCCGATGACTTTGGTCTTCGGCAATTCCTTGGTCAGGGTTCTCACCAGGCGCAAACCGTTCTCGTTCTGCAATCCCAGGTCGAGGAGCACCACGTGAGCCTTCAGGGTGCGCGCCCGCATCAGCGTGTTGTGATTGCCTTCTGATGCGCCCGCAATTTTGAGATCCGGTTCCCCATTGATCAGCGCTTTGATGCCGTCACGCAAGAGGCGATTGTCTTCTATGAGGAGGATCCTGATTTTCTTCATGGAATGGGCCTTCTTCTCCTTAGC
>Ga0316605_10001617_pt1 | contig 12974 bp, 8 predicted proteins | sample OWC_soil_day20_n_FD_207666 | JGI IMG/M metagenome (GOLD analysis project Ga0316605, IMG submission 207666) | Wetland soil microbial communities from Old Woman Creek delta, Ohio, United States - OWC_soil_day20_noCT | ecosystem: Environmental > Terrestrial > Soil > Wetlands | place: USA: Ohio... | reverse complement strand
TCAGACAACGGTATCCCGATTGCGGCGAGGAGTGGCAACAGACGAACAGCAAGGTCTGGCAACGCTGGCATGTTAGTTTCCGAGCCGATGTGGGGGCATCGCTACCTCCTCGCGCTCGCGCTCGGATCCGCGTCGTGTGGTGACAACCGCGCGGGTGGCACCGTCCCGACCGTCGACGGTCTCACCCTGACGATCGAGGAGGACACGCCGATCACGCGGATCCTCGACATCACGGGAGACGCGGACCTCACGATCACGCTCGGCGATCCGGCACACGGCACGGTGACGATGGATGGGGGAAGCTTCACGTACACCCCCGACGCGAACTACCACGGACCCGACTCGTTCACGGTCACGGTCGCCGACGGCCCGCTCGAGGACTCGGCCACCGTCGACCTCACCGTCAGGTCCATCAACGACGCCCCGGCGGGTGTCGCCGACGCGTTCGCCACGACCGAAGACGTCGCGCACGCGATCTCGATCACCTCGCTGCTCGCGAACGACGTCGACGTCGACGGCGACACGCTGACCATCATCGCCGTCGGCAACGCGACGAGCGGCTCGGTCTTCATCGCCGGCCCGGACATCGTCTTCGTGCCGCACGCGAACTTCGCGGGCACCGGCACCTACCGCTACACGGCCTCCGATGGCACCGCGACCTCGAACGTGACGGTCACGGTCACGGTCGGCGGCGTCAACGACGCACCCGTCGCCATCGACGACGCGCGCACGACGCCCGAAGACACCGCCCTCGTCGTCACCGCCGCCTCGCTCACCGCGAACGACGTGGATGCCGACAACCAAACGCCCACCATGACCGCCGTCTCCAATCCAAGCGGCGGCACCGTCGCGCTCGTGGGTGGCACCGTCACGTTCACCCCGACCGCGAACTTCAACGGCGCCGCGTCCTTCGACTACACGGTCTCCGACGGCCAGGACACCGACACCGGCACGGTCGTCGTCACGGTCACGCCGGTCAACGACGCGCCCGTCGCGACGAACGACGACGTCACCACGAACGCGGACGTCGCCGTCACGGTCACGCAGGCGGCGATGCTCGCGAACGACACCGACGTCGAGAACCAGCCGCTCACCGTCACCGCCGCGAACAACGCGGTGAACGGCACGATCACGTTCACCAATGGCGACGTCACGTTCACGCCGACGGCCGGCTTCACCGGCACCGGCAGCTACGAGTACACGGTCTCCGACGGCACCGACGCTTCGACGGGCACCGTCACGATCACGATCGCGGCCGTGACGGCGCCGCGCAGTCCCTACTTCGCCTGGTAGTTCTGGTAGACCGATGGCGCGTCGGCGGCCGGCGCGGCGTTGTCGACGCTCATCTTCACCGCCGACTTGCCCGTCAGCTTGCCGCTCTTCTTGTACGACTTCGCGGCGCGCGTCGAGTAGGCGTCCTCTTCGGCGGCCTTCTCCGCGTCGTCGATGAAGTCGTAGACCTGCTTTTGCGTCGGCGGCTTGACGTCCTTGGCGGCGACGATGTCGACGGCTTCGGTGACGTAGGACTTGAGGAGCTTCGGCTCGAGCTTCTTGAACAGCGTCGGGGACTGGAACATGTCGACGGTCGCCACCTTGCCGTTGAGCGCGACGACGTAGCCGATCATCTTGGCGCGGTCGGCGGCGGGGAGCTTCGCGATCGCGTCGTCGACCTTCTTCTGCCACGCCTGGAGCGAGCCGTCGGACTGTTGCTGGGCGACCTGGCGGTACGTGTCCGTGGCGTTCTTCGTCTTCTTGCGGTCGTTCGTTCGCGCGACCTCGTCCCAGACGTCGGTCTGGGCCGCGAACGATGCCTGTCCGCGCAGGCGACCGTGGGCGAGCGCCTTCGCGGTCGTGAACTCCTTCGACGAGTTGTCCCAGCGACGATGCTCGACGCAGAACACCGGGACCGTCTGGGTCGTGTTCGCGGGGATGATGGTGTTGGCGCCGATGATGCGATCTTGTTTGCCGCCGATGATCACTTCACCGGCGAGGATGAAGACGGGCTGCTCGGACTTGTTGATGAACGTGAGGTTGTTGACGCTCTCGTTCTCGACCTCCTTGATGCGGACCTTCTTGGAGGCCATCGCTTCGTCGAGCACGAGGACATCGATCTTCGGTGCGCCGGTCGCAGGGGCGTCCGCGATGATCGGTGTGAGCGTGAGGCTGTCGACCTGGATCGGTGCCAGCATCTTCGTGCCCGCAAGTGGGTCTTTCGTCGCGGGAGGAGGCTTCGGCGCCTGCTTCGGCGCCTCCGCGTAGACGGTACCGGCGACACACACAGAGAGCGCGAGCAGACGGATAGCAGGACGCAGCATGGTGGCCTCCTGGGCAGTCGAACGCCCGTCGGACACGATTGGTCTGCCAGCCGTTGCTCGAAGCGCTGTCAATTTTGAGTAAGCGGCGGTGTCACCCGCGGTCGACGGCGCTTTTGGCCAACTGTCCGCAGCCACGAGCGGCCATGCGGGTACGGGCAGTGCAGTGGCCGACGCCGCCACACAACCCCCGGGCCCGTAGAGGAGACGAGCACAGGCATGTCCATCATGAAGCTGAAGACGATCGGCAAGCGGGCGCTCCCGCCCACGAACACCAACACCGCGCGCCAGCCTCTAGCCGGCCGCGTGATCGTTGGAATGCTAACCGGCGACGAGGACCCGGATCACGTCACGACGAACAGCGAGGTCATCACCAGCGCGAAGGATCGGCGCCGGTAGAAAGCTTGGTGTTGCTGCACACGGCGATCGCGCGGCGGTCGCCGGGTTCGCTTCGGTGAACGGCATTACCGCGACGCGAGTTGACGCTGCACCGGCGCGGCGCTATTGAACGCGCGCTTTCGTGCGCTTCGCTTATTCCCTCTTGCTCTGCGGCTGCCTCGGTGCCGGCAGCGCTCCGTCGTTGTCGACCGTCGAAGATCAAGTCGCGGTCGTCGGCGAGGAGCTGCGCATCGATCTCGACGGCACCGATCCGGACGGCGATCGCCTGCGCTACACGTTTCACGCCCCGGTGGAGCTCGCCGACATCGCCAACCGCACGAGCATGAGCGTCACGCCGAGCGGCGCCGGCGTGTTTCGGTGGACGCCGATCGCGAGCGACCTCGGCGCGCACGCCTTCGACTTCGAAGTCTCCGACGGGACGAATGACAGCGTGATGACGATCAACATCGACGTCGTCGCATCGGCGACCGCGCCGATCTTTCGCGCGCCGCTCGGGGCGGGCACGACGCTCGATCTGACGAAGCAGGCCTGCATCGACCTCGAGGTCGTCATCGAGGACTACGACACGCCCGCAGTCACGCTGACGCAGGCGGCGCCCGCGATCGCCGGGGCCACGCTCGTCCAGCGCGATGCGACCCACGCGACCTGGCACTGGTGCCCGACCTCGGCACAGCGCGCCGAATCACGCCACACGCTGGTGCTCGCCGCCGACGACGGCACCACGAAGACGATCAAGAACTTCCTCGTCATGCTGCGCGAGAGCGCCGGCGCGAGCTGCACCGACGACGCGCGCGAGCCCGACGACGGTCCGACGCAAGCGCGCACGACGACGTATCCAGCGTTCAGCTCGACGGCGAACATGGTCTGCAAGGACGACGACGATTGGTACGAGGTGCCGCTCTACGCGGGCGAAGTGATGACCGTCGACCTGACGTTCGTGCAGCACAATGCGAGCGAGGATCTCGACGTTCACCTCTACAAGGCCGGCGTCGACCTGACGCCGTGCGACGTCGCGCAGCCCCAGCTGTGCTCGCCGAACGGGCAGAGCGCCGACTCGAACGAGCACATGACGTTCACGGCGCCCGCGGCGTGCACGTCCGTGTGCAAGTACTACGTCGTCGTGCGTGGCTTCGACAGCGCGTCGTCGCCATACGACATCTCGATCGCGATCCAGTGAGCTAGAGCGCGACCCGGAACCCGACGGTGTCGAGGCGGAACGTCGGCTGAAAGCTCGCGCGCGCGAACGTGCGGAGCGAGCGCGCGTCGTAGCGCCAACAGCCACCGCGGATCACGTGCGGCGCGCTGCCCGCGTTGATCGTGTTGCGCGGGTTGCGATCGGGCCCGTGCGTGTAGAACGCGACGTCGTCGAGGTCTTCGCACCATTCGAAGACGTTGCCGGCCATGCCCTCCATGCCGTATGGCGACGCGCTGCGCGGGAATGCCGTGACGGACGCCGTGCCGCCTTCGCCGGTGACGGGATATCCCTTCGCGCGCGCTTGGCCGAAGTTCGCGTGATCGGCGGTCGGTTCTTCGCGGCCCCACGGATATTTGTTGCCGTCGGGGCCGCGCGCGGCCTTCTCCCACTCGGCTTCCGTCGGCAGCCTGCGCGCGGCCCATCGGCAGTACGCGCGCGCGTCGAGCCACGACACGAACACGACCGGGTGATCGGCGAGCTCGGGCGGGTACTTGCCGTTGCGGAAGTGCGCGAGGAACCGCTTCGCCTCTTCGTCGGTCGGGTGATAGCCGGTCGCTTCGACGAACGCGTGGAACTGGCGGTTCGTGACCGGGTAGCGCGCGAGGTAGAAGCGATCGATGTGTACGGTGCGGCGGTGCGCGCCGAGCTGGAACGGGCCGCCGGGTACGAGCAGCATCTCGTTGCCGTCGTCCTCGACGATGACGCGCGGGTGCTCCGACTCGCGCTCGACTCGCGCGTTCGTGACGTCGACGAGCGCGACCTCGAGGGCCTCGCGAAACGCCGTGCAGCTCGGCGGGCGGTCGTCGCGTGACTTCGCGAGCGACTTCAGCATCAGCGCCTCGAGGGCGGGTGGCAGGTGAGGGCGGTAGTCGCTGGGCGGCTCCGGCGCTTGCTCGACGTGCGCCATCATCACGGCGAAGTGGTTGTTGCCCTCGAACGGGCAGCGGCCGGTCACGCAGCGATAGAGCGTGACGCCGAGCGAGTAGATGTCGGCGCGGTGATCGACGTCCTGCGGTGCCTGCACTTGCTCCGGGGACATGTAGCGACACGTGCCGAGCAGCGCGCCGGTCATCGTGTACGTCGTTCCCTCGAGGATCTTCGCGATGCCGAAGTCGACGATCTTCGGATCGACGCCGTCCTCGGTGAAGGTGAGCAAGATGTTCTGCGGCTTGAGGTCGCGGTGGACGACACCGACGGAGTGCGCTTCTTCCATCGCGTCGAGCACGCCCGTGAAGATCTGGCGGATCTCGTCCCACGGCAGCTTGCCGCCCCAGCGCTGCACGTGATCCTCGAGCGACGGGCCGTCGACGTAGTCCATCACGAACGCGAGCAGCTCGTCCCGCTCGACGAGGTCGTGCACGCGTGCGACGTGCTTGTGGTTCCACCCGAGCATCAGCTGCGCTTCGCGCACGAAGCGCCGCCGGATCTCGGGATCGCCCATCAAGTTCGCGTGCAGCGCCTTGATCGCGACGAGCCGGTCCTTCTGGAGATCGGTGCCGCGATAGACGACGCCCATGCCGCCTTCACCGATCACGCCCTGGATCAGGTAGCGATCCGCGATGCGCGTGCCGGTCTGGAGCAGGCGCGGCGGCAGGCGCTGTTGGTTCGGATCGGTTCGCGTGCCCTCGACCGCCGCACCGATGGCGCGGCCGCAGCCCGGGCAGAACCGTGCCCGCGGAGGCAGGGCCTCTCCGCAGTCGGTGCACTGTGCGCGGTCCGCGTCGGCCATCGCCCGACATTATCAGGCAACTCCACGTGGTCGGGTGTGTCACCCGCGCATGCGAATCGCGCCGTGCCGCCGCTCGCTTCCGCGAACGGCGCAGCCGTAGCGCGCGCTACTTCTTGGCGTCGGCCTTCGCCTTGGCTGCCTTCGCGAGGAGCTCTTCGGCGATGTTCGACGGCACTTCGGAGTACTTCGCGAACTCCATCGTGAACTCCGCCTTGCCCTGCGTGGCCGAGCGAAGCGGCGTGGAGAACCCGAACATCTCGGCGAGCGGCACCTCGGCGTCGACGCGCGAGTTGCCGTCCTCTTCCGTCGAGCCGATCACGATGCCGCGGCGCTGCATGATCAGCGACAGCATGTTTCCGGAGAACTCGGCGGGGCCTTCGATCGAGAGCTTCATGATCGGCTCGAGGATCTTCGGCTTCGCGCGCGGGAAGAAGTCGCGGAACGCACCGCGCGCAGCTTCCTGGAACGCGATGTCGCTCGAGTCGACGGCGTGCGACTGACCGTCGTCGATCGTCACGCGCAGGCCGACGACGGGTACGCCGAGTCGCGGGCTCTTCGCGATCATCGACTTGAAGCCCTTCTCGCACGACGGGATGAACTCGCGCGGAATCGATCCGCCCTTGATCGCGTCGTTGAACTCGAAGTCGCCGTCGAACGGCTCTGCATAACCGGCGACGCGGCCGTACTGACCCGAGCCACCCGTCTGCTTCTTGTGCGTGTAGTTGAACTCGGTGCGCGCGCCGATCGTCTCGCGGTACGCGACCTGCGGCGGCGACGTCACGACCTCGGCCTTGTACTCGCGCTTCATGCGCTCGATGTAGACGTCGAGGTGGAGCTCGCCCATGCCGGCGACGATCGTCTCGTTCGACTCGGGATCGACCCAGCACTTGAACGTCGGATCCTCGCGCGTGAACCGGTTGAGCGCCTTGCTCATGTTGATCTCGGCGCCGGAGTCCTTCGGCTTGATCGCGACCGAGATGACGGGCGAGGGCACGAACATCGACGTCATCGCGTAGTTCACGCTGCCGTCGGTGAACGTGTCGCCGGAGTTGCAGTCGATGCCGAACAGCGCGCAGATGTCGCCGGCGCCGGCCTCGGTGATGTCTTCCTTGTCGTCGGAGTGCATGCGCACGAGGCGGCCGACCTTGACCTTCTTGCCGTTGCGCGAGTTGACGATGAAGTCGTCCTTCGCGACCTTGCCCTGATAGACGCGGACGTACGTCAGCTGACCGTAGCGACCGTCCTCGAGCTTGAACGCGAGCATCACGAGCGCCTTGCTCGGATCCGACGCGAGGATGACCGGCTCCTCTTCCTTGCTGAGGTTGAGCGCGACGTTCTCGACGTCACGCGGCTCCGGCAAGTACGAGCAGACGCCGTCGAGCAAGAGCTGCACGCCCTTGTTGCCGAGCGCCGAACCGAGCATGACGGGCGTGCACTTGAGCGCGATCGTCGACTCGCGGAGCGACTTGCGGATGATCTCCGGCGTCACCTTCTCCTCGAGCATCGCTTCGGTGAGCGTGTCGTTGACCATCGAGAGCTGGTCGAGCATCTCGTCGCGCGCCTTCTGCGCCTGGTCGGCCATGTCGGCCGGGATCGGACCGCGCTCGATCGTCTCGCCGTTGTCGCCGTAGAACTTGTACGCGACCATCTCGATCAGATCGACCACGCCCTCGAGCTTGTCCTCGAGGCCGATCGGCAGCTGGATCATGACGGGGTGGAGCTTGAGCTTCTCGCGCAGCTGATCGCGGACGCGGAACGGGTTCGCGCCGGTGCGGTCGAGCTTGTTGACGAACGCGATGCGCGGAACCTTGTAGCGGCGCATCTGGCGATCGACCGTGTACGACTGCGACTGCACGCCTGCGACGCCGCACAGCACCATGATGGCGCCGTCGAGGACGCGCAGCGAGCGCTCGACTTCGATCGTGAAGTCGACGTGGCCCGGGGTGTCGATGATGTTGATGTGGTGCTGCGCCTTGATCGGCGAGCCGGGGACGCCCATGACGCCCTTGGCCTTCTCGCCGGGCGGCCACTGGCAGAACGTCGCGGCGGACTGGATGGTGATGCCGCGCTCGCGCTCGAGCTCCATCGAGTCCATCTTGGCGCCGACGCCGTCCTTACCCTTCACCTCGTGAATCGCGTGAATGCGGGCCGTGTAGTAGAGGATTCGCTCCGTCAACGTGGTCTTGCCACTGTCGATGTGAGCCGAGATTCCGATGTTGCGGACTTTGGACAGGTCGGTGAGCACGGGGAACGTCTCCTGCAGACCCTCGCTTCATGCGAGGGGAAAGACCCGATAAGGGCGCGAGATTGCTACCTTGCGACTTCGTTGATTGCAAGCCAAACCTGGCGCCGAAACACCCCGCTAGGCCTTTTGTCCCTAAGCACGCAATCTCTGAACGGAGTCCTGCGTCTTGCTACCGTTGATGCAAGCGTCCGCGCGGCCTATGACCGACCACCTCGATGACAACGCAGCCAGCGAATTTGTCTCGGGGGGCATGCCGCCCTCGGCGGTCACGAAGGTCGAGGGGCACCTGGCCGGCTGTCGAGAGTGCCGGCAGCTCGTAGCGGCGCTGGCGATGGACGCGGCGAACGACTCGAACGCCGCCACGGTCCCCCACGAGAAACTCTCGCCCTCCCAGGTCGCCCAGCGGCCCACACGCACGCTCACGGTCGGCGATCGGGTCGGTCGCTACCTCGTGCTGTCGGCCCTCGGTGCGGGCGGCATGGGCGTCGTGTTCTCCGCCTACGACCCGCAGCTCGATCGCAAGGTCGCGCTCAAGCTCCTGCGCGCGGGCATCACCTACAACACGAAGGACGCGCGGGCGCGGCTGCGTCGCGAGGCACAGGCGATCGCCCAGCTCTCGCATCCGAACGTCGTCGCCGTCTATGACGTCGGCACCACCGAAGAAGACGACCTCTACATCGCGATGGAGTTCGTCGAGGGCGACACGCTGACGACGTGGCTCAAGCAGTACCCGCGCACGTGGCGCGAGATCGTGGACGTGTTCCTCCAGGCCGCACGCGGCCTCATGGCCGCGCACTCGGTCGGCTTGCTCCACCGCGACTTCAAGCCCGACAACGTCCTCGTCGGTCACGACGGTCGCGTGCGCGTCACCGACTTCGGGCTCGCGCGCTCGGTGATCACGCCCGAGGAAGGCCTGAAGCACCGCCCCGAGGTCGGCGCGCTCAACGTCGATCTCACCGCGACGGGCACCGTGCTCGGAACGCCGCGCTACATGCCGCCCGAGCAATTGACGGGCCCCGACATCGACGCGCGCGCCGATCAGTTCAGCTTCTGCGTCGCGCTCTACGAAGCGCTCTACGGCACGCACCCGCTGCCGGGCGCGACGAGCGTCTCGATGCTCGAGCAGAACGAGAAGGCCGTGCCGCCGCCCGACGGATCGAAGATCCCCGCGTACGTCGGCCGCTGCGTGATGCGCGGCCTCGAGCGCGAGCGCAGCAAGCGCTACCCGGGCATGGCGACGCTCGTCGGTGATCTCCAGCCGCCCGCACCGCGCGCGACGGTGCGCAACCTCGCGTTCGCGGCGGTCGGCTTCGTCCTGATCGCGGGGACCGCCGCCGCGATGTTGTGGCGTCCCGAGGAGCCCGCGGTGATCGAGCCCGCCGACAAGAAGGGCGTGCAGCCGCTGATCGACCGGATCAACGAGCTCGATCGCCAGCGCCGCACGTTGCTCGCGCAGCTCGAGAAGCAGGGCCACATCACCGAGGAGAAGATCAAGCTCCTGCAGACCGAGATCCAAGCGAAGGACGTGCAGATCCAGGAGCTCGTGAAGAAGGTCGAAGAGGTGACGAAGGAGAAGCCGAAGCCGCCGCCGGTGAAGGCGGGCCCGACGCAGGCGACGCTCGTCACCGGCGCGTTCGAACAAGCGCACGGCGATCTCGAAGGCTGCTTCGTCGAGTGGAACGAGCGCGAGCACGGCGACGCCGACATGCTCGTCCGGATGACCGTCGGCGCCGACGGCATCGGTCACTCGTCGACGACGTACTCGGGGCCGGAATCGCCGATGTTGCGCCTGTGCGTCGCCGAGGCGATCGGTCGCGTGAAGTTTCCGCTCGGGCCCGAGACGCTCGATCTCGACGTCTTCGTGCACTGGGACGCGGGCATCATCACGGTCTCGCCGCGCGTGACGGGCCGCCGCAAGGTGATGCCGAACGCGTTCGATCTGGGGCCCGGATGAACCTCGCCGTTCGCTTCCTGCCGCCGCTCTCCGTGATCGCCGCGTTCACGATCCCGGCAGTAATATTGCGGCCCGGCGAGGCGCCCGAGCTCCAGCACACGATCTGCCTCGAGCTGCCACTGTCGCGGCCGCCCCCGAGCGAGGTGGCGATGTCACGGGCAAACCTCGAGGCGTGCCTGGCCGAGTGGGACGAGCGCGGACGTGGCGACGCCTTCGTGACGGTGCACGTGCGCATCGACGCCATGGGACACGCGCGCGCGGCGACGTTCGATGGCCCCGAGGACGCGCTGAGATCCTGCGTCGAAAACGCCGTCACCTTCCCCGTGTATCCGTCGGGGGAGCCGCGCGAGGTCGACGTGTACGTGGAGTGGTTCGATCGCAGGCTCTCGCTGTCGGTCGCGCTCGCTCACCACCACGCGAGCGTCGAGCAGGAGCTCGACGACGATGCGTACGAGACGCGGCATCCGCACCGGCCGAGCGACATCGAAGCGGCGCGCGCACAGCTCCGCTTGCTCCAGCTGGAGCGCGCGAAGCTGTTGCGCGAGATCGAGCTGCGCCGTCGACGCTAGTGGGCCCGCGCACGTCGTGGACGAATCTCTAGGGCAGACCGGCGCGAACGTGGTCTACTAGATGCCGCTGATGAGTCGTCGGCTCCTGCTCGCGATCGCGCTCCTCGCGCCCGTTCACGCCGTCGCCGAACGCGCTCAGCGCATCACGATCGAAGCGCCGCTCGATCTGACGGTGGTCCCGCACGCGCCGGTCTCGCGCGTCATCTATCTCGAGCGCTGCCGCGGCGGCTGCACGGTGACGAAGTCGACGACCAACGACGCGCAGGCCGGCCTCTCGATCCTCCCGCAGACGCCGGGCACGCACCCCGTCACCGAGTTCATGAGCTCCGACGGCATGACCGGCGCCGCCGCCGATAACGAGTGGAACGCGCTCCTCGCGTGCGTGCGCGAGGTCTACTCGCCGTACGACGTCGAAGTCACCGACGTGAAGCCGGCGGACGGCACGTATCACCTGGCCGTCGTCGCGGGCTTCCCGAGCGAGCTCGGGTTCGGCGAGGACATCCTCGGCGTCGCTCCGCTCGCACCGAACTGCGCCGCGCTCGACAACGTGATGTCGTTCTCGTTCGCGAACGCGCACGGACCGACGCTGCGCACGAACAACCTGTGCTGGACCGTCAGCCAGGAGAGCGCGCACGCGTTCGGGCTCGATCACACGTTCAAGTTCATCGACGGACGCTCGACGTGCAGCGATCCGATGACCTATCAGATCGACTGCGGCGGGACGCGGTTCTTTCGCAACTACCTCGCGAAGTGCGGTGAGTTCAACGAGCGCGCGTGTCGCTGCGGGAAGACGCAGAACTCGCACAAGAAGCTGATCGATACGTTCGGGCCCGGGGCGCCGACGACCGGCAATCCGACCTCGGTGATCACGATGCCGATGACCGGTCAGAACCTGACGGGGATCATCGGCGTGGCCGCGGGGAGCCGCCGCGGCGTCTCGAAGGTCGAGCTCATCATCAACGGCTTCCCGTGGGCGCAAGCGAAGGGCGCGGAGTTCACGCTGAGCGGTCAGTCGAACCCGTCCGCGTACAGCCTCGTGTACCCGGCCACGCTCCCCGATGGCATCAGTGACTTCGTGGCGCGCGCGTACGACGATCTCGGAGCGTTCACGGACTCGCAGGTCGTGACGCGCACGAAAGGCGCGCCTTGCACGACCTCCGAAACTTGTGCGCAGTACCAGCACTGCGACGCGGGCCGCTGCCTCTGGGATCCGCCGGTCGGCGAGGTCGGCGATCCCTGCGACTACCCGCAGTACTGCAAGAGCCTCTCGTGCGTCGGCACGAACCCCAAGATCTGCTCGCAGGAATGCAACCCTGACGAGGCGAACACGTGTCCGAACGATCTCGTCTGCGACGAGCTCGGACCGCAAACAGGTGTTTGCTATGTCGAGTCCGGTGGCTGCTGCAGCGTGTCGAATGGCCGGGTTCCGTGGGCGTCCATCGCAAGTTCTGCGTTCGTGCTCGTCCTGGTGATGCGCCGCCGACGCCGCCGGTAAGCAACCGCTATCGCTCGCGCCGCGTTGCTGTGACGAATCCTGCTGACGGCGCGTCGCGTCGTGTAGTAACTCCGGCGTCTATGCTCCGTCGACTCGTCCCGACTCTGGTGCTCGCACTGGTTCCTTCGGCCGCGCTCGCAGACGCGCCCACGTACCCGCTCACGACGCCGCCGCCGGCGACGACGGATGTGCAGTCGCCGGAGTGGGGCCGCCGCGAGGTGATCGTGGTGGACCCGAAGCCGGGCGACACCGCGGAGCACGCGCTGGTCTCGCCGATCATCTACCTCAACCGCTGCGTCGGCGGTTGCATGGTGATGCCCGGCAACGACGACGACGCGACCACCACGAACCCGACGTCGGCGATCGTGGCGCTGCCGAGCCTGCTCTCGCAGTTCCAGTTCTCGGACACGGTGTGGAACGACTTCGTGCAGTGCATGAAGGAGGTCTACTCGCCGTTCAACGTCCAGATCACCGAGACGCGGCCGGGCCCCGGCACGCAGTACCACCACGCGATCGTCGCGGGCACCGCGCAAGAGGCCGGCCTCGACGCGGGCGTGCTCGGCATCGCGATCGTGCGCGGTGACTGCGCGCCGCGCAACAACGCGGTGTCGCTGTCGCTCGCGAACTCGCACACGAACAACTCGACCACGGCGCTCACGCTGTGCTGGACGGCCGCGCAGGAGAGCGCGCACGCGTTCGGCCTCGACCACGCGTTCTCGTTCGTCGACGGCCAGTCGGCATGCAACGACCCGATGACGTACCGCATGGACTGCGGCGGGCAGAAGTTCTTCCGCAACAACACCGCGAACTGCGGCACCAACAAGATCGCGCCGTGTAACTGCGGCTCGTCGCAGAACTCGCACGCGAAGATCCTCGCCACGTTCGGTCCGAACGAGGGCGTGCCGCTCGTCGGTCCGCCGACCGCCACGGTCACGTCGCCGACCGGCGGTTCGCTCGGCGCGGCCGTCATGGCGTCGGCCGGCAGCAAGCGCGGTGTCTCGAAGGTCGAGCTGATCTTGAACGGCTTCAAGTGGGCGGAGGCGAAGGGCGCCGCGTTCGGCGCCAACGGCCAGCCG
>Ga0316605_10001614_pt1 | contig 12986 bp, 12 predicted proteins | sample OWC_soil_day20_n_FD_207666 | JGI IMG/M metagenome (GOLD analysis project Ga0316605, IMG submission 207666) | Wetland soil microbial communities from Old Woman Creek delta, Ohio, United States - OWC_soil_day20_noCT | ecosystem: Environmental > Terrestrial > Soil > Wetlands | place: USA: Ohio... | reverse complement strand
AGTCGGAAGTTCTTGTCGATGAAATTACGCGGCTTTGGATTGATGAAGTAGGCGCGCGGACCTTTGCCGTCGCCCTTGCTGCCGTGGCAAGTCGCACAATTGGCCATGTACATTTTTTCCCCTTTGATCGGGTTGCCGGTCAGCCCGTTGGCAAACGGCAGATTCATGCCCTCGGCGGCGCGCTGGCCATCGCGGCCGGCATGTGCGTTGGTGCCGGAGATGCCGCCGGTGGCCGGAAGCATCAGGCCGGCTCGTACGTAGTCGACGACGGCCTCGATATCGCTGGCCGGCAGTCGGTTGGCGAATGCGGCCATCGCGGTGTTGGGGCGGCCATTCGTAACGGCGTTAAGCATGCGGTCACGCGTCAGCTCGGCGCGGGCTTGCGGGGTCGTGAAGTCGCGGGCCGGAATCAGGCCTGCGGCCGTGGGCGCTCCCTGCCCGCGCTCGCCATGGCAGACCATGCAGTTCTGGGCATAGACGATGCGTCCCCGCTGTAGTTTGGTGTCCAGCGAAACCTGCATGAAGGTGGCGCGGATGTAGTCGGCTAGGGCTGCGATTTCCTTGGCGTTCAATTGGGTTTTCCAGCCCGTCATGGCAGTGCCCGGTTTGCCATGGGTGATGATGGTGATCATCGTTTCCCGGGTTAGCTCGGGGGCTCGAGTGAAATCCTTGGGGGGGGGCACAAGGCTGTTTTTGGCGCGGCTGTTGCCATCGCCTCGGTCGCCATGGCAAACCGAACAGTAGTTGTGATAAAGCACATCCGGTTTGGTCGCGTTGCCCCTGGACATTGGTTCGGCGGAGGTCGCGGGCAGGCAGGAGGCAAGGCTCATGGCGAGCAGTAGAGTATTGGCAAACAGGGAATGCCGGGTCATCGCGTCATGTTCTCCGAAAGACGTTGATGTTGATGGTTTGATTGCAAGGCGAAAGCAATATTCAGGCCGACTTTCGCTTTAAGTGGCATACCAATTGCTTGATTGGATGCGATTTTAACTTATTGCCACACTACCTGATAATTGGCCGGGGATTCATGAATCAGTCCTGCTTGCTCGTGATGTTGTTGCTGGTGCCCTGGGGGGGGCAAGCTTCTGACTCTCGTAAACCGGAGAGCGAGCGCGCTGTGCAGGCGCTGAGCGGGCGTGAAGTCTACATGCAGTCCTGTGCAATGTGTCATTCAGCGGGGGTTGCCGGGGCGCCACGGCCGGGGGCGAGTGAGGATTGGGGCGAAAGGGCCAAAAAGGGGCCAGCTGAATTGATGGTTTCTGTCTTGCGTGGCAAGGGCGGGATGCCGCCCAAAGGGGGGAATGCCTCCCTGACGGGGGTTGGTGCTTATCTTGCGCTCGACTACATGTTAAACGGGGGAAAATAGTTTCCAGACGGGCTGCCGGAAAAGTACTTATCCTTTGTACTTGGTCTTCCCCTTTTGAGCGATCGTTCCGGTAGCCATTTGCCCGCAGCCCGAGTGATCGGGTTGCGTTTTTTTGTTGGATACGAGAGTCTTGATGCGAATTGCGCTGTATCTATTGGCGATAGCAGCGGTGTTGCTGCCTCAGCCACCGCTGGAGGCGGCTGACATTCGTTCCACGCCGCATAACCTTACGCGCCAGGGGGCTCTGGTTGAGGCCGATGAGGTCTGCGTTTTTTGCCATACGCCGCAGTTGTCGTCGGCCGATCTTTCGCGTTCGGGGGGCAGCGCCCAGCCCATGTGGCAGCCTTCTCTGGCGGCGGCCCATTCTTTTGTGATGTATGACGATATTGGCCGTCTGCAGTTCGGCGACAAGCCGGCGGTGGGGTCGCAATCGATTGCCTGCTTGTCCTGTCACGATGCCAATCAGGCATTTTCGGTGCAATCGGCGGAATCGGATCACCCGTTCGGGGTTCCCTATCGCGGCTTCTCTCGCGGCCTGGAACTGCCCCCGGTCGGTAAATCCGGTGATTCAGAGATGCCGGCAAAATCGGCTAAAGAATTGAAGTCGCTTGACGAGTTTCGTCAGCCCAGTCGCGGCGTGGTTGATAGTCGGACGGTGTGGTGGGTATCGGTGTCCGGTGTGACGCCTTTCAGGACAAGGGCCGATCTTCCGTTGTATGCTCGGCCGGCCCCCAATGGCGAGATTCCCTTTGTCGAGTGTAGTAGTTGTCATGATCCTCATACCAGTCGCAAGCTCTTCCTGAGAGTCGACAATGCCGAGAGTCGCTTGTGTCTGACCTGTCATGACAAGTAATCAACTGAATAAATGCCGAGGTGAAGTGATGAGTTCAGTAGTTTCAGTTTTTGCAAATCTGAGAATGTCGTTCCTGGGGGTGGCGATTGCATTCTTGGCCGGGTGTGCGCCCGTTCAGGAGCGCGCCGATGCTGGCAAGGTGGACTCGTTGATCTATCCGCCGCCACCTGACGAGCCGCGTTATGCCTACGAGCGCACAATATACGGTAGTGCCGATGTGACGCCGAGAAAGAAGGATGCTTCACTCAAGCGGGCCCTGACGGGCGAGCGGGAAACGTCAGAGGGCTTGGTCAAGCCCTATGCGGTGACCGTTCATCGGGGGCGAATTTTCGTTAGCGATTCGGCGGATCGTTTTGTCAAGGTATTCGATGTGCCGGAAGGGCGCTATTTCAAGATCGGCGATGACGATTTGGGGCCGCTGACCAAGCCGCTCGGTCTTGATGTCGATACTGCTGGCAATCTCTATGTTGCCGATGGTACGGCAAAGGCCGTCATGGTCTACTCGCGCGATGGAAAGTTCCTGCGCAAGATCGGTGGCCCCAAGGTATTCGAGCGCCTGTCAAGCGTTACGGTTGATGGGCCGGGGCAGCGGGTGTTTGTGACCGACATCGGGGGGGTCTCGTCCGATCAGCACAAGATACGCGCCTTTGACATCAATACGGGAAACCATCTGTTCGATCTCGGTAAACGCGGGATTGGGCCGGGGGAATTTAATTTGCCCCGCGACGTGGCGGTAGGTGCCAATGGTCAAATCTACGTGGTGGATGGCGGTAATTTTCGGGTACAGGTCTTTGATCGTACCGGCAAATTCATCAATAGCTTCGGTTCGGTTGGTAAGCAGTTAGGGAATTTCGCGCGTCCGAAAGAGGTTGCAACCGATTCGGCCGGAAATGTGTATGTCGTTGATGCGGCGTTCGGTAATTTTCAGATATTTACATCGGACGGTGATCTTCTGATGTTCATCGGAGAGCGCTCGGAGCGCGACGGTCCTGCGCGCTACATGCTACCCTCTGGTATCTATGTGGACGAGGATGGTCGTGTCTACATGGTTGATCAGTGGTTCAAGAAGATCGATGTTTTCCGTCCGGCGGCTTTGTCTGAAAATGCCGGGTTCCTGGCCAAGCGTCCAGTGTTGCCGAAGTAAGGATGCTTGGCCATTGTGGCTAAAAAATTCCCGCATGCGAGAAGTGGGAATTCCTGAGTCCGGGAAAATCTCTTGGGTTTTTACTGGAGGGTGGGTCTGAAAAGGTGTGTGTTTGGTGGTTTGCATTTAAGATCAATGGGTTGTGTAGCTATTTGCATCATGGCACGGTGTGTGCTTTACTTAGATCAGGCGGGCCTCAGGGTTCGTACTTGATCAATCAATCATGGATCGGGAGTCGTACTATGTTCAATCACACCAAAGGGGCGTGGGGCCTCGCCGGGCGGTTCGCGAAGGTCATCGCGACTGCCTCGTTAGTGTTGGGGGCTGTCGGGGCGCAGGCTGGTATTGCCAATACCAAGCACAACCTCGGCGCCAATAATGCTTCTAACGAAAACTACATGACCTCCGGCGCGACGGAAATCTGCGTTTTCTGCCATACGCCGCACGCGTCCAATACCAACGTCACTGCGCCGTTGTGGAACAAGCCGGTAGCGGCTGGTAGCAGCTACACCACCTACACTACCGCTACCTCGGCGACGATTGAGGGTTCGGTGGATATGAGTGGCATTTCCCTGGCCTGTCTGTCGTGCCATGATGGCACTCAGGCCATGGATACTATGATCAACAAGCCTGGTTCCGGCGGTTACAACTCTGCCGGCTCGGTAACCGGTGGGGCGTGGGCTGGTACGCGTCAGGATGGTAGTGGCAAGATGATCAATGCTACTGAGTTCATCTCCATGCTTGGCACCGATCTGACCAACGACCACCCGGTTGGTATCCAGTATTGCGGTGGTGGTATTAGCACGGGCAGTGCCTCCACCACGGATGCTACCAGCGGGTCTTGCCGGGATTCTGACTTCAATGCGCCGCAGAATGGCCTGATTGGTGGCTATCGCGCCTGGTGGGTGGATACCGCCGCGGGTGCTAACGGTACCCGCCAGAAGACCGACATGATCCTCTACGCACGTGCTCCGACCCTCGCGGGTGACGCGACCAGTGGCAAGTTCCAGCCGTTTGTCGAGTGCGCAAGCTGCCATGACCCACATACCGAAAACACCACCTTCCTGCGCATCGCGAATACCAACAGTGCAGTTTGTCTGGCGTGTCATAATAAGTAAGGGTTGCGGATTTCAGTAATCATCCGTTCAAGCGGGCCGGCACGCAGTGTGTTCGGCCCGTTTTTCTATTGAGGAGAATGCACAGGTGAAAAAATCCCCAGTTGCTTATCGCTTGGCGGCGGCTTTGCTGCTCGTGTCGGCAGGTTTTTCGGCTGTTCAGGCGGAGACCCCGGTGGTGCCGGCTGACGGCGCCGTGGAGGCTCAGGCTGTGGCAGTGCCGCGCAAGGATGTGCACGATCGCATCTTTGCGGTGATCAATGGTCGTTCGATTCCGACGTCCGAGTATGAGGCGGCATTCACCACCCTGGTTCGTCAACGTTTCTACCATGGGCAGATTCCAGAGGCCGATCTGGTTGCTGTTCGTGAAGAAATCAAGAGCAAGTTGGTCCAGCGTGTCGTTCTGCTCGAGGAGGCTGCGCGCCGGAAGATCGTTCCTGATGACAAAAATATTGACGAAACACTGGCCGGTTATGAGAAGCGCTATACCAATAGCCCGCAATGGCAGCAGAATCGGGAACTGGTGCTGCCTGAACTGAGAAAACAATTGGCCGAGCAAAGCCTGATTGCACAACTCGACCAGCAGGTTCGGGATTTGCCGAAACCGAGCGATGCTGATGTTCGTGCCTATTATGACAAGAGCCCGGAGCTGTTCACCGAGCCGGAAAAGCTTCACCTTTCGGTCATCCTGCTGGCCGTCGATCCTTCCGCGCCAGCGACGGCATGGCAGGCGACCCGGGAGGAGGCGCGGGCGATTTACGGTCGACTGCAAAATGGTGCCAATTTTGAAGAGGCCGCGCGCTTGCACTCCAGTGCCTATGCCGAGAAAAGTGGTGATTTGGGTTATCTGCACCGCGGGATGTTGCCGGAAAGCATTCAGCAAAAAATCGACAGTTTCGAAATCGGCAAAATCAACGAGCCGATGGATACCCTGGAGGGTGTCGCTATTTTTCGCCTGGTTGACCGGCGGCCGGCAAATAAGCGTGATTTTTCCGATGTCGCCCAGCGCGCACGGGAATTGCTAGTAAGGGAGCGTCAGGATGCGGCCTGGAAGGCGCTGATTGACCGGTTGGTCGCCAAGGCCGACGTGAAGTTCATGCACACTGTCTCGGTGGAACATCGTGAGGGTGGGAACAAGTAACGACTTGATCGGTTTTTATTCAAGGTGGGCAAGCCCCGAATTTTTGCGCGGAGTTATCTGTCCAGATCCCTGATGGTGGGTCTGGCGGGCGGGGCTTTTTCATTTTCGCCCTGCTTGTTGGCCAGCGATAATCTGGCGGTTCAGCCGCCGATGCCAGAAACTCCGATTGCCCTGGCAGTGCAGGGGGCGCTGGCTGATATCGCTGGCATGGAGTCGGTGGGCGAGTCGCTACGCTTGAGCTCGTCGCTGCAGCCAATGGCCTTGAATCCTGGGGTGGGGGGCGTATTTGATCCGGCTGATCAGGGGCTGGTGCTTAGACGGGCGAGTTTGTTCATCGAGCCGTCGGTGCCCGATCCGGTGCCGGTGGAATTGCCCTTGCGTCTTAGCCAAATGACGATCGGTCCAGCTTCCGATGGTCGGCAGCCGCGCTGGATGACGATTCAGGATACGCCGTCGCAATTGCGTCCATCGCGCGAACTGTCGCCACAAATGCCTGGGGCAGCCGGGATTGGGCGCCCAGTGCCAGGATCCGCCCTTTTTTTGGGGGGGGCGAACGTCGATGCTGATTCAGTATTACCGGGGGGGGCTCCCGCCGAAAATCCTGGAAGTCCCACCGGGTTGGCGGGCGGGGCGGCAAAGGGCGCTTCGGAACCGTGGACGTTGGGGGGGCTGGGTTGGGAAATCCCGCCGATTCGCTGGGGGGGGGGGGTTGGCTACTCCTATCAAAACAGCACCAGCAGTACGGGTAGTTCCAGCAGTTCGCAAGGGGTGTTCGCCAATATGGCGGCGGCCAGTTACATCTATGCCCCGTGGTTTGCCAGGGTGAGCGGTCGCTTAGGCTTGACTACCAGCGCGAGCAGTAGCGAAAGTTCGGGTGCCTTGGGTGGAAATGGCGACCAGCCCAAAAATACGAATGTGACCGGTGGTGGCGAAATAAACATGTTTTCGAGTAGCCGCTATCCTTTGCGTGCTTATTATGACCGGAGTGACAGTCGGGTCAGTGGCACGATCGTGAATAACGACTACGTCAGCAATCGTTTTGGCATCAGTCAGAGTTTTCGCGCCGAGGATGGTAGCAGCGGGGGGAACTTCATGCTCGACCGTAGCTCGGTGTCCATGACAAATGGGCAGCGTGACGAAGTCACGGCGGTGAACGGCAGCTACTCGCAGCAAATTGGTATTGTTCAGAACAATTTTAATGGCCGTTACTCGTTAGGGGAGCGCACCGGTACGGGAGATAAGGTCACCCTGTTTGGCCTGAACTCCTCCCATGTCGCTAATATCAGCGATACCTTGAATCTTGGAGGTACCGTCAATTATTCCGATAGCGATATCAGGGTGTCGAATGGCCTCGGGGTTAGCAGTGCCAGCCGGGGGCGTTATATGCAGCTTTACGGCTATGGCTCGTGGTTGCCGGAATTCGAGGATGTTGAAGATCTGCCGCTGACGCTCAGTGGCGGTCTGCGATACAGCGGACAGGAAACGGCGTTTGGCGGCGAATCGTTTTCCGCTCAGAGCCTTGGGGCAAATCTGTCGGCGCTTTATCGCTACTCGTCCAATCTGTCGCTGTCGGCAAATGGCGCGGTTAATCAACTGGTGCAATCGACGGGCGAGGCGGTATTGCTGACCCAGCTTGGGAGCTCTGTTGCTTATGCCGGAAATCCTCTCAGTTTTGGGAATTTTTCTTATAGTTGGAACACCGGAGCCAATGCCAACTGGCAAGGCGCAGCGGGGGCAATGCCGGCCAATACGATGCTCAACGGTCAATTGGGGCATTCTCTGTCTCGGGTATTCACATTTCAGCCGGGGCAGACGATCGCGTTCAACGCTTCCCAGTCATTGGGCATAGTCGAAAGCCAACTGGTGGGGGCGGCCAAAACGCTGACGAATACCGGGTCGGTCAATTTTGGTTTGGCGGCTGGCGAACGGTTTTCCGGATCGGTCAGCACGATGCTTTCCGACGTTCGGACCAGTGGTTACCTTGAGCAGGAATATCAGGTTCTCAATGTCGGTTTTTACGGCCAAGGCCAGCTTTCTCAGCTTTCCTCGGCCAATATCAACCTCATGTTCAACTATTCGGATCAGAGTTATCAGGCGGTTGATGCCTTCGGCTTTCCGATTACCCAAAATTCCCAGCGCTGGACCTTGAATGGTTCTGCGGCTTATACCCATCAACGTTTCGCCGGGGTTCGTGGCCTGCGCTACAACATGATTTTTGCTGCCGATACCCGTCAGCGTGATGAACGACTCTTCGGCAACGTCAATGGTGAAGTAAACCCTGCCCGTTTTTCGTTGACGAATCGTCTTGAGTATCGGCTCGGTTTGCTTGATTTTCGCCTGTCTCTGATCACCAACCAGATGGCTGGCCAGAAAAATGCTTTGCTATTTTTTCAGGTGTCCCGGCAAATCGGTTCTTATTGATCCTGCCGCAAGTGACAGCCGAACAGTGGGTTAAAAAACAAGAGGAAGCGTAATGAATATACTCTCGAAACTGAGGGCAAGAATCGCGATCGCCGCCGTTCTGATTTTGTCAGCGGTGATGTTCGTGGATATTACTGATGCCCAGGCCGAGTACGGCGATGTCGTGATCAATAATTACTCGGATGGTGCCGGTATGCGTCCGGTGGTGTTTCCCCACTGGTTTCACCGGGTTCGCTTTCGTTGCAAGGTCTGTCATGCCGATCTGGGGTTCAAGTTCCAGGCGGGCGGTAACGAAATCAATATGGTGAAGATCATTGACGGTCAGTTCTGTGGTGCTTGCCACAATGGTGATATTGCTTGGTCGGTCGAAAACTGCAATTTGTGTCACTCCGGCAAGCCGAATACCCCGACCCAGGTTCACGAAAGCACCGTTCAAAAACTGGCGCAGCCTACCGGCGCCCCGAAAAAGTGATGGAACCCGCCATGAAAACCATCAAAAGCATTGCTGCCATCATTGCTGTTCTCAGCCTGGCACCTCCGGCCCTCGCCGATTCCGGCAAAGAGGTTTATTCCAAGGTTTGCACAACCTGCCATGCAACCGGGTTGGCCGGTGCGCCACGGTTGGGCAATAGTGCCGACTGGTCGCCGCGGCTGGTCAATGGCGTTGCCCCGCTCTATCAAAGTGCGCTGAAAGGTACGCCCAAGGGGATGCCGGCCAAGGGCGGGCATATGACGCTGCCCGATGCGGAAGTCAAGGCTGCTGTGGACTACATGCTGGCCTCGGTCAAGGATGCTGTTAAAGCCGCCGAGCCCAAGAAGGAAGAGTCCAAGAAGGAAGAGCCAAAGCGGGCGGAGCCTAAGCCAGTCGAGGCAAAACCGGCTGCGCCTGCCGCCGTTGTTGCGGCCCTGGTTGCGCCAGTAGCTGCCGCGCCCGAAGTTGCTTCGTCCGGCGATATCAATTCGTTCAACCGCCTGCTGAAGCCGGCAAGCAAGCGTAATTTGCCGCCACCGGAAGATGGTATTCACGATCCGGCGAACGATGGTACGCATGCCTTGCAACCGCCCCTGGCAGCATTTGGTGCCCTGCCCAAGAGCATGTCGGGCAACCGGGTGAACTGGGTGGAGGCAATTGGTCAGAAGAAGATTAATCCGCGTTACGACCGGAATGATCCGAAGGCCGAGCCCATTGTCATGGACTTGAACATTGTTCGCGAGGTCAAGGGGTCGATGCCGGACGTGGTTTATCCGCACAAGCAACATACCGAGTGGCTGGATTGTTCCAATTGCCATCCGGCAATCTTCGTCCCGCAAAAGGGCGCGAATGCGATCAGCATGGCGTCCATCCTGCTGGGTGAGAAGTGCGGTGTCTGCCACGGAAAGGTTGCTTTCCCCGTGTCCGAATGCCGTAACTGCCATTCCAAGAAAAAAGAAATTGCCAAGGCTGCAACGCCGGCCGCGAAGTAACTCAACCCGGGGGGTAGGTGTACCTCCCCAGTTTCAGGAATACTCGAATGGAAAAAACCTTTATCAAGGTCGGGGTGATTGCCGCTGCGCTGGTGGCAGGGCAGGGTGTGCTGGCCCAGACCGCGGCACCGGAAAGTGCTGCGACCAGGTTGTCGGCGGCAAAAATTGACAAGAGTCAGTTGATGTTCAACATGGATTCGGTGGGCAAGCTCCTTGAATCCTCGTCGGCTGCCCGCCAGATTGAAAGCAGCAAGGCGCCTGAGGCGCAGGCGAAGCGAGAGCGGGCCCGTGAGTTATACAAAGCCGCCAAGTCTTCGCTCAATAACGGTGATCTTGAGAAAGCCAACGCGCAGTTGACGGAAGTGCGCGCCGCCTTCTTTGAGGCGGTGCGTCTGGCTGCCCCTGAAGAGGTGACGGCGAAGAAGCTCGAGGCTGACTACCGGGCAAGGCTAGACAGCGTCAACGCGCTGTTGGGAGCCTATCGGCGTGTTGCCAACGAGAAGGGCAGCGCCTCGAAGACTGTGACCGAAACCGTGGCACAAATCGACAAGTCGGTGGCCGAGGCAGCTCATCTTGCGCAGGCGGGCAAGTTCAAGGAAGGGCGGGTCGAACTTGATCGTGCCTATCTGGTCGCCAAGGCCGGTGTTAGTTCGTTGCGAAGTGGCGACACTCTGGTCCGCTCGCTGAATTTCGCCAGCAAGGAAGAGGAGTATCACTACGAGATCGACCGCAACGATACGCACCAAATGCTGATCAAGGTCCTGGTTGAAGAAAAGCGGGCCAACAATCCGGCGCTTGACCAGCAGGTGCAGGGCTTCGTCACCAAGGCCAAGGAATTGCGTGCTGCCGCTGAAGCAGCCGCCGCCAGGCGCGATCATGCGCAGGCCGTCAAGTTGCTCGAAGACTCAACCGTCGAGCTGGTCAGGGCGATCCGCAATGCGGGTGTCTACATCCCTGGCTGATTTTTTCGCTCGCAGCAACGGGCTGGCCCGGGGTCTAACAGGCCCCGGGCTTGTGTCTTTTCTGTTCCTGACCGTCTTGATGCTTGGTAATGCGGTTGCCGGCGAATGGTTGCCGCTGAACAATGACGGCATACACGATCCCCGGTCGCGCGGCATCAAGATACTGCAACAGCCGCGAGAGGCGCTGCAGTCTCTGACACCGGATAACGCCGGTAATCAGGTACGCTGGGTGCAGGCACTCGACAAGGGAGAGATCAGGCCGCGGGAGAGGCTCTTTCCCAATACCGAGATTCGCAAGAAGGATCTGGATATCATTCTGGACGCCAAGGGCGGAATGCCCGCTGTCCGGTTTCCACATCGGCAGCACACCGAATGGCTGGATTGCGTCAATTGCCACGAGGGACTTTTCGCCATGACCACCGGTGCCAGCAAGATTTCGATGTTCAAGATACTGCAGGGCGAGCAATGTGGCGTCTGTCATGGTGCCGTCGCCTTTCCGTTGACCGAGTGTGCCCGCTGTCACAGCATCCCGCGTCCTGGCAGCAGCAAGCCGGAAATTCCGGCTGGGGTCAATCTGCGCATCCATCAATCCAGCGGGCAGGGAAAGCCATGAACTGGTGGTCTAGATTGCTGCGGTCGACCGGTATTTTCGCGGTATTTTTATTATTTCTCTTGATTAGCCCGGGCGAGACCCAAGCGGAATACGCCGATGTGGTGATCAATCGGCAATCGGAAAAAAATGGCATGCGTCCGGTGGTTTTTCCCCACTGGTTTCATCGTATTCGTTTCCGCTGCAAGGTTTGCCACGCTGAGTTAGGATTCAAAATGCGCGCCGGATCCAACCCGATCACGATGACCGACATCATCGATGGGAAATTCTGTGGCGCTTGTCACAACAACGATATTGCCTGGTCTCCCGAGAACTGCGATCTGTGCCACTCGGGGAGGCCAGGGTTACCGACGGGGGTGTATGGTGGTCACGAAACTTCAGGTCCCGGACGCTATTAAGTCCGTCGGAATCTCCCGTCGTCACGTCCTCAAGGGATTGGCTGCCGCGGCGGTAGGGGGGGTGGTGCCGGTTATCGGCCAGGCGGAGACGGCGCATATCTTGCCCGGGCAGGTCTTTACCGGCAGTCGAATCATTCAGCGTCCGACTGAAGGCGGGTTCCCGGATATGAGAAACGGTGGCATCGGTGCGCCGAGGCAGTTCGTTTTTCCGGTCGCGGTGGCGGTGACCATGACCCGTGACATTTATATCGCCGATGCGGGTCTGGGCAGCATTTTCCGCCTCGATCCGATGCTCGATGCAATGAATGTCATTCGAGGGGTTCGCGTTACCCAGCAAACCCGGCTGGCCGCGACCAGTGATGGGTCGGTTGTCGTGGCCAATGGCAATGCCGCGCCGGTCGTCAGGATCGGGCGCTCGGGGCGGGTGGTTCAGACCATCGACAGCCAGTTGGGCGGTGGCAGCTTCTACGACGAAGTCGTGGCCGATTCAGCCAGTGGACGCTATTACGGCCTAGACAAGGTGCAGCGCCGCTTGGAGGAAGTAATGCCGCACGGTCGCGGCGGCATGCTGATACCCCAGGGGCTGATTCCGGAGCAGCCGGTCGCAATGGCGATGGATGGGCAGAATATCTATATTGCCGGTCGCGGCTGCCAGTGTCTGGCGGCGATTGATGTTTTCGGCACCCGTAACATGGAGATCATTGCCGAAGATCTCGGTCTGGTCACTGCGCTCGCCGCGGGCGACAACTGGCTGGCCCTGATCGATGCCCGCGAGCGCCGACTCAAACTCTGGCGGCAGGGGGCCTTGCTGGCCGAACCAGATTTTGCCTCGCTCGGTCTGATCGATCCGCGCGGCATGTCCATTGCCCAGCAAACCCTTTATGTGGCCGATGGCGCCGGGCGGCGGGTCCTCAGTTTCAGATTGCGCGGATGAAAATCTTTGTCTCCCTGCTGCTCGCGTTGATTTTGGCTGGCTGTGCATCGGACCCTCTGGTCATGCGTTTCGACCCCGGTCAGGTATCCAGTGCCAAGAAGTTGTATTTTCCGCCGCTGTCCGACGAGGAAGTGCCGCGTTACGTCTACGTTGGCGAGTTAACCGGCGAGCAGAATTTCGTCGAGCGGGAAGGCAAGGAGAAAAGCCGGATTGTCGAGATACTCAAGTGGGTGGCCGGTCTGTTCGAAGTTTCCGATCCGGTGGTGTTGCAGCGTCCGCAATCCGGGGTGGTCGACCAGAACGGTCGAATTCTGGTCACCGATGTCAGTCGGGCGGCTGTTTTCGTGTTCGACCCGGCTAACGGTCGGCTCGATGTCTGGGAATTCGCCCAGGGCTTTCGTCGTTTCATTTCGCCCAGTGGCATTGCTCTCGGACCGGCCGGGCGGGTTTTTGTCGCCGATGCTGACTTGCGGCAGGTCGTGGTCCTCGATCCGGAAGGCAACGGTGCGATGTTGATCGACAGTACCCAGCTTGAGCGTCCGACGGGGCTGGCCTGGGATGAAAAAGAGGGGCTGCTC
>Ga0316605_10001613_pt1 | contig 12989 bp, 9 predicted proteins | sample OWC_soil_day20_n_FD_207666 | JGI IMG/M metagenome (GOLD analysis project Ga0316605, IMG submission 207666) | Wetland soil microbial communities from Old Woman Creek delta, Ohio, United States - OWC_soil_day20_noCT | ecosystem: Environmental > Terrestrial > Soil > Wetlands | place: USA: Ohio... | reverse complement strand
AAGGGTTTTTCTCTAGCTCGCACCAGCGAGCGAGAAGGGGAGGCTCTGCGGGCTCTGCCCGTGGAGGGGGCGACGTGAGCCCCCTAAATTTTCAGGAAGCCGTCGGGGGCCAGACTCGTCGCCAGCATAACAGTATTAATATCACGATGCTCCTTCCAGGAGTCGGTTTTCCTGTTGTCAGGATCAAGCCAGAATGCCTCGATCTTTTCTCGTATGGACATAAATTTCCCTAAGGTCTTGAGTAAGATCGGGATATCCCGGTCATCCTTAAAAAGAGCCGGATTTTCACGTATGAACGCGTCAAGCCGTTCCAGGGCATGGAGCCCGATAGACAGTCCCAGTTCCCGAAAGGCAAGCCGAAACCGTGCCGGTGTGTAAAGGAAATTTTCTCGACCCGGATATTTTAAACCGGGTATCGAGGCATCGAGAATGATCCTGAGCATATCGGACCCTTCGAGAATTCCCTGCACGAAAAGCTGTGCAACTCTGAACCCATCACACAAAAGGCCGCCAAGGCCAAGAAGATCGTCCGTCTGCCAATCTCTGTCTTCACATATCCCGACAAGATCGTCGATCTCGGGCTGTAGGTCGAGGGATTCGGATCGCCCTTTATCGCGGGCAAGGGTCCCCTGAAGCTGTATATATGTGATAAGTCCATCCAATGGGTCGTGATGTCCCATGGACTCCACCAATGGGTACGACAGATCGATGCTCATTTTCCAATACATTCGCTTCGAGCCGGACCCGCTATCGTACACAAAGCCCCGGTGTGCTGCCTTCGCGAGTTCGATCGCCCATCGGTTATATTTGAAATCCCCGGTGACCGTACTCACCCGGTTCAAGGCGTGCATCCATTTGGTAAGATAATGATAATACTGCCCATCTCTGTCCCATTCCTTGCATTCATCGATAGGGTCACACGGTCCGCGCTCATCCAACGATTTGCCGATCCTTAAGCCGCCGATTGTAGGATGGTCCTCAGCCTTTTTATCCGGCAGGCCGCTCAGCCACCCCTGACGCTGTGAATTCCTGCGATGCCTGCCAAGGACATAATGAACTTCATCAACGAGCAAAAGCGCGAGGTCCCTCCATTTTGCATCGCCCGTATGCTGATAAAGACCGAGAAAATTGCAGACGGCATATGCATCCGTCCAGAGATAACGTTTTGAAAATTGGCCCGCTGGAGAAAGCCCGGTGCGTTCCCCAAAATCCTCCATAAATTCCGCTGCAGCATGGATCATTTCCTGGCCCATGATATTCCTTCTTAAATCCATTTCAGTGCCCCAACATGCAGTGCCGGCCGGAGCCCGAGCCGGACAAGGCGGCTTTCATTTCCCGTAATGAATATATATTGTAAGATCGACATATGCAAGCCGGGCCTTCGACATCGCGAGACCTTCGCTCCAATCACTGCGTTACCCACTAATTTTCCTGGTACAAAACGTATATGGTCAACGGATCTATGGTTTGCTAGCATCAATCTATTAAGGCAGGCGTCAAAGCTTTTGCCAATAGTGCCGAAGGAGACGTTGAGCGATGGAACAGAAGATAAACAATTACGCAATGGGATGGCTGCCGGATTATCCGGACTTTAGGGATTTCACATCGGATCACGATACAATTCCATCGAGGCTTTTAGCTTTAGGCCAGACGAGGTCCGTCAAGGCGATGCTGCAGCAGATCGGCTTATCGAACAAAATAGAATCGGGTTTTCCTAATGCGATCGATCTGAGACAATGGTGCTCCCCGGTCGAGGACCAGGGAAACATCGGTTCATGCACGGCCCACGCGGGGGTTTCCATCGTCGAGTATTTCGAACGAAGGGCATTTGGCAATCATCTTGAGGCGTCGAGGCTCTTTCTCTATAAGACCACGCGTAATTTGCTGCACTACACAGGGGATACCGGTGCATTCCTTCGCTCTGCGATGGCAGCCCTGGCACTATTCGGTGTGCCTCCCGAAGAATACTGGCCGCACAATCCCGCCGATTTCGATAAAGAACCCTCAGGTTTTTGCTATGCGCTGGCCGGGAATTATCAGGCCATAAGTTATTACAGGCTCGACACGCCGGGTATCGCGAGGGATGCATTGCTTGCCGCCATTGAGAAGAACCTGGCGGCCGGCCTTCCTGCAATGTTCGGTTTTACCGTTTACAGTTCGTATACGCAATCAGCCCGAACGGGGAAGATACCATTTCCTGCCCGGAACGAAAAAACAGTCGGTGGACATGCTATCGCAGCCGTTGGATACGACGATTCGGTCACGATCAAAAATACCGGCACTGGTGCAGCAGAAACGAAGGGTGCCCTGCTTATCAGAAATTCATGGGGTACCGGATGGGGGATGGACGGGTTCGGATGGCTGCCCTATGAATATGTCCTGAAAGGGCTGGCGGTTGACTGGTGGTCATTGCTGAAATGCGAATGGATCGACACCGGCGTGTTCAGACTTTGATAGTCCTGCAGGGCCCCTATCAATGCACTTCATAAATTCGGGCGGCTTTCCAAAAATCAAAGCCGCATTATGGCGAGCCATCCTGCACCGCGCGAACGGACCGAATCGCTTGAATATGAGCTGGCGGGAAATGATCAGACGGCACAGGGCCTTTGATTCAGCTCAGCATCTATCCATGCGTTGATCTGCTTTTCGAGCACAGGTAAGGGAAGTGCGCCGTTGTCAAGGACTGCGTTATGGAAAGTGCGGATATCGAATGACGGGCCGAGTTCCTTCTGCGCCCGGTCCCGCAATTGCTTGATCCGCAATTCTCCGATCTTGTATGCAAGCGCCTGGCCGGGCATGACAATATAACGATCTACTTCTATTGCGATATCCTGTTCGGTTTTTGCGGTTTGTTCCCTCATGAAGTCAATTGCCTGCTGCCGGCTCCAGCCGAAATGATGAATTCCCGTATCGACCACAAGGCGGCATGCGCGCCACATCTCATACATCAATTGTCCAAATTTTGAATATGGATCTGAATAAAAACCCATGTTTTCCCCGAGGCTTTCAGCATATAGTGCCCAACCTTCGATATATGCGGTGAAGGAGGCGTTCCGCCGATAACGGGGTAAGGACTTGAGTTCCTGTGCCCTCGAGATCTGCAGGTGATGGCCTGGCACCGCCTCATGGAGCACAAGGGCCTCCATTTCGAACTTCGGCCGCATGTCCAGACGGTACGTGTTCACCATAAAGTATCCCGCCCGCGATCCATCGGATGCCCCCGGGTAATACATAGCTGTTGTCTGACTTGGCGCTTCATAATCGGGAAATGCACGCACCCCGTAAGGGTTACGGGGAAGTTCCACAAAAAGTCCCGGCAACTCCGCATCGGCGCGCTTGGCAATATCACGGTATGCCATGACCAGATCATTCTCGTGCGTGAAATAGAACCGGGGATCGCTGCGCAGGAAAGATGAAAATTCTTCCAGCGAACCATCAAACCCCGTTTGCCTCACTACATTCAGCATTTCCCGGCCGATGCGCTGCACCTCGTTTTTACCGATCTCATGGACCTCTTCGGCTGTCAGATCTGTCGTCGTATGTTCACATATGCAGTGGGCATAGTAGGCCTTGCCGTCGGGGAGTTCGCTTGCGGCGATCGGTCTCGCTCCGGCAGGCAGATATGTATTGACTACAAAATCCCGGAAATTTGTGAGCGCCGGAAATACCGAGTCTGAGATAAGCCGGGCAATATCCGATCGCAGTGAATTTCCATCTGATTCAGAGATGCTGTCCGGTATATGTTCGAGCGGCTTGTAAAATGCGCTTTGCTCAAGATCGACGGTCAGCTGGCCTGCAATTTGATCAGGCACTCCGCTGAGCGGCACGGAGGGCAAAACCCATCCGGTCGCAATGCCGCGTCGAAGCAGTTCGATCACCTGGCCAAGATAGACCGGGAAGGCCCTCATTCTTGCCTGATAATTGCGGTAGTCGGTCAATGTCCGGAAAGGGGTTACCGAAACCAGTTGTGCAAAATCGAGATGGGGGCCATATATTTGCGTGAGCAGCAAAAACGGCGGGAACCGATGAGCTTTAACGGCCAGGTCCAAGGTCCACACAAGAAGCGCATGAGATAAGACGTCCTGTTCAGAGAACCGGAACGTATCGAATTCCTGCACCTTTGCCAGCCATTGCCTCTCGTCGGCGCGCCTTTGCTCAATAGCCGGCCGTGACAGGTCCGTAAACCGGTCGTTATACCTGTTATCACCTGTCCAGGTAGACAATTCCGGGTATTCTCTCAAGCACCATTCCCAGTATTCTTCCTGAAATTTTTCAAAATCGCTCTGGCCTTTTTCATCCATTTTAACTCACCTGATATTTTATTCTGGTGCCGCTTGGGTAAATCTATTGTCTGATGCAACACTATTCTTTGAAGCGGTTTCCTTTATTATACACTTTAAACCGCAGGTTTATGCATCCTGCATGCTTTGGTTTATACTGTATACAATATGCACGATCTACATACACTTAATTCCGGGATTACTGTAAATGACAGCTGAACAAATAGGAATTGTCCTCGTGCCGGGTCTCGATGGGACAGGGATGTTCTTTGAACCTCTTATTCACGTCCTGCCGCCCGATATTCCCGTATCCGTTATAACGTATCCCCGGAACACCATTCTTTCCCTCGAAGAACATGCCCGGTTTATTGCCGGCCATTTTCCGACCGATAATGTCATTGTTATCGCCGAATCATTTTCCGGCCTTGTTGGGCTCGAACTTCTGCACTTAAGACCGCGCGAGGTCAAAGGCATCATATTCAGCACCGCCTTTGCCGAACCGCTTCATCGCAAACTGATCCATGGCCTATCTTTAATACCGGGAATAGAATCGATTGCCAGGAAGCTCCCCGTGTCCCTGCTTGACCATTTGCTCTTTGGCCCTTTTTCCAATAAGGACCTGGAGACTTTATTGATCCGGGGCCTTCCGCAGATCGATGCGAAATGTCTCAAACACCGGGCGGGCCTTATCGCGGCCGGATATCCCTTCCTTGATGAGCAGTTTGAGATGCCATGCCTCTATCTCCAGGCTGCCCGGGACCGGGTGGTTCCGCAAAAAACGGCTTCCTGGTTTGCCGCCCATTTTTATCCTTTTGAATGCGCGAGATTCGACGCCCCCCATTGCCTTCTCCAAACAAGACCCGCGGAGTGTTCGGCAAAAATAGTAGATTTCATAAAACGTCGAATATATTCAACCTGATAAAGCACTTAACGACGATATTTTCCCGAACATCCCAAAACGTGACGGGCGGGAAATGAGGACAAGCTTTGCTTTGATGGAATTCCCCTTTCAGATATTATGCACGATAAGCGCTCCCGGTGCTACACGGTGAATGGAACAATAGGGGAAACATTTGGCTTCGACAAGGAACGTCGTTTTTCCCTTAACGTCATCTTCGTCAGTCAGAAGGTCATAATTACCCCCTCCCTTGGAAATGATGAGGTCCGCGCTGCGAACGTTTTGATACACGTCGTCGGATACGTGTGAAAGACTCGTGCCGGGTATAGGCTCATTCACGCCATTATCTATGACGTGGGCGACGCGATCGATCCCGGCGGCAAAAGCATCTTCAAGGGTTGCATCATTGAGCACGGGACGTTTCCTCACGACAAAAACCACATCCAGATCAAAACGGGACCTGACGGTGCCTATGAAAAGCCGGTCAAAGACTATCTCCCCGCAGTTGTCTCCAAAGTAAACTACCTTTTTCGCTTTTCCGAGCCTCGTTAAAAATGTATCGGTTTCTTTGCCGGGGAGCGAGGCCGACCCGGCCGCTGCGAGGAGATCTCCGGCATCTTTCTCTAAACCTTGAGCCATAATATCGAGAGCATTACCGAGGATCGAGAGTCTCAGGGCATCCCGCAGAGGATAGGGGCTTTTCGCAACCAGCTCCTCGGCGGCAGGCAGTAACGCAAGGGCTTCTTCGTTTAGCTTCTTCTTTATTTTTCGCAAGGGATCTTCCACCCCGGAGCGCCGCGCAATTAACTGGTAGACATCCCTGATAACAAGCGGAGAAAACATGTGCCAGGGCGGCACAGCGAAGCAGGGGAGATCCATGATGTCTTGAAACAGGATTCGTGCCCCTTCTTCATTCCCCATTGCATTGCGGGCAACATTGAGGCTCATCCTAAGAATACAGGGTATGCAATCAGGCCACATTTTCACGGCACAATCCTTCCCCGGCTTATTTCTTTCATGTTTTTATTTCAGTGGCCCTTCCCAGCGTCTGAAAAGCAAATTTTCAATACCCATACGATCCTTACGCTCACGTCTCACGTGCCGCATTACTCACCTTCTCTGGATCATGCCATCGATAATATCAACCCCTCGTTTTGCGAAGGCGGGATCGCTTATATGAACATCCATCTCTTCCAGGGGAATATTTTTGTGCAAGAGTCTCTTCAATGCATCGACAAAAACGCTGTTTACCGCGGGATCAAAAAGCTCCATACCTTCCTTGTCTGCTTCGGACCACCCTTTAAGCGGCACGAGGATATGCGTCGGCCCTTTTGCCTTATTGAACTTTTGCGCAATAATAGCGGCAAAGGCGGCCATCTCTTCTTGCTCCATCCGGACGCAAAAGCGTATGTCGTGCTGATGCTGCCGTCTTCCCTTCAGCCTTTCCGGCATGGGATAAAAAGGGCTGAAAACGGCATTATCAAGGCCGCCGGGTGCAAACACAAGGGGAACGCCCATTCTCCCTGCTGTTTCAAAACGCGCTTCCGTGATCCCTCTGCAGTATCCCCCGAACATCTCATCCGCTATCTCATGAGAGGTAAAATCGAGAACCCCCGTTATGAGGCCTTCGGCAATCATCTCCTCCATGGCCATACCGCCCACGCCGTTGGCATGAAAACCCATCATCTCATATCCCAGAGACTCGATAAGGGGCCCGGCGTTTATCGCACAGAGCGAACTGACACCATACGCTGTAACGGCTATCATCGGCTTTCCGACGTCCAGCTTTTTCCCGGCGCGAACCATGCCGGCAACGGCCCCTGCTGCCTGTTTCAGGATCATTCTGAGGAAGTCGTTGACACCAAGGATGTCAGCTACGGAGTGAAACATGACGATGTCTTTCGTCCCTACGTATTCCCTGACGTCGCGTGAAGCGACAGTTGAAACGACAACCTTGGGAACCCCGAAAGGAAGGTTCCGCATAATTGCCGTCACTATTGCAGTCCCGGTCCCTCCGCCAAGACCGCACACGCCGTCTATCTTTCCTTCGTCAAGCAGGCGGCCCGCTATAACTGCGCCTCCCTGCTGCATCGCCCTTACGGCGCGGGAACGGTCTTTTTTTTCAATGATCTCATCGAGGCTGACACCGGCCTCCCCTGACAGGTCGCCGGGGTAAATGTCAGGCACAACAAAGCGTTGATCAAAGGTCCCCGCATCCATGAGGAGGGTGTCAACACCGGCCTTTTCCAGTTCCTGTTTCAGGTATAGCGCCTCTCTCCCTTTTGTATCGAGAGTGGCTATGATAAGGACGGTCTTTTTCATTGCCCCTCCGGGCGCTTTACTTCATTTTCACTCCGGTCAAGAGCTGGCCCAGGATCCTTTCCATGGGGTCTTTTTTCTTCTCCGTTCGGGAAGCCGCTTCCTTCTTGCTCCAGACCGATTCGGGCCTGACCTGCAATATGATGATATTTTCCGGAAAGGCCAGATCGGCGTCTATACCGAACTCGATATCGTAGGCCTTGCCGTAGTAATCCTCTATTAATTTCCCCAGGCGGCAAAGTTCCTTCACCTCTTCCGGGGAAACGCAAAGCCTTGCCCGCATTTCCTCGGGAACGTCCGCCTTGATGATATCGCTGCCATTTTCGCGATAGACGCACTGGACCTCTTTGCTTCCCTTCGTTGTCTTTACCGGGTCCAGGGTGATCTTGTCCACAAGAAAGGTGTCGGGGGTGACAAGACCGCTTACCACGGCTTCACCGAGACCGTAGCTCGCATCTATGGAAATCTTTGACGGGTCACCGTTGAGAGGATTTATGGTAAATATGATACCGGAAACCCGGGAGTTTACCATCTTCGGGATACCGATCCCGATATTGAATAGAAAACCCATTCCCTTGTTTGCCCGGTACATGATCGCTTCCACGTTGTAGGCGCTGCTCCAGCATTTCTTCACATAATCAATGAGGTCCTTGTCGCCGCGGATGTTGAGATAGGTCTCCATCTGACCGGGCATGGATATCGCGCCGCTGCTCCTGACGGCAACCGGCAAATTATTCGTGTTTGCCATCTCACAGAGCTGGTGATAGCCGGCAAGTATTTCTTCTTCTATCTGTTTCGGTATTGCCGCGGATTCAATGAGGTCAATGGAGAACCTGCTCGCCTTTTGGGTCGCCTCCATCGTTACCTGGCCGAGCTCATTTAAATATGCTTCGATCTTTTTCTTAATCCCGGTCTCTGTCAGAAAAGTTTCGTTCGCGTGGATGGTAATGGAGAAGCCGGGGCTCACCCTGATGCCTGCCTTTATCATCTCACCCAGGTTGGCATTTTTTTTGCCGACCAGGGTAAAATCGCTCCCGTCCATCTCGTCATACCACAAAGTATATCTTGTTTCTTTGCCTGACATACTTTCCCCCCTTTCATACCTCTTTTTCCGCAGGGCCGCTCACAAATATCACCGTGAGCTGCCCTGCGGGCAGAGGAGGAGATAGTGGTTCTTTTTAAGCCCGCTCAAGAATTGTTACCAAACCGCTGTCGCCGTCGATCCTTATAAGATCCCCCGTTTTAATAAGAGTTGTAGCTTTCCCCGTCCCCACGACCGTCGGCAGCCCGTATTCCCTGCAGACTATCGCTGCGTGGCACATGGGCCCCCCCACGTCGGTAACAGCTCCGGCTATCTTGACAAATGCCGGGGCCCAGCTTGGCGAAGTTGTCGTAGCCACAAGTATCTCGCCTTCCCTGAGGTCGGCAAGTTCAGTAACATTTTTAAGGACCCGCGCCCTTCCTTCCACGACACCGGACGAACCGGGAGAACCCTTGAACTCATTCTGCTGGCCTTCTCCCTCACCGCCGCCTTTGAGCCATTCACCCAGTACGTCGGTGGTAACACCCCAGAGCACTATGGTGAAGGGTTCTGTCACGACATCGGGCGGTACGCCGAGCGCCGGCAGCGGCTTCCAGTTTCTGAATTTCTCAAGGACATCCTTTCTCCAGGAGACCTCTTTTGGCCAGTATGAAGGGCCCCTGGGCTTGACGCCTGTCGCCCAGGCAGTACAGTAATCCCACAGTGCCTGTTTTATCTCGTCTCTTTTCAGGAACCAGATGTCTTCAGCGTCTTCGATAAAACCCTGATCGGAGAGGATCGTGCCGATCTGACGGACCTTGCCCCAGAAGATACTGTGGAACCAGTGCTCAATATAAAAGAGATGGTCCTCAACGTAGGGGAATACGGTTCGCGCTACCGCCAGCGCCTGCTCAAACGCTTCCTTATCGTCATCTGTCCTGATGAGTTTTTTATATTCCGTCACGATCCTATTCCGCTCCTCGACCAGTTTCCCGGTGGGGCGGCCAACCTGCTTTCCCTCTTGCAGGCTCTTAATATGCATCCTGATAGAATCGAAAGGAATGTCCAGGTTATCGTTCCAGCTGATATGATGGTGGAACCAGCCTGTTCCCGTTGATATGTAGAACCAGGGGTAGCGGGCCTTTTCAAGCTCGGCAAGCCAGTCCTTGCCGGCAGGGGCCTTCCCCAGTTCGGCCATCAGTTCGGCGGCATTCCAGGGTTTTTTGAATAGCTCCGCAAGGTTTGTATCGATCGCGAGCTTTGCAAGCCGTATGAGTTCCGCATCCGGCTTATACATGACGACGTCAATACCGGATATCATCTTTGTCAGTGTCGACATGGGGATATCGGGAAAGATCTGGTTGGCGGTGTTTATGAAGGTCACATACGCCGCATATCCAAGGTTTAAGAATTCAAAGTGATACTGCCAGTTGAGAAGCCCCATGTTGATCAGATCATCATAATCTTTAAGCAGCTGGAAACCACTGCCGCGGCCCAACCCGTCTTTGATGACCGAGATGTCTTCCATCTCGGGCAATTCTTTAAAATTCATGGACTCCAGTTCCCCGATCAGGGCCGTTACCTTCTTTTTCCAGTTCTCATAAAGCTTGTCCCAGTTCTGGTAATAGTACCCGGCCCTTTCAATAAAAAAGGGAACCCTTTTTGCCACAACGTCCTGGTCGGCAATGCCTACAGGGCTGATATACACGTAGCCATTGACGATCCTGTGATCGACGCCGAGGGCCGGCGGGATTATAAAATGCCGCGTATTGTACTGAGAAAGCGCGAGCGACCAGGCCTCATCCCAGATAAGGTCGAACGGGTAGTGCGGTTCGGGATAATGAAGGCCGTCATAATACCAGAGCTGGCTGCTTTCGAACGTCTTGCGTTCCGAATCTTCCTGAGAAAATTGGTACTGGTAGGGATACATCCTTTCCCAGCCTTCGGTACCGGCAATTACCGGCACATCATGCGGATCTACAAATTGTTTGCCCGCCATACTGCCCCCCTCATTTTTAATTTCTACAGACTAAACCATTTTGGTTCATCAAAACGCTCCGTACAGCGCATGATCCGGCTCTTGTAATTCAATACGTACGCGTTTCGCAATACCATGGTGATCCGGCGAAAATCTTCGTTGTTGAGAAGCCTCCCGATGTCTATAGGATCCTTGAAAGTGAATTCAGCGATAATTTCGCTGAACCCGCCGAAAAGAACATTCCATCCCCCCGTTATCTCAAGATAATCGAGGTCCCGCAAAGCGGGAATATGATCGTTGATGATAAAATCTGCATACTCCTTCTTTATGCCTGGCCTCAAATCATAGTACTGGTTGAATTTCCAGACATTTCTCTGAATGGAATATTTTTCGTTCTTTACATTTCCCGTCGGTTCGTACAGGCCGGAATGATAATTGTATACATATCCCTTCAGCTGGAATGTTAATTCCTTGAATTTCGCACCCGTCATAAAATCCCCAAATTCCCTGAGATCTTCCACCACATAAACAGCAATTGTTCGCGGACCGAATCCCACTTCTACATAGTACCCCCCTGCCGGATAGTATGTTTCCGTTGTCGTCTGCGGGATATACGTCTCCTTGAGAAAATTGGCATATTCATCCTCTCTGCCGGGGATAATGTCCCAATGCTGCGTGAAGAGAAACGACATATAAGATCACCTCCCTTTCATTTATTTTGTTTTGCCTTCAATGCGGTAAAAAGCCGCTCGGATGTGACCGGCAGCTCTGCGATCCTCACACCTGTGGCGTCATAGATGGCATTCAGTATCGCCGGGATGGTGGGCATTATCGCGCCCTCCCCCACTTCTTTGGCCCCGAAAGGACCATTTGGTTCATCGCTTTCAATAATAATGGTCTTGACGTTGGGCATATCAAGTGACGTGGGGATCCGGTATTCACCGAGGGTCGCGTTGATCACCCTGCCGCTGCCGTCAAACTTGATCTCTTCGAACAGCGCTTCGCCAAGGCCCATCGAGAGAGAACCCTGCATCTGGCCTTCAACATTCGTCCGATTGATCGCGAAACCGCAATCGTGGGCATCGGTCATGTCATCGACGGTAACCTTGCCCGTATTCATGTCTACGGTCACCTCGACGATCTGGGCGGAACAGCCGTATGCCGGGGATGTGCCGACAGCCGCTCCCTTATACTTGCCGCCGAGTTCCCCCGGCTTGTAGGCGCCGTTTCCCACAATAACGCCCCGGGAAAGATACGCTATCCTCGCTGCCTCCTCAAATGTCAGGCTGTCTCCTGCCGGCATTCCCTTCCAGCCTCTATGCTCCTTGGCATAGATGGACCGTATCGCCTGGAAATCCACGCTGCCTTTTTTAAAGACTATGAGCCCGTTCTCGATATCCATATCCTCCACGGCAATCTTCAGGTTCTCCGAAAGGGCTTCGAGGACCTGTCGTTTCACGTTTTCGGCAGCCTGTTTCACAGCGTGGCCCGACATAAGAGTCTGGCGGGACGAATACGCTCCGAGGTCGACCCCAAAATCGCTGTCACCGGAATGAATATGCACATCTTCGTATCTGACGCCGAGCGCTTCAGCCGCGATCTGCGTGAGTATCGTATCGGAGCCCTGCCCGATCTCTGCGGACGCCGTGTAGAGATTTACAGCGCCCCCGTCTTCGCTGAGCTTGATCGTTGCCGTCGAATGAAATGTCTCGGAACGATATATGGGATAACCGGCTCCGGATACAAAGAATCCGCAGGCGACCCCGATACCTTTCCCTTTCGGCAGCCTCCCTCTCTTTTGTTTCCAACCGGAATTGTCACGCACTGCCTCGAGACATTCCTTCATCCCCAGGCTTGACATATTGAAATCGTTGCAGGTTGTATCCCCGCGCTGCATTATGTTTTTCAGCCTGAATTCAACGGGATCCATTCCAAGTTCTTCGGCGATAACGTCGAGCTGCTGTTCCCAGGCGGCGCGGGCAGCGACCCCGCCATGACCTCTCTGGGCCCCGTTTGCGGGCTTGTTTGTGTAAATGCGGTACCCGTCATATTTCATGTTCTGCAGCTTGTATGGCGCCCCCAGAAGCGAGCCTGCATAGTAGACAGTGGCAATGCCGAAACTCGCGTAGGCACCGCCGTCAAGATGGCAGGTGTTGTGAAGCGCCACGATGGTCCCGTCTTTTTTCACACCGGTCGTGAGCTCATGAAAGAATTGATGCCTGGCGCGGGAGTGGAGGAATACCTGTTCCCGGGAAAAGGTCATTTTGACGGGCCGACCGGTGCGCATGGCGAGGAGGCAGCAGGCAAGCTCAAGGGTGCTTGCCGAAGCCTTGGGGCCAAACCCGCCGCCGATGTAGGGTTTTGTGACCCGCACCCGGCTTATAGGCAACCCCAGCACCATTGCGACGGTCCGCTGGACATAATGAGGCGTCTGGGTGGAACTGGTCAGGGTCAGGTTCCCGCTGAAATCGTATACGGCAACACATACCTGGG
>Ga0316605_10001612_pt1 | contig 12994 bp, 9 predicted proteins | sample OWC_soil_day20_n_FD_207666 | JGI IMG/M metagenome (GOLD analysis project Ga0316605, IMG submission 207666) | Wetland soil microbial communities from Old Woman Creek delta, Ohio, United States - OWC_soil_day20_noCT | ecosystem: Environmental > Terrestrial > Soil > Wetlands | place: USA: Ohio... | reverse complement strand
TTGCGGACCAGCACGGCGCGGATGGTGAGGATCACGTCCGTCTTGGCCTTCGAGTTCCGCGTGTTGCCGATGAGGCGCCCGATGAAGGGGATGTCGGCCAGCCCCCAGATGCCCTGCAGGCTCTTCTGCTCCTCGTCCTTCAGCAGGCCGCCGAAGATCGCGGTCTCGCCGTCGCGCAGGCGGGCCGAGGTCTTGATCTCGCGCTTGCCCAGGTCGGGCCGGCCCGGCGTGGAGCCGGACTTCAGCGTGGTGACCGTGCTGTCGATCTTCAGCGTGATCTCGCCGTTGTGGTGGACGCGGGGTTCCACCTTGATCTTCACGCCCACGTCCTCGTAGGAGAAGGAAGTCTGGCCCACGCCGCCCAGCAGGGAGGATGCCGAGGCGGTGCTGGTGCTGCCCGTGGTCGGCAGGGAGAGCTGGCTCTGGGTGGTGGAGATCTTCTCGCCGATGTTGACCTCGCCGGTCTCGCCCGACAGCACGCGCACGTTCGGGCTGGCCACCAGGCGGGCGTCGCCATTGCTCTTGAGGAAGTCGAGCGCCAGGTTGGGGAACAGCACCCGGATGTCGGCGGTGTGGATCTTGGTGAAGCCCGAGTTGGTGTTCATGCCCGAGGTGTTGTTCACCGTGGTGGCGCCCATGCGGTAGGTGCCGGAGGTGTCGGACGCGTTCAGCACCGGCAGCAGGCCGATCTGCTCCAGGCTGTTCTCGGTGACCTCCATGAGCTCGAGGTAGACCATGACCTCGGCCTTCGCCTTGTCCAGGGTGCGGATCACCTGGTCCACGATGGCCAGCTCCAGGGGCTTGGCCTTCACGATGACGGCGTTCATGCGCTTGTCGGTGAAGACGCGCAGCTGGTTGTTGATGGTGGTGAGGGTCTGCCGGACGTCCTGGGGATCGGCGTTGGCCAGGTAGTAGGTCTTGATGAGCTGGTTCTCGTACGCCTCACGGTTCTGCGGCGTGGCCTTGAAGATCATGATGGTGTTCTTCTCGATCACCTTGTAGAACAGGTCGTTCTGCAGCATCAGCGTGTCCAGCACGCGCTGGAAGGGCAGGCCGCGCAGGTCGATGGAGACGGTCTGATCCTGGAAGGAGCTGTGGGGGATGATGTTCACCCCCGAGGCCCGGCTGAGGGTTCCGAAGATCTCCCGCAGGCTGGTGCGGCGGCTGAAGTTCAGGTCGACGCCATCGATGGAGCGCGGGTTGAGCTGCAGGACGTTCTGGCTGTCGGCCTTGGCCTTCATCTCCTCGATGTCCTCAGCCGAATCCGCCTCCGCCTTCTCCCGGGCGGCCTTCGTTTCGAGGCGGATGAGCCAGTCCTGGGCCACCTGGTTGTCGGGGTCGAGCACCAGGGCCTTGCGGACCTCGGAGAGCACCGTGTCGGAGAAGCCGCGCCCTTCGGCCTGGCGGGCGAGGGCGAGGTGGCCTTCCGCGGCCCGCTGGGAGGCGCGCTTGATGCCGATGCGCGCCTTCGTGTTGGTGGGGTCGTTGCGGAGGACGGCGCGGTATTCCATCACTGCCTCGTCGAAGCGGCCCTCGTCGAAGGCCTTGTTGGCCCGGTGGAGGGTGCAGCCGAGGGTCAGCAGCAGGGTCGCCGCCATCACCATGCATGTGCGAATCGGGGCGAAGGAGGGAATCGGCATCGGGGGCATCCTTCGGATCAGAATTGGTTCGCGGTCGTGCCGCCGGAGGCCTCGCGGGCCTCCAGGACCAGCCGCAGGTCCGGGTATTTTGTGTTCTGGAATTCAGCCCGGGTATCCAGGATGGACACGAGCTTCCACCGCTCCTTGAGGAGGGTGCCCTGGGTGAGCGTGATGGGCTCCTCGCCCTTCATGAAGGCGCCCACGAGGCCCGAGGGGCTGCCCTTGAAAAAGCCCAAGTAGCGGAGGTCCTGGGGCCGGCCGGAGTACTCGGCGGCCTTCTCCTGGGCCAGGCGCTGACGCTCAAGCTCCTCGGGCGTGGGCGGAGGAGGCGGCGGCGGTTCCTTCACCTTGGCCGCGGGGGGCGGCGGTGGAGCCTCGAACATGAAGAGGTCCCGCTGCACCTTCGCGCTGGGCGGCAGCTCGCCCGCCTTGTCGAGGGCGGCGAGGTCGGGCAGACGGCGCAGGCCCAGCAGCTGGCGGGGATCCAGGGTCGGCGCGGCGCCGGCGGCGGCCGCGCGGCGGGCCCGGGGGGCGTCCGGCGAGAAGACGGTGTAGAGCATGTAGCCCAGCACCAGCGCAAAGGCGACCAGGGCCGCCTGGGTCTTGCGGTTGGTGCGCAGTTCCTGGGTCATGGCCTGGAAGTCCAGGCGGCGGGAGGTGGCGGGTGCGCTCATGCCTCGCCCTCCTCTCGCTCGGCGGCACCGGCCTTGCGGAAGGCGCGGAGGATGATGGTCAGCCGTGCGCCCTCGGGGCTTTCCTCCAGGCGGCCGTCCCGCACCGCGAAGGGCAGGCCCGAGCCTTCGAGGTCGAGCATGAAGGCCTTGTGGCCCGCGTAGATGCCCAGGGCCGTGAATTCCACGTCGACGGCCTCCAGGTCGGTGCCGCGGGCCCCTTCCCGGCTGGGCACGCCGTACTTCACCGACTGGAGCCGAAGGCTGTGCTTGCGGGCCAGCTCATGGAGCGTCTTGCTGAGGTTCCACTGCAACTCCCCGGCGGAGCCGCGGGGCAGCCGGGCCTCGAGGTCGGCGAGGGTGGCCCGGCCGCGGCGGATCCGGTCCGCCAGCTGCTGGAGTTCCTGGAGGCGCTGCACCTGCTGGTTGCGCTGCAGCTCCGCCTCCCGCTTCGCCCTGCGTTTCTGTTCGAGCTGCTGGGATGCGTCCGGCAGTAGGAGGAAGGCCACGGCCAGGCCGAGGATCAGCCCGAGGGCGCCCAGGGCCAGGCGGAGGCGGCTCGCGCGGAGGGGGCTGTTCACGGGAGCCTCTTGGGTTCGGCGCCTGGGCCGACCGGGCGGTCGCGCAGGCGGGGACGCGGCCGGCGGCCGTCCTCTTCCTCCTCGGCGGCCGGCGCGGGCCGGTTGGGCGAGGCGGCCCCGGGGGGCGGGATCAGGGCGCCGCCGGGCCGGGTGAAGGGCGGGGCCAGGTTCGGGGTTCCGGCGCCCGGCGCCTTCCCGCTGGGTGCCACCGGATTCGCGGCCGGCGCCAGGGGGCGGGCGCTGGGCACCGGGGGCCGGGACGTGGCGGGCCGGGGACCTGTGGCCTTGCCGGCGGGCATGGCGACCGCCACCGGGGCAGCCACGGCCTGGGCGGCTGCGGGCTTCATGACTTTCAGGTGGAAGGGGGGCGGCACCTGGGTCGCGGGCAGGCTCAGCTCGAAGTCCCAGCCGCCGCCCGTGCGCTCGGCCTCCCGCTCAAGCACCACCTGCTCGAATACCGGGGCCCCGCGCAGGGCCTCCACGAAGGCGGCTTCGGCCTCGCGGGTGCGGGCCTCGCCCTTGAGCTTCAGGACCACCTGCTGGGCGTTGCTGCGCACCCGCTGGAAGCCCTTGAGGCGCATGTCGGGCACCATGCACTGTTCGAGTTCCGCCGTGAGGCGCGACCAGGGCAGGCTCCGCTCCTGGAGGATGCGCTCGGCCAGCTTCCACCGGGACTGCTCGCGGGTGGCGTCCATGTCCTGGAGCGAGGCCTGGAGCTCCTTCTCTCGGCGCGCGGCGCGGCGGGCCTCCTCGGTGAAGCTCACCGCCTCGCGGCCCGCTTTGCTGGCCTGGTGGTAGGCGCGCCAGGTGAAGCCGATGGTGCCGGACAGGAAGACCGTGCCGATGCCCAGCGCCACCCAGCCGAGCAGGCCGTGGCGCTGGCGCCAGAGGCTGGGCCGGGGCGCTAGGTTGAGCTGGAGGACAGGCACGGCCATCAGCGCACCTCGCCCAGAACGGACCGCTCGTCCAGGATCGTGGTGGGCAGGCTGCTCTCAGGCCAGGCCGGAGAGCCCCACACGTAGAGGTGCTGGGGCGTGCGCGATTCGCGCTGAAGGAAGGCGGCGCTTGGCGCGATGCGCTCCTCCAGCCAGCCCGCGGGATCAAGCGGCTCGGACCACTGCCGCAGCAGGCAGAGCGTACGGCCCCAGGCCACCAGCGTGCCGGCGTAGCGCCCGGGCTCCACGGGGCTGAGCGACAGCAGCATCCCCGGCAGGCTCAGGGAAGGCGCCAGCAGGTTGTAGAGGTGCAGCCATCGGGGGACCAGGGCGTGCACGTTGCGCTCCAGGCGCAGGCCCAACTGGAGGAAGGTTTCGCGCAGGTCCTCGCGGATGCCCGAGGCGAGCCAGAGGCCGGATTCCACTTCCAGCGCCTGGACGAAGTGGGGCTCTTCCAGCGCCAGGGCCTGGGTGAACCGCCAGCGGAAGAAGGCCTCCTGGGCCTCGGCGCCCTTGGGCAGCTCGGTCAGGTCCCGGAGGATGAAGGAGGGTGTCCACAGGTCGTCCACCACCCAGCGGGTGGGGCCGGGCGGCAGAGAGGCCAGGGCCTGGGCGAGCTGATCCTCGGTGGGCGTGCCACCCATGGCGCGGCGATGGGGGCCTGCGATGACCCGGTGGGCCTCCAGCCAGAGCAGGGAGGTGTCCGGCGTGGCAAGGTTGGGAAGCTTCACGACCGTCGCCCTTTCGCGCAGTGCCTCGGCCGACCTGAGAAGAAGCCGGCCTCGCCCGACTCAGACCGGGGGTCGTGCGCGAGGGCTGGGAGAGGCGTCACAGGTAGCTCCTGACTTGCCTAGGGAAAGATCCGAGTCTAGCTGGCTTCCGGCCATTTCCCAAGGGGCCCGGCGCCGTTCGGAGGGCCGGATCTTCAGCCTGATGTGGAATGATGGGGGGAGATGTTCCCTTTCGCCTTTCCTGGAGCGCTGACCGCGTGCGCCTGATCTCCCTCGAACTTCATGGATTCAAGTCCTTCGCCGACGCCCAGAAGCTGAGCTTCCCGGGCGGCATGACCGCCGTGGTCGGCCCCAATGGCTGCGGCAAGTCGAACATCTCAGACAGCCTGGCCTGGGTGCTGGGCGAGCAGCGGGTCTCCATGCTGCGGGGCTCCGAGATGGCGGACGTGATCTTCGCCGGCACGGCCCAGCGCCGCGCCACGGGCATGGCCGAGGTCAAGCTGGTGCTCGAGATGCCCGACCCGGCCCTGCCCGGGGCCACGCGCGAGGTGGTGATCTCGCGGCGCCTCTACCGCGACACCGGCAGCGAGTACCGCATCAACGGCCGGGAGGCCCGCCTCAAGGACGTGCAGGATCTTCTGCTGGACACGGGCATGGGCACCCGGGCCTACAGCTTCATCCAGCAGGGCCAGATCGACCTCATCCTCAGCAGCAAGCCCAAGGACCGGCGCCTGCTGCTGGAAGAGGCCGCGGGCATCACCCGCTACAAGCTGCGCCGGGCCGACGCCGAGAAGCGGCTGGACGAGACCAAGGCCAACCTCCAGCGCCTCGACGACATCCTCTTCGAGCTGAACAAGCAGATGGATTCCCTGCGGCGCCAGGCCTCCCGCGCCCGCAAGGCCAAGGAGCTCGACACCGAGATCAAGGTCATCCAGCGCATCCTGCTGGCCGGCAAGGCCGTGGAGCTGGAGGCCGCCAAGCAGCGCATCCTCGACCAGCTCGACCAGACCGAGCGCCGGGTGGCCGAACTCACCGCCCAGGTGTCCGAAAAAGCCTCGGAGGTGGAGGCCCTGCGCCTCTCCGTGGACGAGCAGCAGCAGGCCCAGGCCAAGCGCGCCAGCGGCATGCTGGCCCTGGACCAGCGGCTCCAGCTGGCCGACCAGGAGCGCGGCTTCCAGGAGGATCGCCGGAGCGAGGCCCAGGAGCAGCGCAGCCGGCTCGGCGAGCGCATCCAGGCTCTGGCGGACCGCCTGGCCGAATCCGGAGACTCATTCGCTGCTCTGGAGGCGGTGCTGCGCGAAGCCGCCGAACGCCTGGCCGGCTGTGAGATCGAGCTGGCCAAGGCCGAAGAGGTGGTGGCGCTGGCCCAGGGCGCCCTGCGGCACGAGGAAGCCGAGCTGCAGGCCCTGCGGGAGCGGAAGGCCGAGAGCCAGAAGGAGGCCCAGGCCCGCCAGAAGCAGCGGCTGGGCTTCCAGAGCCAGATCGCCCAGCTGGAGGGCCGTCTCGACGGCCTGAACCACGAGGAGTCCGTCCGCGCCCCCCGGCTGGAGAGCCTGCAGGCCGAGGCCACCCAGGTGGACCGGGCCCTGGAGGGGCTGCTATCCCAGCTGGAGCAGGCCGAGGAGGCCGCCTTCGACCAGCGCCGCCGCACCGAGGCCCTGGAAGAAGCCCAGCGCGCCCTCACCCAGGACCACCACCGCACCGAGGCGGAGCTTGACGCCGCCGAGCGCCGCCTGCGCCAGATCTCCGACCTGCTCGCCAAGAGCTTCGGCGATGACGAACTGCAGAAGGGCCTCACCTGGCTGAAGGAGCAGGGCGCCCGGCCCCGGGCCCTGGTGGAGCTGCTCACGGTGGACGAAGCCTGGCGCCCCGACCTCGAGCGGCTGCTGGGCGCCTGGCTGCAGGTCCTCTCCGTGGACGCGGACCTGGCCCAGAAGGCCATGGCCGCCCCGGGGCACCTCCTGCTGGCCGTGGGCGGCGCTGCCGATCCGGCCCCGGCCCCCGGCGGCTGCGAGCCCCTGCGCGACCACCTCCACTGGTCCGGCGCCGAGCGCCCCCTGGGCGCCCTGCTCGACCGCACGTTCCGCTGCGCCGACGACGACCTCCCGGCCCTGGTCCTCGCCCACCCAGACCTGGCCTTTGTCTCCCCCGGCTTCATCCGGCTGCCCTTCGGTCCCGTCCAGCTGGGGGTGTCGGCTCCCGCGGCCTCGCCCCTGAAGCTGCGCTCCGAGCTGGAGGAGGCCCGGGCCACCCGGGAAGCCCTGCTCGACCGCCTGGAGGACCTGGAAGCCCGCCGGGGCAAGGGCGGCGACGAAGCCCGCGAGGCCCGGGAGCGGTCCGTGGAGATCGACGAGGACCTCCGCTCCCTGCGTCGCCGCACGGACACGCTCAAGTCCCAGAAGACCGCCCTCTCGGGCCAGCTGGCCGAGATCCGGGCCGCCAGCGAGCGCGCTGACGCGCTGTGGGAGCAGATCGAAGGCGAGATCAAGCGGCTCCAGGGCCTGCTTCGCGAACTCGAAGAACATCCCGAGGAGGCCGTGGACGCCGCCCTGGAGGCCTCGATCCAGGAGGCGGAGCTCAAGGTGCGCGAGGCGCGCCTGCGCCTGGACGAGCGCCGCGACCAGCGCATGGAGACGGCCCGCAGCCGCGACGCGGCCTGGGCCGAGCGGGATGGCCACGAGCGCCACCTGCAGCTCTCCCAGCGGGGCCGCTTCGACCTGGAGGCCGAGCGGCAGCGCCTGGAGGCCGAATCCGCCGAGCAGGCCGAGCGGGTGGAGGCCTGTGTCAAGCGCCTGGCCGAGCTCGAGCATGAATCCCAGACCCTGCTGGGCGAGCGGGAGGCCGTCCACCAGCAGGCCCAGGAGGCTCAGCCCCGGCTGGAGCTGGACCAGGAATCCCTGCGCGTCCAGGAACGCTCCGCCCGCGAGTTCCAGGAGGCTCTGGAGAACGCCCGGGCCCAGCACCAGGAGGTGCTCATCCACGGCGCCCAGGTGCAGGGCAGCCAGGAGGCCCTGGCGAAGGAGGTGGAGCTGGCCCTGGGCGCCGACGTGCCCACCTTCCTCGCCGGCATCACCGACGAGGAGCGCGAGGCCTGGGTTGAGGGCGAACTGGTCCACCAGACGCGCCTGAACGAGCTGCAAGGGCGCCGCATGGATCTGGGCGGCGTGAACCCCCTGGCCATCCAGGAGCTGGAGGAGGCCGAAACCCGCCTCGGCTTCATGAACGAGCAGCGGGCCGACGTTACCGCCGCCATCGCCAACCTGGAGTCCACCATCCAGGAGATCAACGCCACCAGCGAGGACCGTTTCCGCGAGGCCTTCGACTTCGTGAACACGCGTTTCCAGGAAGTCTTCCGCGAGGCCTTCGGCGGCGGCAACGCCCACCTCAGCCTGGAGGATCCCAAGAACCTCCTGGAATGCGGCATCGAGATCACGGCCCAGCCGCCCGGCAAGACCGCCAAGGCCCTCACCCTCCTGAGCGGCGGCGAGAAGGCGCTCACGGCCATCTCGCTGCTCTTCGCCATCTTCCACTTCAAGCCCAGCCCCTTCTGCGTGCTGGACGAGGTGGACGCCCCCCTCGACGAGGCCAACGTGGGCCGGTTCGCGGCCATGGTGCAGAAGATGAAGAGCGACACCCAGTTCATCGTCATCACGCACCAGAAGCCCACCATGGTCGCGGCGGACACCCTCTACGGCGTCACCATGGAGGAGGCGGGCTGCTCCCGCCTGGTGAGCGTCCAGCTGCGGGAGGCCGAGGCCCTGGTCTGAGCCGACCCGTCTGGGTCGGTCCAGGGGGTGACGGCGGGGTCACGGAATGGGTTGACGCCGATCCTTTTCGCCCCTCCTCACCGGGCCTCAAGGGCTTCTTCGCTGTCAACGCGAAAGAAAACGGAAATTGTGGAAAACCCCCGCCTGCGCTCGCCCGGCAAATTCCGCCAGGATCATCAATGCTAAAGATTGAAATAAATAGATTAAGATAGATCGGATTTTCGCCTTTTTGAGCCGGGAAATCCATATCTGGACAAGGTTTAGAGGCTCGGGAAGCGGTCAATCCGCAGGCTTTTCCACAGGCCCGGAAAGGCCTTTGTGTAACTGCCTGGAAACGCTGGTGTGACGAATCGGTGACGAAGCAGTCACCGGTTCGATTCGGCCACCAGGAAGTCCGGCCGCAGCCATTCGCGGATGGTGTCGTCGTCCACGCCCAGGCTCGCGAGGTGCTCCGTGGCCATCTTCAGGCTCTGGCCCTCGTCGCGGCAGATGAGGAGCCGCTGCTTCCACGCCTCGGTGGCCCGGGCCCGCAGTTCGGGCTCGCCGTGGTTCATGCGCTTCTCCAGCACGAAGCCCAGGTTGTTCGCGGCCTTCCGGTGCTGGGGCTCAAGGGCCAGGGCCTTCTCGTAGGCCTCCGTCGCCTCCTTCCAGCGGTCCGTGACCTCCAGGGCGACGCCCTTGGCGTTCCACACGTCGGAATCATCGGGCGCGAGAACCATGGCCTGCTCGACCATGCTCATCTGGTCTTCCCGGCGGTTGGCGAACCGGTAGACCTCGGAGAGGCCCAGGTAGGCGCTGTACTCGCCGGGATCCAGCTCCAGGGACTGCAGGAAGGCCTGCTCCGCCGCCTGGCCCTGCCGCGTCTCGAGCAGGGCGTAGCCCAGCTGCACCTGCAGGTCCGCCGCGTCAGGTTCGCGCATGAGGGCTTCGCGGTAGCAGCGCAGCGCGTCCTCCCAGCGGTTCTCCTCGCGGGCCATGTCGCCCAGCGCCGCCCAGGGGTTCGCGGCGTCCGGATCGGTCTCGGTGGCGAGGCTGAAGTACGAGAGCGCGCCGTCGCGGTCGCCCATGTCGCGCTTCAATTCGCCCAGCAGTGCCTGCGCCTCGGCCAGCACGGGGCGGGGCGGGGCCAGCAGCATGAGCGTGTGGAGCTGGCCCGCGGCCAGTTCCAGGTGGCCCTGCTCGCTGAAGATCTCGGAAAGGATGAAGTAGCTGGCGGGATCGCACACATGCAGGCTGCGCGCCCGCTGGATGCAGCGCAGGCCCTCGGCCAGGTCGCCGCGCTTGAGCAGCAGCTCGCCCAGGGCGTGCCAGCCCCAGTAGTAGGAGTCTTCCGCCTGGAGGGCGGCCACGAGCTGGGCCTCGGCCCCGGCCAGGTCTCCCAGCTGCTCCATGGCGATGGCCAGCAGGCGGAGCGTGCGCGGATCCTTCGGGTTCAGGCTGAGGGCCTTCAGCAGCCACGCTTTGGCCTCGGGCGCGTGGTTGAGGTGGAGCTGCACGAGGCCTGCGAGCTCCAGGGCCTTGGGGTCCTGCCCGTTGAGGGCCAGGGCCTGGTGAAGGGCGTGCTCGGCGCCATCCACATCCTGGAGGAGCAGGCGCAGGTAGCCCAGGTTGCGCAGGTGGCCTCCCACGGCGGGGTGCTCGTCGCGCAGGGATTCCAGCTGGCCCATCAGCTCCAGGCCCTCTTCCTCGGTGGCGTGGTCGCTGAGGCAGAGCAGGCGCTCGAACCAGGCTTCCGCGTGGGAGCGGTTCTCCGCCAGCAGCTGATCCAGGATCTCCAGGGCCTCGTCGTGGCGGGCCCGCCCATTGAGGGCGCGGGCCAGCCCGAGGCGGTCTTCGAAGGACGCCCCGGTGGCGGCCTTGAGGGCCGTCAGTCCGGGGTCCAGCAGCTTGAGCCAGGGGCGTGCCATGGTATGCCTCGTGTGGGATTCCAGGGTATCACCTGGCGGGAGCCAGGGCCGCCGCGAGTCCGTCGCACAGCAGGCGGGCCATGGCCTGGCGTGTCTCCACCGTGGCGGATCCGAGGTGCGGCAGCAGCACGGTGCGCGGGGTGGTGAACCAGCGCGGTTGCACCTTCGGCTCGCCGTCGTACACATCCAGGCCGACGCCGCCGAGCCGCCCGGCGTCCAGCAGATCCATGGCGGCCGTTTCATCCAGGATGCCGCCCCGGGCGGTGTTGATGATCACTGCGCCGGCCGGCAGCGTCTCCAGCGCGCCGCGGTCCAGCAGGCCCTTGGTCTGCTCCGTGAGCGGGCAGTGCAGGGAGAGGACCGCGCTGCGGGGCAGCAGCTCCGCCAGCGGCAGGCGCGGGGCGGAGAAGCCCGCCTGTCCGCCGCCGAAATCCACGGTGCCGCCGCTGCCCTCGCGGTCCCAGAAGAGGGGCGTCATGCCGAGGGCCCAGGCCCGCCGCGCGAAGGCCTGGCCGATGGGGCCGCTGCCCAGGATGCCGCAGGCCTTGCCCGCGAGCCCGGGGCCCATGAGCTGGTCCGGCGCCCACCCCCGCCACGCGCCGGAGCGCACGAGGGCCTCGCCCTCCGCCACCCGGCGGGTCAGCGCCAGGAGCAGGGCCAGGGCGATGTCAGCGGTGGCATCCGTGAGCACGCCCGGCGTGTTCACCACCGCGATGCCCCTCGCCTGGCAGGCCTTCACAGGCAGGTGGTTCACGCCCACGGAGTACGTGCCGATGGCCTTCAGCCTCGGCGCCGCGGCGAGGTCGGCCTCGGTGATGGGTTCAGAGAGCATCACCACCAGGGCCTCGGCCTCGGGCAGGGCCGCGTTCCATTCTGGCGACCGGTAGGGCGCCAGGCGCAGGGCGGGGAAGCGCGCGCCGAGGTCCGCCAGGGCGGGGCCGACGAGGGGGGAGGTGGAGAGGATGCGCGTGCTCATCGCTGCAGGGCCTTCAAGGCTTGGCGGATGGCCTCCGCCAGGGGCGGCTTCGAGGCGCGGAGGTCCGCCACCACCGGCAGCACCGCATCCTCCTTGAAGCCAAGGTTCGTCAGGGCCGACCGCAGGCTCTCGTCCCAGGGGTCGCCCGAAGGCACGCCGGAGAGGCCGTCGAGGCCCGTGAGCCCGCCCATGCGCTCCGACAGCTCGAAGCACATCTTCTCCGCAGTCTTCTTGCCCACGCCGGGAATGCGGGTGAGGGCCTTCACGTCGCGTCCCCGCAGCGCCTGCACCAGGTCCTCGAGGGACAGGGCCCCCAGCGCCGCCAGGGCCAGCTTCGGGCCCACGCCGTCCACCTTCACGAGCATGCGGTACAGCTCGCGCTCCTGGGGAGCGGCGAAGCCCAGCAGGCCGATCTCGTTCTCCCGCACCAGGAGTTCCGTGTGCAGAATCACCTGCGACCCCGCCTCGGGCAGCAGGCCATAGGTGGAGAGGCTGATGGCGGCCGCGTACCCCACGCCTCCGCACTCCACGAGGGCGAGGTTCGGCAGTTTCTGGATGAGTTCACCGCGCAGGCGTCCGATCATCCTTCGAGGATAGCGGAAGGGCGCCCGCCACGGCCCAGGCGCCCCTCAGGATCTCCGCGGCCTCCCCAGGTTAAGGCCCTTCGCGCCCACGCCGTCCAGGGGGCTCGGCACCCCGTGACCGCCCCGGTTCAACACGTGGGTGTAGATCATGGTGGTTTCCACATCCTGGTGCCCGAGCAGCTCCTGGACGGTGCGGATGTCGTGGCCGGCCTGCAGGAGGTGCGTGGCGAAGGAGTGGCGGAGGGTGTGGGGCGTGACGGGCTTGGCGAGCTCCGCCCGCCGGGCCGCCAGGCGCACGGCCTTCTGGATGCTCTCCGGCTGGAGGTGGTGCCGCCGGATCTGGCCGCCGCGCGGATCCTCCGACAGCAGGCGGGACGGGAACACCCACTGCCAGCCCCAGCTGCGCGCGGCCTGCGGGGCCTTCCGGGCGTAGGCGTCCGGCAGGAGCACCTCACCCCGGCCTTCGGCCAGGTCCGCCTGGTGCAGCGCCCGCACCACGTCCAGGTGCGCCCGCAGGGGGCCCACCAGCACCTCCGGCAGCATGGTCACGCGGTCCTTGTCGCCCTTGCCCTGGCGGACGGTGATCTCCCGGATGTCGAAATCGATGTCCTTCACCCGCAGCCGCAGGCCCTCCATGAGGCGCATCCCCGTGCCGTACAGCAGCTGGGCCACCAGGCCCGTGGTCCCGTCCATGGCCTCCAGCAGCACCCCCACTTCCCGGGTGGTGAGCACCACCGGCAGCCGCCGCGCCGCCTTCGCCTGCACCACCTCCTCCAGCCAGGGCAGGGCGACCTTCAGCACGTGCCGGTACAGGAACAGCAGGGCGGACTTCGCCTGGTTCTGCGTCGAGCCCGACACCTTCCGCGCCACCGCCAGGTGCGACAGGAAAGCCTCCACTTCTCTCACGCCCATGTCCCTCGGGTGCCGCTTCCCGTGGAACAGGATGAAGCGCCTCACCCACTCCGCGTACGCCTCCTCCGTCGAGAGGCTCAGGTGGCGCACCCGGATCTCGGACCTCAGCTGATCCAGCAAACGGGGCGGTCGAAGCATTCGCGCATCCTCACTCATCCGCCCCACGCTAAGCCGTCCTATTTTCTCCGCAAGCTCCCTGGGATAGCCTTATCAACACTTCCCCACCCCACCCCCGACTTACCCGAACTCCCCCCACCCAACCCAGTTCGCAGAATTAATAGTTAGGCCCT
>Ga0316605_10001610_pt1 | contig 13008 bp, 12 predicted proteins | sample OWC_soil_day20_n_FD_207666 | JGI IMG/M metagenome (GOLD analysis project Ga0316605, IMG submission 207666) | Wetland soil microbial communities from Old Woman Creek delta, Ohio, United States - OWC_soil_day20_noCT | ecosystem: Environmental > Terrestrial > Soil > Wetlands | place: USA: Ohio... | reverse complement strand
GAGCCGGATTTGGCGTTTTAGGAAATCGAAAAGGCAAACCTGATTTTCTTTTCTACTGCGGCCGATAAAGCAGAACATAGCGCAAACCATGTCCTGCCATCGCTGTGAAAGGCCTATTTTCTCTTGTATTCCATGGTCTTGCCATCTTCTGTGCGCTTCGTGGTCATGGATTTGGCGTCGCACTTGGTGATGGTGAACTCCTTGGATTTTCCATCAACCGTGCTTTTGAAGGAATTTCCTGTTGCAGAATAGGTGCCGTTGACCTCAATTTTCATCGAGGGAATTTTCTGGATAAAAGTGCCGTTTGCCTTGTATTCCACCGAGGCCGCAACGCCACCACCCAGATCGAATTCCCAGTTGCCGGGAAGTGATTTGGCGCAATCTGCCGCATAAAGATTTCCAGCGGCCATGATGGTCGCTCCAAAAATTAGAATCGTGCGTTTCATTGATATTTCTCCGTTTGAACGAAAATGGCGAAGTTGTCTCCCCGCACAGGGGCATCAGACCTGCGCGGCCAGAAAATATAGCACCATTTCAATCTGTAAAAGGCGATGAAAATGGCGCTGTTGGGATTTGACGATCAAGTGCCTTTTTGCCAATACAGGAAATTCTTTGTCTCGTAAGCTTATCTTTTCGAAATGCCGTATTGTCATGTCTTACTTGAATAGGCTAGGATGCCAAGGCTTTGACGCAGTCCCTTTTTTGTTATTTCAAGGAGATACAGTATGAAAAAGCTAGTGATGTTCCTTGCTGCTGCCAGTTTGGTTACCTTGTCTGCCTGTGGCAACAAGGCAGATGATGTCGCGAAGAAACCCGAGGCAGCGGTAGCGCAGGTGAAGGCCAGTCCTGAAGAAACGTTCATTCAGGCAGCTAAGGACAAGGATCTTGCCAAGGTCAAGGAACTGCTGGCCAAAGATCCGAATCTGGTGAAGGCTGTTTCCAAGGATATTGGCGAAACTGCACTGGCGATCGCGGCCTTCAGGGGCAATAACGAAATGGTCGAGTTTCTGTTGCAAAACAAGGCCGATCCCAATGCGTTTGATAGTTATGGTGTTTACCCCATCCTCGGGGCTGCCCGCATGGATCGCGCTCAAGTCATCGAAACCTTGCTCAAGAACAAGGTGGACGTGAATACCAAGAAGAAGAATGGTGAAACGGCACTTCACTACGCCGCTGAATTTGATAGTGCCGAAGCTGCCAAGGTGCTGTTGGCGAATGGCGCGGACAAGGGTGCCAAGGATGCCGAGGGCAAGACGCCGCTCGATGTCGCGACGGCTAAAAACAATGCCAAGGTTCTCGCAGTTCTGAAGTAATCCGGGGTTGAGAACAAGGAAAGGGCAGAGTGATCTGCCCTTTTTTAGCATCAAAGGTTTTGAATTTAATGGGTACATCCGGGGAAGACATCAGGAGCTTGAACTGATCGCTGAATCTCATTCCTTTCCCTTGCGGTGCGGGCAATCTGGCTTGGTGCAGGTGGCAAAGAGCGATAGCGAGTGTTCCTGGATGACGAAGCCGCGTTCTTTGGCGATACGGTTTTGGCGCGCCTCGATTTCGGGGTCGTAGAATTCTTCCACCCGGCCGCAGTCGATGCAGACCAGATGGTCGTGGTGCTTGCCGTGGTTGATTTCAAAAACGGCTTTGCCGCCTTCGAAATTGTGGCGCTCCAGCAGACCAGCCTGCTCGAACTGGGTGAGCACCCGATAGACCGTTGCCAGCCCGACTTCGATGCCTTCGCTGACGAGAATGCGGTAAACGTCTTCGGCGGCGAGGTGGCGAACTGCGCTGCGCTCGAATAGTTCGAGAATCTTCAGGCGCGGAACGGTGGCTTTAAGACCTTTTTCCTTAAGACTTTGCGGGTCGCTCATGCTTGATTTTCCATTTCAATGGCAGGGGTGAGATGGCCGAATTCGGTTATGATATAACGCTCCGATTGACAATGAGACGTCGCATTTCCCTTTTTCCTATGCCTATCAGCCGAATTCTTGCTTCTGGCCTGGCCATTTTGTGCCTGTCCGCCTGTTCCTATGTGCCCCGCATCGTTACCGAATACCGGATCGACGTGCAGCAGGGTAATGTCCTCAACCAGGAAATGGTTTCGCAACTTAAACCGGGGCAGACCCGTGAGCAGGTGCGTTTTATCCTGGGGACGCCGATGCTGACCGACATGTTCCACGCTAACCGCTGGGATTATGTCTATCGTTTGCAGGATGGGCGTACCAATGCGGTTGAAACCCGCCGCCTGACGGTGTTCTTTAACCAGGAAGGACGGCTGGAAAAGGTGCTTGGCGATGTCGAGGTGGGAACGGCGAGCGAACTGACGGCGCCGGTGGCCAAGGTGCAGATGGTTGACCTGGGCAGTGCGCCGGCCGATGGCAAGCCCTTGCCGCCGATTGAAGAAAAGGGTTTCTTTGGACGTATGCTGGAAAAGATTGGATTTTGATATGAGTGAATCGACGGGTTTGCGCATCGGAATTGTTGGCGCTGGCGGGCGCATGGGTCGGATGTTGATCGAGACAACGCTGAAGGATGGCGCGGCGTGGCTGGCTGGTGCTTTCGAAGTGCCGGGGAGTCCGTTTGTCGGCAGGCCGGTTGGCGAACTGGTGGGGATGCCCTGCGACCTCAAGGTTGGCGATGACCTGAATGGCTTGGCGCAGTGTGATTGTCTGATCGACTTCACACGTCCGCAGGGGACGCATGAACATTTGGCGCTGTGCCGTAAACTGGGTGTGGCAATGGTGATTGGCACGACCGGTATTGAGGCCGAGGGCAAGGCAGAGATTGCCGAGGCGGCCAGGGAGATTCCGATTGTCTTTTCGCCCAATATGGCGGTTGGGGTCAATCTCGTTTTCAAGCTGCTCGATACGGCGGCGCGCATCCTGAACCAGGGCTACGACATGGAAATTGTCGAGGCGCACCATCGCCTGAAAATTGATTCGCCCTCGGGTACGGCGCTACGCATGGGTGAGGTACTGGCCGAAGCGGTGGGTCGCGATTTGAAGGAATGCGCCATCTATGGACGTGAAGGTGTGACCGGGGTGCGTGATCCGTCGACTATCGGTTTTGCCACGGTACGCGGTGGCGACATCATCGGTGACCATACCGTCATGTTCTGTGGCATCGGTGAACGCATTGAAATCAGCCACAAGGCAGCGAGCCGTATGCCTTATGCTTTGGGTAGTCTGCGCGCGGCACATTTCCTGTCGGGGAAAAAAAGCGGGTTGTTCGATATGCAGGATGTGCTCGGTTTGAGATAAGAGCCCAATGAAATCCGCCTTGCTCGTCCGCCAGCTCCGGGAAATTTTCGGGGTGGATGGCGAGCCGCAGTTGCGGCAACTGCTGGCGGCAGTGGCGGGCAAAGATGCGGCGCTGGCAAAGAGTCTGGAACGCCTGCTGGTTGCCGCCGACAATACCTACACCCAATACGCCAGTTTGCAACACTGGCAGGCGGAAATTTCCGGCGAAACCTATTCCGACTGGAACATGAAGACCGGTCAGGTGGAATCGGGTCGGCAGTGGAAAGGCCTGCTCGGTTACGAGGCGGAGGATATCGGCAACAGTCTTTCGGCTTGGCAACAGTTGTTGCATCCGGACGACTTGCGGGTTTTGCAGTCGCGTATTGCCGCCCATGTCCAGGGTGGCGAAAAAGTGTTCGATGCCGAATGCAGGATGCGCAACAAGTCTGGCAACTGGGTCTGGGTGTTGCTGCGCGGCCTGGCGACGGCGCGTGATGCCAATGGCGATCCGCTGCGCATGCTGGTCTTGCATCGCGATATTGGTGATGCCAAGGAAACCGAGGTCGCCATGCGTGCTGCCAGGGATACGGCGGAATCGGCAAGCCGGGCACGCGGGGCTTTTCTGGCCAACATGAGCCATGAAATCAGGACCCCGCTCAATGGCATCATCGGCATGACCGAGTTGGCGCTTGATACCGAACTCGATGCCGAGCAGCGTCATTACCTGAAAACGGTCAAGTCTTCAGCCGATTCACTGTTGCGCATCGTTAACGACATTCTGGATTTCTCCAAAATTGAAGCCGGCAAAATGCAATTCGAGGCGATTGCCTTTTCGCTACATGAAGTGATTTTCGACGCGGTGCGCGTGCTGACGGTGGGGGCGCACAAGAAGGGGCTGGAAGTCATTGTTGATATTGCACCCGATGTGCCGGCGCGGGCGATCGGTGACCCGGTTCGTCTGCGCCAGGTGCTGACCAATTTGCTGGGCAATGCCATCAAATTTACGGAACGCGGCGAGGTTTGCCTGGAAGTCCTGGTCGAGAAATTCGAAGGTAATATTGCCCACCTTTGCTTTGTCGTGCGCGACACTGGAATCGGTATTCCTCTGGATAAACAGCAGGCCATTTTTGAAGCGTTCTCGCAGGCTGATGTTTCCACGACTCGCCGTTTTGGCGGAACCGGTCTGGGGCTGGCCATCTGCCAGCGCCTAGTGCAGTTGATGGAAGGGCAGATGTGGCTGGAGAGTGTTGATGGGCAGGGAACCAGCTTTTATTTTTCCGTACCGCTGGCGTGCGAGGCGCTGGTACGAGAGGCTGTCTTTCCGCTCGGTCTGCAGGGTAAGCGGGTGCTGGTGATTGAGGATAATTTGCGGGCAGCGGCGCAGCTTGGCGATTTTTTGCGCGAGATCGGCGTCCAGGCTTCCGTACTTGCCCATGCGGCCGAGGCGCATGAGGCTATCGAACAATCGCGTTTGCATAATTTGCCTTTCGACTTCATTTTGCTCGACGCCAGCATGCCGGACCCCGGCGGATTTGCCCTGGCTGAGGCCTGGCGTTCCAGCGGCCGGCGGGAACGGCTGGTTGTGTTGATCACAGCCGAGAATCAGCGCACTGACTTGGCGCGTTTGCGCGAACTGGGTGTCCGTGCGCATCTGGTCAAGCCTGTCGGGAGACAGGATCTGATCGAGGCGCTGCTGCTGGCGATGGAAACGGTTGAGGTTCCCGAAATTCCGCAAGGAAAGCAGGCAGCAGGTGCATCGGTCGAGTTGTGTGACTTCCAGCTCGACGATGCCCTTGTCGATGAACCGGATGGCCTTGAAATCCTGTTGGCCGAAGATAACCCGGTCAATCAGGAACTGGCGGCCAAGCTTCTGCAAAAACTGCACCATCGGGTCACTATAGCCAATAACGGTGCCGAGGCAGTGGACTGGTTTGAAAACAAGAGGTTTGATGTCATCCTCATGGACATGCAGATGCCGGTCATGGGCGGACTTGAAGCCACAGAAGCCATCCGGGCGCGTGAAATGCGCCGTAGCTGGGTGATGAGCGACGATCTCAAAACCGCCTATATCATTGCCATGACCGCCAATACCATGGAAGGTGATCGCGATAAATGTCTGCAGGCCGGCATGAATGATTTTCTCAGCAAACCACTCACTCCGGGTAGTCTGGAAGCGGTTCTGAAAAAGGCTATAGGGGAAGAGGTCACTGCAACGTTAGCCTCGCTGGGCACTGGTTTGCCTGTTGATGAACTGGTTCTGGATATCAAGTCTGCCTTGAAAAATCTTGGTGATCGCGATTTGCTTGTGCACATGGCGCGCATGATGCTTGATGAATGGAAGGGCAATGTGCTTCGTATCGAAACGGCGCTGCAATCGAAGCAGGCGCAGGAACTGCGCATGCACGTTCATACCCTGAAGGGTTTGCTTTCCATTTTTCACGCGGAAAGAGCGCGGCGGGTGGCGCAGGAGCTGGAAAAATTAAGCATGCAGGGCGGTGATGGTCTTTGGGGACAGTGCCAACAGCTTTTCGACCGACTTATGGCTGAATTGAACACACTGAAACCGGAGATCAAACGCTTCATGCGTGGCGAAAGCGGCTTTTGAATTTGCCGTAAACGGGTGAGTTCGGCTAGAATCCAAAGGTTTGGCCGAATTGGTCGCCGTAACCGCGATTGCCTGCAGGAATGTTGGCTTTTGGCTTGCGGCCAAGCCCCCAGGTATCTTTTGCCCCAAGTTTTTCAGGAGTTTCTTGTGTCCTCGCACGCCCGGCTGTTGCCAGACCATATTCCGGCCCTTCTTGTCCTCGCGGACGGCACCGTTTTCAGAGGCCATTCTATCGGGGCTTCTGGAGTTGTCAGTGGAGAGGTGGTGTTCAATACCGCCATGACTGGCTACCAGGAAATTCTGACCGATCCTTCCTATTGCCGCCAGATCGTTACGCTGACCTGCCCACATATCGGCAATGTTGGCTGCAATGCCGAGGATTTTGAATCCGGCGCCAACTACGCCGCCGGACTGGTGATTCGCGATCTGCCGCCCTTGGCCTCTAACTGGCGCATGCAGCAGTCTTTGCCTGAATACCTCAAGAAGCACGATGTTGTGGCGATTGCCGGTATCGATACCCGCAAGCTCACCCGCATTCTGCGTGAAAAGGGGGCGCAGGCGGGTTGCATCGTTGCTGGTGAAGAGGATCAGAACAAGGCCTTGGAACTGGCTCGACTTTTCCCCGGTTTGGCCGGCATGGATCTGGCCAAGGAAGTGACGGTCAAGTCGGCCTACGAATGGAGCGAAGGCGAGTGGACGCTGAAGGGTTATTTGCCCGGCACCGCGCCACGCTTCAAGGTTGTCGCCTACGATTTCGGCGTCAAGAAGAACATTCTGCGCATGTTGGCGGCGCGCGGCTGCAAGTTGACCGTGGTGCCAGCGCAGACGCCAGCCTCGGAAGTGCTGGTCATGCGACCGGATGGGGTTTTTCTGTCCAACGGCCCTGGCGATCCGGAACCTTGCGATTACGCCATTGCTGCCATTCGCGAGTTTCTTGATCGTGGTGTGCCAACGTTTGGTATCTGCCTCGGCCACCAGTTGCTCGGCCTGGCTTCCGGCGCCAAGACCCGGAAAATGAAGTTCGGCCATCACGGCGCCAACCATCCGGTCAAGGATCTCGATACTGGTCAGGTGCTGATTACCAGCCAGAACCATGGCTTTGCCGTCGATGTCGATAGCCTGCCGGATAATGTGCGGGCGACGCATGTTTCGCTCTTTGACGGCTCTCTGCAAGGCATCGCCCGCACCGACGTGCCAGCGTTTTCCTTCCAGGGTCACCCGGAAGCGAGCCCAGGGCCGCATGATGTGGCCTACCTTTTCGACCGTTTCATCGACACCATGGCGCGTGGCGTAGCTGCCCTGCAGTCGTCCTAGCAAGACAAGAAGAGCCATCATGCCCAAGCGTACAGACATAAAAAGCGTTCTCATCATCGGTGCTGGCCCGATCATCATTGGTCAGGCCTGCGAATTCGACTACTCCGGCGCCCAGGCCTGCAAGGCCCTGCGCGAGGAGGGCTACAAGGTCATTCTGGTCAATTCCAATCCGGCCACGATCATGACCGATCCGGAAATGGCTGATGTCACCTACATTGAGCCGATTACCTGGCAGGTAGTGGCCAATATCATTGCAAAAGAGCGTCCGGATGCGCTACTGCCAACCATGGGCGGCCAGACGGCCTTGAATTGCGCCCTCGATCTGGCGCACCAGGGTGTTCTGGAGCAATACAATGTTGAGCTGATCGGTGCTTCGCGCGATGCCATTGACAAGGCGGAGGATCGCGAGAAATTCAAGGATGCGATGACCAAGATTGGCCTCGGTTCAGCCCGCTCGGCCATGGCGCACAGCATGGAAGAAGCCTGGCAGGTGCAGGCGATGATCGGTTTTCCGACCATTATCCGACCTTCTTTTACGCTCGGTGGCTCTGGCGGCGGCATTGCGTACAACCCGGAGGAATTCGAGACGATTTGCAAGCGCGGTCTGGAAGCCTCGCCGACGCACGAACTGCTGATCGAAGAATCGCTGCTCGGCTGGAAAGAATTCGAGATGGAGGTGGTGCGCGACAGCAAGGACAACTGCATCATCATCTGCTCAATCGAAAATCTCGACCCGATGGGCGTCCATACCGGCGACTCGATCACCGTCGCACCGGCGCAGACGCTGACCGACAAGGAATACCAGATCCTGCGCAACGCCTCGATTGCGGTGCTGCGCGAAATCGGCGTCGATACCGGCGGCTCCAATGTGCAGTTTGCCATCAATCCCGATGATGGCCGCATGGTCGTGATTGAGATGAATCCGCGCGTTTCGCGCTCCTCCGCATTGGCTTCCAAGGCGACCGGTTTCCCGATCGCCAAGGTCGCCGCCAAACTGGCGGTAGGCTACACGCTGGACGAACTGGCCAATGAAATCACTGGTGGCAAGACGCCGGCCTCGTTCGAACCCTCGATCGACTATGTCGTCACCAAAGTGCCGCGTTTTGCCTTTGAGAAATTCCCGCAGGCCGACAACCGTTTGACCACGCAGATGAAATCGGTGGGCGAAGTGATGGCGATTGGCCGTACTTTCCAGGAATCCTTGCAAAAAGCCTTGCGCGGGCTGGAAACTGGCGTCGATGGCTTTAATTTGAAATCGGTTGATCCCGACACTATCGATGAGCAACTGGCCAACGCCACGCCGGATCGCCTGTGGTACGTAGCCGATGCCTTTGGTGTCGGCATGCCGCTGGAACGGGTTCATCAACTGACTAAAATTGATCCCTGGTTCCTGGCGCAAATCAAGGAAATCGTCGATCTCGAACTGGAAATTGAAAAGTTTGCGCTCGACACGCTGACGGCAGATGAATTGCGCTATCTCAAGCGCAAGGGTTTCTCCGATCGCCGTCTGGCCTATCTGACCAAAACGAAGGAAGCCGATGTACGGGCGTGCCGCCATGCGCTGGGTATCCGCCCGGTGTATAAGCGCGTCGATACCTGCGCCGCCGAATTCGCCACCAGCACCGCCTACCTGTATTCGACCTACGAGGAAGAGTGCGAGGCCGCGCCGACCGACAGGAAAAAAATCATGGTGTTGGGTGGTGGCCCGAATCGCATCGGTCAGGGTATCGAATTCGACTACTGCTGTGTGCACGCGGCGATGGCGATGCGCGAGGATGGTTACGAAACCATCATGGTCAATTGCAATCCGGAAACGGTTTCGACTGATTACGATACTTCCGATCGCCTCTATTTTGAGCCGCTGACGCTGGAAGACGTGCTGGAAATCGTTGCGGTTGAAAAGCCGGTTGGCGTCATCGTCCAGTATGGCGGGCAAACCCCGCTGAAATTGGCGCTGGCGCTTGAAGCCAACGGCGTGCCCATCATTGGCACGACACCGGAATCGATTGACATCGCCGAAGATCGCGAGCGCTTCCAGAAGCTGCTGCACGAACTTGGCTTGAAACAGCCGCCCAACCGCACGGCGCGGACCGAAGAAGACGCGATCCGCATGGCAGAGGAGATAGGCTATCCGCTGGTCGTGCGTCCGTCCTATGTTTTGGGTGGTCGCGCCATGGAAATCGTTCATGAGCAGAAAGACCTCGAACGCTACATGCGCGAAGCCGTCAAGGTTTCGCACGATTCACCGGTGCTGCTCGACCGTTTCCTGAACGATGCTTGTGAGGTCGACGTCGATGCCTTGTCCGACGGTGAGGAAGTCATCATTGGCGGCGTCATGGAACACATCGAGCAGGCGGGTGTCCATTCAGGCGATTCGGCCTGTTCGCTGCCGCCGTACTCACTCTCCAAAGCGTTGCAGGACGAACTGCGTCGTCAGACCAAACTGATGGCCAAGGCTTTGAACGTTTGTGGCCTGATGAATGTGCAGTTCGCCATCAAGGACGAAACGGTTTATGTGCTGGAAGTCAATCCGCGCGCCTCGCGCACCGTGCCTTTCGTTTCCAAGGCCACTGGTTTGCAACTGGCCAAGATTGCCGCACGCTGCATGGCTGGCAAGAGCCTGAAGTCGCAGGGGGTGACGGCAGAAGTCGTGCCGCCGTACTATTCGGTCAAGGAAGCTGTTTTCCCCTTCAACAAGTTCCCCGGCGTCGATACCATTCTCGGCCCTGAAATGAAATCAACTGGCGAAGTCATGGGCGTGGGCGAAAGTTTTGCCGAAGCCTTCGTCAAGTCGCAACTGGCGGCGGGCGTACGCCTGCCGCAGGGTGGGAAAGTCTTTATTTCGGTCAAGGATGGCGACAAGGAAAAAGCGGTGAGTGTGGTAAAAACCCTTTATCACAGAGGATTCCAGATTGTCGCAACGCGCGGCACAGCGCGTTTTATTCATGCAGCAGGAATTCCGGTCACCATTGTTAACAAGGTGGCGGAAGGCCGGCCGCACATCGTCGACATGATCAAGAACAACGAAATTGTCCTGATCATCAATACGGTGGAAGAAAAGCGGCTGGCCGTCCAGGATTCCCGTTCCATCCGGATTTCCGGACTGGCACAGCGCGTCACCATGTACACCACGCTGTGGGGCGCCGAAGCAGCGGCGGAAGGCATACGCCACGGCAGCGGTGTGGTGGTGTATCCTATCCAGACCCTGCACTCACAATTGAATTAACCGCTTTTACCGCAAAGGCGCGCAGGCACAGAGTTCGCGAAGTTTCGTGTTCTTTGCGCCCGGCTTCTTTGCGGTGAAGTTTTTCTGGTTTGTAAAAAATGACTAAAACACCTTTGACTGTTAGTGGCGCCGAGAAGCTGCGCACCGAATTGCACCGACTGAAAACGATTGAGCGCCCGGCCGTTGTGGCTGCGATTGCCGAGGCGCGCGCGCATGGTGATCTCTCCGAAAATGCCGAGTACGATGCCGCCAAGGAGCGGCAGGGGTTTGTCGAGGGTCGCATTCGTGAAGTCGAGAGTAAACTCTCGAACGCACAGATTATCGACCCCAAGTTGCTCGATGCCGACGGCAAAGTGGTGTTCGGCGCCACGATCGATCTGGAAGATCAGGATTCCAGCGAGCAGGTGGTTTACCAGATTGTTGGTGAGGATGAGGCCGACATCAAGGCCGGCAAGCTTTCTGTCGCTTCCCCGATGGCGCGCGCCCTGATCGGCAAATTCGCCGGTGATGTCGCCCAGGTACAGGCGCCGGGGGGGATGCGGGAGTTTGAGATTCTTGATGTGCGCTACGAGTAGGACAAGGCCGGTAAGGGGGCTCTTTCCAGTCTGTCCGTTTTCCCTCAGAAAGCGCTGTTAACATGCTCAAAAAGCTTTTTCAAAAAGCCTTGGTGCAAGGTCCAGACCCCGACCAGTTGAATCCGATCCCTCCGATCAAGCAGATTGTATTCATCAAGAATTTTACCAATGATTCCAAGATATCGGCGGGTGACTACAGTTACTACGACAACGAAGAGGGTTATGATTGCTTTGAAAAGACGGTTCTTTATCACTATTCCTTTAGTAAGGATAGCCTGATCATCGGAAAGTTCTGTGCCATTGCCAGCGGCGTCAAATTTATGATGAATGGCGCTAATCATGTCATCAGCGGCTTGTCGACCTATCCTTTTCCCATTATGGGTAGCGGCTGGGAAAAGCATATCGATGCCAACTGGCCGTTCAAAGGTGATACCGTTATCGGCAACGATGTCTGGATTGGTTACCGTTCTGTTGTAATGCCTGGGGTCAAAATTGGCGATGGTGCAATCGTAAGTGCCATGTCCGTCGTTACAAAGGATGTTGCTCCTTATACGATTGTGGGCGGCAATCCTGCCCGAGAAATCCGTTCCAGGTTCAGCCCTGATATCATCAAGAAACTTTCAATAATTCAATGGTGGAACTGGCCCATTGAAAAAATTACCGAGGCAATACCGGCACTGATGTCGGATTCGATTGAAGAACTGGAAAAAATTTCCGCTTAGGGCTGTGTTGTTCTTGAGCAGGCGTAGGGTAGGCAGTGTGTTGCCCACACGGAAGATGGTGTGCGGAATGAATGGTGAGCAAATAAATTGCCCACCTTACAAAATCAGGTGCCCTGAAAACTGCGCTTTGTTCGGCGCGGTTCTTTGCGCTTGGGTTTGATTGATTTGGCTCTTTCCTCGTCCGACATCGGGCGCCAGACGACGAGGAGTTTGCCGATGTGTTGTACCGGAGCCGCTTCGAGTTGTTCGCAAATAGTGGTCAAATAGGCCTCGCGCTGATCGCGTTCATCGTTGTAGACGCGAATTTTGATCAGTTCGTGGGCTTTCAGGCAGGCGTCGATTTCCTTCAACACGGCTTCGGTAAGGCCGTTCTGGGCGATGGAGACAACAGGATTCAGGCTGTGGGCGCGGGCGCGCAGGGCGCGGACTTCGTCGGTGGTGAGTTGCAGCATTGTTTAACCTTTTTTCAAAACGGTATTTTATCGGATGGCACGAACAAGAACCAGCAAAGCGTGGATGCGCGAACATATTAACGACACTTACGTCCAGCAGGCGAAGGCGGGCGGCTGGCGTTCGCGCGCCGCTTTCAAGCTGATGGAAATCGATGACCGCGACAAGTTGTTGAAACAAGGTGAGGTGGTGGTTGATCTGGGCGCTACGCCGGGCGGCTGGTCACAGGTGGCCGCCAAGCGGGTGGGCGAAACGGGCAAGGTGATCGCGCTCGATCTGCTCGAGATGCAGCCGATTCATGCTGTTGACTTCATTCAAGGCGATTTTCGCGAGGACGAAGTGGTACGCAAGCTGGAAGAAAAGCTGGCCGGGCGCAAAATTGGCCTTGTTTTATCGGACATGGCACCCAATATGTCCGGGGTGCCGCTGGTTGATCAGGCGCGTGGAATGTACTTGGCCGAGCTGGGGCTGGAATTTTGTCGCCAGCATTTGAAACCGGATGGTGCTTATTTGGTCAAAGTCTTTCAGGGCAGTGATTTTGAGACTTTCGTCAAGGCCATGCGGGAAATGTTTGTAACGGTGGCGACACGCAAACCGAAAGCATCGCGTGATCGCAGTGCTGAACTTTACATGCTGGGGCGTACATTACGCTAGAATGAACGGGTTTTGCTTGACGCAGTAAAAGGAGTGAAAGCTTGAACAACATGTTCAAAAATGTGGCGATCTGGTTGGTGATCGCTCTGGTGGTGATGACGGTGATCAACCAGTTCAACACGCGGCAGGCGACGCCCAATGCGATGGAATACTCGCAATTCATCGAGGACGTCAAGCAGGGACGCATTGCCAAAGTGACGATCGAAGGCCGTACCCTCAAAGCCACCAC
>Ga0316605_10001608_pt1 | contig 13011 bp, 7 predicted proteins | sample OWC_soil_day20_n_FD_207666 | JGI IMG/M metagenome (GOLD analysis project Ga0316605, IMG submission 207666) | Wetland soil microbial communities from Old Woman Creek delta, Ohio, United States - OWC_soil_day20_noCT | ecosystem: Environmental > Terrestrial > Soil > Wetlands | place: USA: Ohio... | reverse complement strand
GGGCGTGACGATCTCGAACTTGTCGCCGAGTTCCTTCAGCGACAGGTAGGCTTCGTTCTCCCAGGCCAGCAGAACGTCGCCGATACCCCGCTCGACAAAGGTGGTAGTTGAACCGCGCGCCCCGGAATCGAGCACCTTCACATTGCGAAAGATTTGCCCAACGAATTCCTTGGCCTTGGCCTCGTTACCACCCGGCTGCTCCAGCGCATAGGCCCAGGCCGCCAGGTAGTTCCAGCGGGCGCCGCCGGAAGTCTTCGGATTCGGCGTGATGATCGACACCTCCGGCTTGACCAGATCGTTCCAGTCCTTGATCCCCTTCGGATTGCCCTTGCGGACCAGGAAGACGATGGTCGAGGTATAGGGCGAGGCATTGTTCGGCAGGCGCTTCTGCCAGTCGGCCGGGATCAGCCCCTTGTCGGCAATGGCGTCGATATCGTAGGCCAGAGCCAAGGTCGTGACATCGGCTTCCAGGCCGTCGATGACGCCCCGCGCCTGCTTGCCGGAACCGCCATGCGACTGGTTGATGGTGACGTTGTCGCCGGTCTTGCCCTTCCAGTACTTGGCAAATGCCGCGTTGTAGTCCTGGTACAACTCACGGGTCGGGTCGTAGGAAACGTTGAGCAGGGAAATATCGGCCGCCAGCGCATTGCCGACCAGCACAGAGGTCGCCAGCAAGGCGGCAACGATTGATTTTAGTTTCACGGGAGACTCCGTTCGGTTGAGGTGAACGGAGTCTAAAAAAGAGCACGGCCCGACAGAACGAATGATTCCTTATTTGCTTATAGGCTTGATCGAATCGATCGGTGAAAGCACTGGTTCCGGCGGGACCTTGGCTCGGCTGCCGTAACTCGAGACAACAAAAAACCCGCCAAGCCTTGCGCTGAGCGGGTTTTCGTTTTCTTGTGAGGGCCGCATCAATAAAATTGATGTGGTGGGCGGTACTGGGATCGAACCAGTGACCCCTGCCGTGTGAAGGCAGTGCTCTACCGCTGAGCTAACCGCCCTCACAAGAGGGGCGCATTTAACCACATGTCGCGTAACCGGTCAAACGCCGGTCGGCTAGAATAACGTCTTTTGCCCTTTCAAGATTCTCGCACCCATGAAGCCTGTCCGCACCCGTTTCGCCCCCAGCCCCACCGGCTACCTGCATATCGGCGGCGCCCGCACCGCGCTGTTCTCCTGGGCCTTTGCCCGTCGCCATGGCGGCACCTTCATTCTGCGTATCGAAGACACGGACGTCGCCCGCTCGACACCGGAAGCGGTGCAAGCCATTCTCGACGGCATGGCCTGGCTCGGACTGGAGCACGACGAAGGGCCGTTCTACCAGATGCAGCGCATGGACCGCTACAAGGCGGCGATCCAGCAGATGCTGGCCGACGGCAGCGCCTATTACTGTTACACCAGCCGCGAGGAACTCGACGCCCTGCGCGCCGAGCAGGAGGCGAAGAAGGAAAAGCCGCGCTACGACGGCCGTTGGCGCCCGGAAGCCGGCAAGACCCTGCCGACGCCGCCGGCCGACGTGCCCCCGGTAATTCGTTTCAAGAACCCGAAAGACGGCGTCGTCGCCTGGGACGATCAGGTCAAGGGCCGCATTGAGTTCGCCAACACGGAACTGGACGACCTCATCATCGCCCGCGCCGACGGCACTCCGACCTATAACTTCTGCGTCTGCATCGACGACTGGGATATGGGCATTACCCATGTCATCCGCGGCGACGACCACGTCAACAACACACCGCGCCAGATCAACATCCTCAAGGCGCTCGGCGCCGAGGTGCCGACCTACGCCCACCTGTCGATGATCCTCGGCGACGATGGCGCCAAGCTGTCGAAGCGACACGGCGCGGTATCGGTCATGCAGTACGACGAGGACGGCTTCCTGACCGAAGCCGTCATCAACTATCTGGCCCGCCTCGGCTGGTCGCACGGCGACGACGAGGTGTTCTCGCGCGAGCAATTTGTCGAATGGTTCGACCTCGACCACATCACCGCCTCCGCCGCTCAGTTCAACACCGAAAAGCTGCTGTGGCTGAACCAGCACTACATGAAGCAGCTGCCACCGGCCGAGCTGGCTGCCAAGGTCAAAGCCCGCCTGGCCGCGCGCGGCATCGACACCGATGCCGGCCCGGATCTGGAAAAAGCCGTCGTTTTGTACGTCGACCGCAGCAATACGCTCAATGTGCTGGCCGACGCCGTCGAGGTGTTCTACACCCAGGTCACGCCCAATCCCGAGCTGCTTGCCCAACACCTGTCCGACGAAGCACGGCCGGCCCTGGCCGATTTCGCCGCCGGCATCGCCAGCGTCGCCTGGGAAGCGCCGGCGATCAATGCCCTGATTAAGGAAACGGTGACCAGACATGGCCTGAAAATGCCCAAGCTGGCCATGCCCTTGCGTGTCCTGCTGACCGGCCAGGCCCAGACCCCATCGGTCGACGCAGTGATCGCCCTGATCGGGCGCGACAAGGTTATCGCCGCATTGGGAAAAAATAGCTAAAAAACGCCGAAGCCCTATTTACAAGGGACCGCGAGGTCTCTATAATGCGGCCTTCTTTCGCGGCGGGGGTATAGCTCAGCTGGGAGAGCGCTTGCATGGCATGCAAGAGGTCAGCGGTTCGATCCCGCTTACCTCCACCAAAGCGCGAAAGAAAAAGTCCGGGTCCCCATCGTCTAGAGGCCTAGGACACCGCCCTTTCACGGCGGTAACTGGGGTTCGAATCCCCATGGGGACGCCAAGGTTTAAGCAGTACTGGAGTGGTAGTTCAGTTGGTTAGAATACCGGCCTGTCACGCCGGGGGTCGCGGGTTCGAGTCCCGTCCACTCCGCCAATTATTGAAAACCGGATAAATCCGGTTTTTTTATGCAGGTTGCGGCAATTTTGCAATCTGGGCCGCGAGGTCAAAGTGGTTCGGCTGTCTCTCGTATGGGGGTATAGCTCAGCTGGGAGAGCGCTTGCATGGCATGCAAGAGGTCAGCGGTTCGATCCCGCTTACCTCCACCAGACACCGAACGCTGCAAGCAGTAAAAGTCCGGGTCCCCATCGTCTAGAGGCCTAGGACACCGCCCTTTCACGGCGGTAACTGGGGTTCGAATCCCCATGGGGACGCCAAGGTTTAAGCAGTACTGGAGTGGTAGTTCAGTTGGTTAGAATACCGGCCTGTCACGCCGGGGGTCGCGGGTTCGAGTCCCGTCCACTCCGCCAACATCAAAAGCCGTTGAACACCGATGAGGTCTTCAGCGGCTTTTTCATTTGTTCCTGTTCCGGCGATTGCGACTTATCGCCAATCGATACTCGCCACTCGGGTATAATCGTCGTTTTGCCGACCCGTACGTGGCAGGAGTCATGCCCTATGCAGCAACGCAAGGTTCTGTCGCTGATTCAATCCAAGTCTCATCGCCTGGCCGGCCTTGGTGCCTTGCTCGCCATGTTGGCAGCACCGGTTGCCGCCCAGTCGGAAAGCCCGCTGGGAATGCTTTCCATGCTGCTGCCGTCGACAGCCATGGTCACCCCCAGCGTCGAAAGCGAATTGGCCGTACACGAAGTACGCACCGCCCCGCCAGTCTCCGGCACCATCGACCTGACGGCCCAGCCCGACGATCTCTGGGTGCGCATCCGCAACGGTTTTGCGATGACCAACCTGAACGACGATCTGACCCTGCATTACCAGCAGTGGTACCAGAATCGCCCGGATGCCCTGCGCCGCATGGTCGAACGCAGCCGCCCGTTCATGCACCACATCGTTCAGGAACTGGAAGCGCGCGGCATGCCGACCGAACTGGCCTTGCTGCCAATGGTCGAGAGCTCCTTCAATCCACAGGCCTATTCGCGCGCCCACGCTTCCGGCCTGTGGCAGTTCATTCCGGCCACAGGCAAGCGCTTCAACCTGGAGCAGAACTGGTGGCAGGATCAGCGCCGCGACATCGTCGCCTCGACCGGCGCCGCGCTCGATTACCTGCAAACCATCTACGACATGCACGGCGACTGGCATCTGGCGCTGGCGTCCTACAACTGGGGTGAAGGCGCCGTCAAACGGGCCATCGAGAAAAACACGGCACGCGGCTTGCCGACCGATTACCCCAGCTTGAGCATGCCGAACGAAACCCGCCACTACGTTCCCAAGCTGCAGGCCTTGAAGAATATTTTCGGCAACCCGGCCCTGATGGCCGAATTGCGTTTGCCGGAAATTCTCAACAAGCCCTATTTCGCCACCATCGAAACCGCTCGCCCGATGGACGTCAAAACGGCGGCCCGTCTGGCCAACATGCCGGTCGACCAGTTCGTCGCCCTCAACCCGGCACACAATCGTCCGGTCATCAAGGCCGACACCCCGGTCGTCATTCCGGCCGACAAGCTGGAAACCTTCCAGAACAACCTGGAACACCACGGTGCGCCACTGACCGAATGGCAAGCCTACACACTGAAGCCCGGCGAAAAGCTGGACAAGGTCGCCCCGCGCTTCGGCATCGCCCTCGCCGATCTGCAACGGGTGAACGGCCTGCACGGCAAGATTCGCCTGGCCGCCGGCTCCACGCTGCTGGTCCCGGCCGGCAAGGGCGCCGACGATCTGGACGCTTTCCAGAAAGCGCCGGCGCTGCCGCAGATCGTCGAACCGGAACCGGCCCCCAGGTCCGCACATGGCGGCAAGGGCAACAAGAATGGCAAGTTTGCCCGTGCCAGCGACAAATCGCCGAACAAGGCCAGCGGCAAGCTGGCCACCAAGGGAAGCGCCAAGAGTCCGGTCAAAACAGCCAAGGCTGCGCAGACCGGCCCGGCAAAGCCGACCAAATCGGCCGCCACCAAGACAAACGCCCCCTCGAAAGTCGCCAAGTCCGGCAATGGTCGGCGCAGCTGAATCACCCCCGGTTTTTACCGATCAAATGGCAGTTGACCGCATGGCTTGCTGACAGCGTGCTGCTTTCCGGATAGCGCTGCCGACAAACATCCATCGCCTGCGGGCAACGCGGGTGGAAATGACAACCTGTCGGCGGTCTGGCCGGCGACGGCGTCTCGCCCGGCAGACGAACAGGCGTCGTCCGACAGTCGAGCCTAGGCTCCGGCACCGCCGAGAGCAGGGCTTGCGTGTAGGGATGGCGCGGGGTGCGCAACACTTCTTCCGCCCTGCCCCGCTCGACGATACGCCCGAGATACATGACCGCCACATCGTGGGCCAGGTATTCCACCACCGCAAAATTATGCGTGATGAACAGGTAGGCAACGCCCAACTCAGCCTGCAATTTCTTCAACAGATTGAGAATCTGCGCCTGCACTGACACGTCCAGTGCCGAGGTCGGCTCGTCGCAGATCAGGAGCTTAGGCTGCACGGCCAGCGCCCGGGCGATGGCGATGCGCTGGCGCTGGCCGCCGGAGAATTCGTGCGGATAACGCCCGGCCGCCTCGCTCGGCAAACCGACCTGCTCGAGCAATCTGGCGACCGCCTCGGCCAGTGCCGCCCGCTCGCTTTCCAGGCGCAACGCCGCCATGCCTTCGGCGATGATGTCGCCGACCCGCAAACGCGGATTCAGGGAGGCGAACGGGTCCTGGAACACCATCTGCATGTGGCGACGCGCCGCGCGCAAGCGCCCGGCCTTGAGACCGACCAGTTCGCTACCGGCCAGCTTGACGCTGCCGGCAGTCGGCGCGATCAGTTGCAGCAGCGCCTTGCCGACCGTCGTCTTGCCGCAGCCGGATTCGCCAACCAGGGCCAGGGTACGACCGGCGGCGATGCTCAGCGACACGCCATCGACCGCCCGCACCTGGCCGACGGTGCGCTGCAATATGCCGCGCCGGATGGGAAAATGCACTTGCAGGCCGTCGACCGCAAGAAACGGGGCCGGCGGCGGGATATCGAGTTCGGTGACGGCGTGACGCGGCCTGTCGTCCGCCACCGCCGCGCCCGTCCAGTGGCAGCGCAGCACATGGCCGGCGGCAACTTCGCGCCAGGACGGCGACTGCTCCCGACAAACCGCCATGACCTGCGGACAACGCTCGGCAAAACGGCACCCGGCCGGCATCGCCGCCAGCGCCGGCACCTGCCCCGGAATGGTGGTCAAGGCCGTGCCGCGCCGCGACACCTCCGGCAAGGCGGCGAACAACGCCTGCGTGTAAGGATGGCGCGGCCGGCTGAAGAATTCCGCACGACTGGCCACCTCGACCAGCTCGCCGGCGTACATGACGCCGATGCGCTGCGCCATGCGGGCGACGACACCGAGATCGTGGGTAATCAGCAACATGCCCATGCCACGGTCGACCTGGATTTTGGCCAATAAATCGAGAATCTGCGCCTGCACGGTGACATCGAGCGCCGTCGTCGGCTCGTCGGCAATCAGCAATTGCGGCTCGCCGGCCAGCGCAATGGCAATCATCACCCGCTGCTTCATGCCGCCGGAAAGCTGGAAGGGATATTCGCCCAGCCGCCGCTCCGGATCGGCGATGCCGACCTGACGCAACAGTTCGACCATGCGCTCGCTCGCCGCCGTACCGCGCAACTGCCGGTGGCGTTCCAGCACCTCGCCGATCTGCCGGCCGACGGTCAGCACCGGGTTCAGGCTGGTCGCCGGCTCCTGGAAGATCATCGCCATGCGGGCGCCGCGCATCCGCCGCATGTCGGCTTCTGTCAAGCTGAGCAGTTCTTCGTCGCCAAGTCGCACGCTGCCGCCGAGAATACGGCCGGCCGCCGGCAGCAGGCGCATGATGCCCTGGGCAGTGGCCGACTTGCCGCACCCGGATTCGCCGAGCAGGGCAAACGTCTCGCCGGCGGAAATTGCGAAGGAAACGCCGTCGACCGCAGGCAGCATCTGCTTACCGGCGGCGAAGCCGAGGCGGAGGTTGTCTACCTTCAACATTCAGGTCGCCCTCGGATCGAACGCGTCGCGCACCGCGTCGGCGAACAGGTTGGCAGCCAGCACCAGCACGAACATCGCCGAGAAGGCGGCGGCCAGCGACCACCAGACGACCGGCTCCCGCCCGAGTTCCAGGCGGGCGTTGTTAATCATCGTGCCAAAGCTGGTCATCGTCGGATCGACGCCGATGCCGACGTAGGACAGGACCGCTTCGGCCAGCACCAGGCCGGAGAAGTCCATGACCAGCGCGATGATGACGATGTGCATCAGGTTGGGCAGGATGTGGCGCACGATGATGCGCCAGCTGGAGACGCCGAAGGCTTGTGCCGCCTGGATGTATTCCAGTTCGCGCAGCTTCAGCGTCTCGCCGCGCAGCAGGCGGCACAGCCCGGTCCAGCTGGTGATGCCGAGAATGAAGCAGAGCGCGAGCAACCGGAGATCAGCCCGTTCGGCGGCGGTGGTGAACCATTGCGGATGGGTGTCGATGACCACCTGCATCATCAGCACGGCAGCAGCAATCAGCAAGACACCGGGAATCGAGTTGAGGACGGTGTAGACATACTGAATGACATCGTCCACCCAGCCGCGAAAATAGCCGGCGACAATGCCAAGCAGCACCGCCATCGGCAACATGACCAACGTCGTCACCAGACCGATGATGAGACCAGTGCGCACGCTCTTCAGGATCTGGTAGAGCACGTCCTGACCGACCTTGTCGGTGCCGAAGACGTGGTACTGACCGGCCAGCCAGAACAGCGGCACGCCGAACAAGAGCAGCACGGCCATCGTTCCCAGCACGGCATCCCAGGCGAAGGACGTGTCGCCACGCCAGATTTTTTGCCAGCCGGAGCCGTCGACCGCAAGCGACTGGCGGGCAACCGCTGCCGCAAGCAGCCCGGCCAGCGCCAGCCAAGCCAGGAAGGCGAGCACGCCGGCGCGGAAGGCAGTAAAGCCGGCGTCGGCCGCCACCTCGCTCTCGCGCTCGCCGAGATGCCGGCCGCCGTGCTTCAGGCGAGGATAGTCGCGCAACGTGCCGCCACCGGGCAGATCGATGCTCTCCTTGGCGTACAAGCGGGTAGCAAAAGGGGCGGAATAGGTTTTTTCGTTGCGCGTGCGCAAGGGGGCTGCCAGCGCATCGAGCACCGACAGTACCTCGACGGCGTATTGCGCCTTCTGCCCGGCCTGGCCATCGAGTTGCGCGCGATAGTGCAGAGAATCGAGCAGGCCAATGGCGATGAAGGCGAGCAACACGGTGGCCGAGGCCATGCCGACCCGGTTGGCCCCGACCCGCCGCCAGGCGGCAAGCAAGGGCTGATTGCCGGCAATCAGCCAGCCCAGGCCAAGGCCGGCGGCAACCAGCAACCAGATCAGCACATCCGACCAGAGGACGACGACCTGAAAGCCCATCATTCGAAACGAATCCGCGGATCGACCACGGTATAGGAAATATCGGTCAGCACCAGGCCGACGATATAGAGCACCGAGCCGATGAAGACCATCGAGCGCACCACGGCGAAATCCTGGGCATTGATCGCATCGATGGTGTAGCTGCCCAGCCCCGGGATACCGAAGAAGGATTCGGTAAGCAGCGAGCCCATGAAAAGCAGCGGAATGACCACCACGACGCCGGTCAGGATGGGAATCAACGCATTGCGCAGAATGTGGCGGAAGAAAACCACGGTTTCCGGCAAACCCTTGGCACGCGCCGTGCGCACGTAATCCTTGCCGACTTCTTCGAGAAAGATGGTGCGATACCAGCGCGTTGACGAACCGATACCGGAAACGACGCCGATCAACACCGGCAAGACCAGGAAACGCCAGGCGTCGAGGCCGTCGCCGAAGCCGGAAATGGGCACCAGCCGCCACACCTTGGCAAACAGGTACTGGCCACCGATGATGTAGAACAGCCCGGAGATGGACATCATCGCCACGCACAGCACGACGCCCCAGAAATCGAAGGCGGTGGCGCGAAAGAAAGCCAGGGTCAGCGCGAAGGCGATAGTCACGAACAGGCCGAGGATGAAGGTCGGCAGCGCAATGGCCAGCGACGGCAACATCCGGCTGCCGATTTCGCGGGCGATGTCACGACCGTCCTCGGCCCGGCCGAAATCGCCGACGAACATGCGCACGGATTTCTGGAAAAAAATCGTGTCGACCGCAGCATGCAGCCCACTGGCCTCGCCATTCCATAGCAGGGGCTTGTCGTAGCCGCGCTCCACCTTCCATTTGTGGATCGCCTCCGGCGTCACCCGCTTGACGCCCAACTGCATGCGCGCCATATCGTCCGGCGTATTGACGACGAAAAACAGCGCAAATGTAATGAGGTTCACCCCGATCAGGATCGGGATGGCGTAGAGCAGGCGGCGGACAAGGTAGGCAAGCACAGGCGGATTATGCCAAGAGCCGCCGCAAAATGAGCGTTCTTCGTCGCGCCATGACAAAAGTCCAGGCCCATGGGGCATATCAGGCTCGCTTGCCTGCCCGACGGATTCGCCCGGAACACCGCGACAATTCGGGTAATCGCCAGCCGGCACCGCGAAACGCCTGACGCGAAACCGTCATGAAACCGCGCTTTGCTGCGCCGCAACAAAGTGCTAGTCTCTCATTGAACAAATCAGCACTCCAGGGAGTAGCAGCATGAGCGAAATCGATCTGAAACGCTTCTTCCTCGAACAGGTCCGCCTGTTCGAGAGTTTCCCGGCCGACAGGGTCGAGGAAATCGTCATCAAGTCCCGTCTGGCTACCTATGAAGGTAACGAGGCCATCCTGGAAACCGGCGACGAAGGCCGCTGCATCGGCGTCATGATTAGTGGCCATGCTGAAATCTCGATGACCGACAACACCGGCACTCGCACGGTGATCGGCCAGCTGGAGGCCGGCGACGTTTTCGGCGTCATGTCACTGTTGACCGGCGACCGCATCGTCGCCGACGTCATCGCCGGCAACCGCTGCTTCGTGCTGATGATCCCGCAGGAAGTGTTCAATTCCCACATCCTGACCAACCCGAAAGCAGTCGGCTATTTGTCCCGCCTGCTGGCCGAGCGTACCCGCGCCATGTCGGTCGACCTGGGTACCGCCCAGAACAGCGCCATCGTCAAATCCGACGACCCCTACGCGCTATCCCTGAACACCAACAAACCCGGCAAGGTCATCGCGCTCAATGTCGGCATCAGCCAGATTCACTTCGGCATCTACGATACCCACGATATCGGCGCCGATGTGCACGGCATCATCGACAATGCCGACCAGACGACGGTCCATATCAGCGTCAACGTCGGCACCCAGACCCGGCGCATGGAACATGCGCCCTTCGCGCTCGACCAGCTGTTCTCAGTGATCCAGGAATCGACCAAACTGCTCGGCGAGTCCTTCACCTTCCATCCGGAAGAGGTCACCGCCGTCGGTCACCGCGTCGTCCATGGCGGCAACAAATTCTCCAGTTCGGTGGTCATCACCCCGGCGGTGATCGCCGACATCGAGGCGCTGGCCGTCTTCGCACCGCTGCACAACCCGGTCAACGTCGCTGGCATCCGCGAAGCGATCAAACGCTTCCCGAGCGTGCCGCAGGTCGCCGTGTTCGACACCGCCTTCCACCAGACGCTGCCACCCTACGCCTACCTTTACGGCCTGCCCTACGACCTCTACAAGCAGGACGGCATCCGCCGCTACGGCTTCCACGGCACCTCGCATCGTTACGTCTCGCTGAAATCGGCCGAAGTGCTCAAGCGCCCGCTCGGCGAACTGGAAATCGTCTCCTGCCATCTTGGCATCGGCGCCTCGCTGTGCGCCATCGACCACGGCCGTTCGGTCGACACCAGCATGGGCATGACGCCAACCGACGGCCTCATCATGCCCAGCCGTTCCGGCAGCATCGACCCGGCGGTGATGATCCACCTGCTGGAAAACCGGCAGATGACCCCGGAACAGCTGTCCGGCCTGATTAATACCGAAAGCGGCCTGAAAGGCATCTCCGGTATTTCCAGCGACATTCACGAGATCGAGGCGGCGGCCAACGAGGGCCACCACCGCGCCCTGCTCGCCCACAAGGCTTTCTGCTACCAGGTGCGCAAGAACATCGGCGCCTACGTCGCGGCGATGGGCGGTATCGATGTACTGGCCTTCACCGGCGACATCGGCGAAACGAGCGCCACGGTGCGCAGCCTGGCCTGCCAGGGTCTGGGCTACATGGGCATCAAGCTCGACGAGGAAAAAAACCGCAACCTCGGCAACTTCGGCTCGCACGCCATCGTGTCGACCGACGACTCGCCGGTCACCATCCTGGTCGTCGCCAACGACGACGAGCGCCTGGTGGCCTGGGAAACCCTGCGCGCCATCGAGCGCAACCAGTTGCTGCTCGAAGCCAAGGCCGAGGAGGACCTGCCGATCCCGGTCGAAATCTCGGCCCACCACGTCCATCTGTCGCAGGCCGATGTCGAGGCCCTGTTCGGCCCCGGTCACCAGTTGACGCCGATGCACGAACTATCGCAACCGGGCCAGTATGCCTGCGAGGAACAGGTCCATCTGGTCGGCCCCAAGGGGCGCATCGCCAAGGTGCGTGTGCTCGGCCCGACCCGCAAGGAAACCCAGGTCGAAATCGCCATGACCGAGCAGTTCAAACTCGGCATCCAGCCGCCGATCCGCCAGTCCGGCGACCTCGCCAACACGCCCGGCGTCACGCTGGAAGGTCCGTACGGCAGCAGCACCATCGAACGCGGCGTCATTTGCGCCCAACGCCACATCCACATGTCACCGGAAGATGCGATGCGTTTCCGCGTGCGCGACAACTACGTTGTCCGCGTCCGCGTCGAGGGCGAGCGCGAGCTGATCTTCGGCGACGTCGTCGTCCGCGTGAACCCAGCCTTCCGGCTGGCCATGCACATCGACACCGATGAAGGCAACGCCGGAAATATCCATACCGGCATGCTGGGATATATCGAGGAAATCCAGAACCGGAACTGATCGATGAGAAATCGGCCAATGCTGCCTATACCGCGGAATCTCCCTGTCTCCCGGGACAGGGAAAGCGGCGAATAATTGCTGGACAGCCGTCGTTTCACCAACTTCTCGCCTGGACGAAACCTGGACGAAAAATAACAAAAACAGCATGGGCCGAATGAATCGATAATACCGAGTGACAGCAACGGTTTCCTTCGGCAGAATACAAAAAAAGAAAAGGGGCTAAGCAATGAAAACTATCTTCCTGGTCGACGACTCGGCCACCATCCTCCTCAGCATTTCCAACATCCTGGCCAAGGCCGGCTATGCCACGGAAAAAGCATCGAGCGGCGAAGAGGCCCTGAAGAAATTCCAGTCCGGCATCAAGGTCGACATGCTGATGACCGATCTGAACATGCCTGGCATGAACGGCATCGACTTGATCAAGGAAGTACGCAAGCTGCCCAGCTACAAGTTCATGCCCATCCTCTTCCTGACCACCGAATCCCAACAGTCGCGCAAACTGGAAGCCAAGGCGGCCGGTGCCTCGGGCTGGATTGTCAAACCGGCTACCGCCGACGAACTGCTCAACACCATCAAGCTGGTCCTGCGCTAGGAGATGGCATGCCACTAGGCAATCTACTCAAGCGGGCAATGCTGGTCGCGCTGATCGTGGCCGGTGGTGCTTTTATCACCGTATACCTGCTCAACGACTGGTTTCACGCCAGCTTCCTGCCTACCCTGGGCCTGTCCAACCCGCTCGGCGATGCCCTCGGTTCGGTATTCATCGTGGTGGCCGCTTACCTCGCCCAGCGCACGGTATCCCTCGCCTTCTACCGCGACGTGATGTTCGGCCTGTCCAACCAGAGCGAAAGCATCATGAGCAAGGTCAGCGACGTCGAGACGGTCGGCGACGAAGTCGCCAAGGAACTGGAAGGCGTGCGCGCCTTCAACGCCGTGCTGCGCAACCAGCTCAACGACATCGTCAAGGAAACCGAGAAAGCCGCTTACGACATCACCGAACGACTGATGTCCATCGACGCCGTAGTCACCCGACTCGACACCTTCGTGGCCGAAACCTCCAATACCTCGACCGCCATTGCCGCCGACTCGGAACACAGCATTTCCGACAATCAGGCGCTGATCGGCAAAATGGAAACCTACATCCGCAAGCGGATCGAAGAAGCAGCCAGCGACCAGGCACGCATCGCTCAGGTTGTGCAGGAAGCACAGGATCTC
>Ga0316605_10001606_pt1 | contig 13015 bp, 8 predicted proteins | sample OWC_soil_day20_n_FD_207666 | JGI IMG/M metagenome (GOLD analysis project Ga0316605, IMG submission 207666) | Wetland soil microbial communities from Old Woman Creek delta, Ohio, United States - OWC_soil_day20_noCT | ecosystem: Environmental > Terrestrial > Soil > Wetlands | place: USA: Ohio... | reverse complement strand
CTCCGGGGCGTGATGGGCAGTGCCGCCATCCGCTCCTCCAACAACTCTCTCATTCACAAGGAGGATGTTATGTCTCGTGCACGGTCTCTTGTTGCCCTGCTCCTGCTTGCAGGCATCTGTTGTGTCACCCTGATGGGGATTCCCGAAGAAGCCGCGGCTGCGCCCATCGGGTGCTCCACGCTCGGATGCGGTGGCGGGCCGGACAACTGCATGTCCATCAGCGTAAGCATCAGGGGTGCGGAAATCTCGATCACCTGCTATGTCAAGGCAGCGCCCCTGCAACTGCAGTAGTCAGGAATCCGGTGGAGCTTCGCCCGCTCCATCCGGCATAAGCCGCCAGCAGGTCCTGAAACAATTCCTTCCGGAGCATCTCCCTATGAAACGCGAACGTTACCTTCTGTTGCTCTTTGCCGCTCTAGTTTCGCTCGGCATGATCCTCGGCTTCCTGTTGACTCCAGAGAAAGGTCCTCCCCGGGTGGAGCTCCCCGTTCCGGCCGATCCCGGGCTCAACGGAACACAGGAGATCAGGCCGCAGCAGGTCTCCAACCGAACATGGAAGCCGGTTCTGTGTGAGCGCCTCTTTGAGCTTGGGACTCTCCCTCACACACTCCTGGGTGATCCCATCGATGTGCGAACAGACGGTGCCGGTAACATCTACGTCCTGGATTGGAGCAATCGCTGTGTGCAGGAGTATACGCCGGAGGGCATTCTGCTGCGGACATTCGGCGGCGTGTCCGGCCGTGGCCCCGGCGAGTTCTCCAATCCGACAGCACTGGATGTCACGCAGGATGGAGAGGTCTGGGTCTGCGATCCGGTCAACGGCTTTATCACCGTATTTGCACACGACGGTGCCGTGAAGCGGACCATACGGACGGAGCGCCCTCCGCACCGGCTTGCCGTCCTGGGAGAACATGGATTTGTGGTGATATCCTCTCCGGCCGGCGAGTTCCTCTTTCACCGGTACACACCAGACGGACACCTTATTGACACATGCGGCACAGTCATGCAGGAACAGAGCCGGATGAGCGTAATTCTGGACGGCCGGTGTGCGGGATCCGATGACGGACGATTCGCGTACGCGGGGTACCGGGCGGGCTTGCTTGGCCTGTTCAATCCTGCACGGACACCATCTCTGTTTTTTGCCCACACGCTCGAACACCCTGGTCTGCCCAAAGTGCTTACTCAACAGTCCAGCGAGATGCGGTATGTACGCGTGCACCCTGACGCCCCCCTGGTTTCACGATGCGTCAGTCTCGTGGGTGCGCAGGTTCATGTGCTGACGGGCATGCTCAACGATGACCGCAAGAGCGTCATGGATGTGTACAATCACGAAACCGGTGCATATGAGCACTCCTATGCGCTGCCGGAAGCGGTCGGAAATGTGAGAAGGACAGACCGGATGCTGTACACCATTGCCGACACAACCGTGACAGTGTGGCGGGTATGGGATCCGGGCCTTCCCCTGGTTTCCGGTCATTGAAAATCAGTGGTTCCGATCGCATAGTGTCCGGAAGCGTGGCGTGAAACGGTCCGCCCAGCTGCAGCATCTTGACTCTGAATAGGGATTTTGTGAAGTTGCATGGTACGTGTACTATGTGCCAGAGCGCGGGAAGATCATGAGAGCTGTGAGGATGCTGGTGGTGGTTCTGAGCATGGCTGGTGCGGTAGCGGCAGCTCAGACAAGTGTGGGAAAGTACGCGGGTGAGTTCATTTCGCTCGGCGTGGGCGGACGTGCCCTGGCGCTGGGCGGAGCCTATGTGGCACTGGCCAACGATGTGACCGCAGGGTACTGGAACCCGGCAGGCCTTGCCCACATCTCCTACCCGCAGATAGCCCTCATGCATGACGAACAGTTCGGTTCGCTCGTCAATCATGACTATGGTGCCGTTGCAATACCGGTGGGTAGCCGGACCAGCATCGGTCTGAGCCTGATCCGCCTTGGGGTCGACGATATACCGGATACGCGCAATGCCGGGGTGGACATCAACGGGAACGTGACGTATGATCCCGCGCAGTTCAGCAGGGTAGATCCCGACCGGGTGACCTATTTCAATGCCGCGGACTATGCTCTCTACTTCACGTATGCGCAGCGGTACTCCGACGACTTCACCTACGGTGCCAACGTGAAGCTGATCCGCCGTGATCTGGGCGATGCCACCGCGACCGGCATCGGCTTCGACGTCGGTGTGTGGTACACTCCCATGGAAAACCTGGTCCTCGGCGCAAATGTGCAGGATATCACGACCACATTTCTTGCGTGGAGCACAGGCAGAAATGAGCTCATCTCACCGACGATGAAAGTCGGATCGGCGTATTTCATAGACCTGTTCGGCGGACGCTTTGCCCCCGCCGTGGATGTGGACGTACGGTTCGAGAACCGCAGGTATGCGTCCACCATGAACTTCGGACCGGTGAGCTTCGACCTGCACGGCGGGCTGGAATTTCAGTTCAAAGAGTTGATTGCGCTTCGGGCGGGATACAGCGATGTGAAACAGCTGACCATGGGAGCGGGAGTGCACCTTCCCAAGCTCCACATCGACTACTCGTTTGCGAAGCTCGACGCGATTGACCAACCGGGAAACACCCACCGCATCTCGGTCATGTTCACGCTGGAAACGGAAGAGTTCCGACGCGTAACCGAATAGTGCCGCACCGGCCACACTTTCGTGTGCCGGTGCTTACTTCGATTGCATGACAAAAACACCATTCCAGTTGTCGGGGGGTGGTGTTTGCATATATGCCTCGGCGCGCTGCAGATGCAGGAGCGTCGGGTAGTCATCGGGGCGCAGGCGCAGCGCTGATTGGAATACCGCGCGGGCTCCCTGCCAGTCCCGGCCATAATACAGCCGCTTTCCTTCCTCGTAGTGCGCAAGAAACTCCCGTAGATCCGCGGCGATATCCGGCCCCGCCGGACCGAGCAATTCATAAGTCGTCACCGGTTCACTGCGCCCCATAACACCGATCCGGTCGAGCTCCCTGCCCAGGATCTCATCGCGGACCTGGGTATAGGTACGTTCGCTCACCATGATGCCCGTGTGATATTCACGGTTGGCTCCCTCCAGCCGTGAGGCCAGGTTCACGCTGTCACCGATTACGGTGTACGCGAATTTTCCCACGGCACCCATGTTTCCCACAACCATCTCTCCGGTATTGATCCCGATGCGGATCCGGATGGCGGGCCGGTGCTGTTCTTTCCATGTCTGGTTCAGCTCGACAAGAGCTTCCTGCATCGCCAGAGCGCTCCGGCACGCCCGCAAGGCATGATCGCGCTGTGGAATCGGCGCCCCCCAGAATGCCATCACCGCATCTCCCTCGTACTTGTCCAGCGTTCCGTCATTCTGGAAGATGATATTCGACATGACGTTCAGGTACTCATTCAGGATGGCAACCATGTCCTCGGGAGGGAGGTTTTCGGAGATCGCCGTGAATCCGACGATGTCGCTGAACAGCACCGTGAGTTCTTCACGCTGCCCGCCCAGCACCAGCTTCTCCGGGTGCGCCACCAGTTCGTCCACAAGCGACGGATTGACGTAGGTGCTGAACATGGATTTGATCAGCATGCGCTCTTTGCGCTCGGTGACGAGGTGGTACGTGGTGCTCATGGTGTAGCCGCCCAGCACGGCAAGCACTGCATTGACAACACCGATGACGTAGTGAAACCGGCTGAACAGAACGACGGAAACCCCGCCGATGATCACGATGACAGACAGCGCAAACAGAAAACCAAGCAGACCAACAACGAGATAGTGACGCGTTTTGATTTCCCGCAGCTGCGACGTGACGAAGAATGTCAGCAACACCAGGAACAGTGTCGTTGCGGCTCCCGCCCATGGAGTCTCCATATGGAGGAAATCGTTGCGGAGGACATTCTCGATGACATTCGCGTGTATCTCCACCCCGTACATCAGGTTATCGCGTTTTCGCAGTCCGCGGGCGATGGCAACGGGGAACAGGTCCTTGTATTCAGGGACCGTGACGCCGACGAGCACGATCTTGTCCTTGAACGTATTGTCGTGCAGATACCCGAACACCGGATCGCTGAACGTGTTGATCTGCTGCCCGCTTTCCACTTCATCTGCAGTGGTAAGGGTTGAATCATCGATCACATCATGGAACCGGATATGAGGGAATGTCCCGTCGGGTCCGTAGAAGTTAATGAGAAGAGATCCGGGGTCATACCGCGGAATCTTTCGTCCGGCATAGAGAAAATGTTGCTGCTCGGCAGCTGGCACGGCCGAAGGGGGAAATCCGAAGTACTTGTTCAGGACGGCAAAGGCAAGCGTCGGCACTGCCTGTTCGGCTCCGCCGGCGGAGTCCATCACAAACATCGTGTTATAGGACCGGTACACACCGTCAGCATCGTTCCGGATGTTCACGAGTCCCATGGAGGGATCGGAGGAGAAGAAGATGTTGCCGAAGGTCTCAGCGGCGGACGTCGTGACATATGCTTCCTTATCGGCTTCCCGTTTTCCCGCTAGTACTCCGATGCCGGTTTCCAGCAGCGCCGTGCGCAGGGTGTCATCGTTCCGCGGATCGTGAGAGTCAGGGCCGCTGAACAGGAGGTCTATTGCTACGGCGCGCGCACCGGCGGCCTTCAGGTTGCGCAGCAGATGTGCGTAGTAGGAGCGGGGAAACGGAAAGCGGTCGGGCAGCGAACGGAACGACTCTTCAGTGATCTCGACAATCACCACATGGGCAGAATCGGTGACGATCGGTGCAACACCGCGGTACTGGAACCGGTAGTCAATGGTGGCAAGTTCCAGCCGCTGGAGGATGCCAAGACGGAGAATAGGTTCCTGGGTGAACAGGATGATCAGGAGCGCGATGCCCAGCGCGAGCGCAAGCCGCGTGATCCAGCTCCGCTGGCCCTGCGACAGCCACCCCAGGAGAATCGGTGTGCTCATACTCAGATGGAATACCGGTAGCGCAGGCTGACGATATTCTCGCTCGGATAGCCTTCGTTTGAGAAGAAGCTGCACTGCAGCACCAGCTGCATGTCCGGCCGTGCATTCCACTCCGTTCCGAGGTCCACCGCAATCCGCCGGTAGTCACCCAGCGTCGGAGCAAACGTTGCGGCGATCATCAGGACATCCCGGATGAGCGTATACCGGCCCGCCAGCGAGAGCATGGTGTAGTCCAGATCGGTGCTTGCACCGCGCACAATGCCCGTCGGCATCGTGTTGAAAAACGCGGCGATGGACACAGTGGTCCGCAGCGGGATCTTGTACAACGTGGTCACGCCAAGTTCAGCGGTGACATTCCGGACGTCATATTGCCGCAGGGATTCGTCGGCCCGGTTGGATACGGCGAAGTTAAGCGAGGCGGTATGCCGTGCGCCCCACAGGAAGTCATAGGTGCTCTGCAGATACACGCGGTTGGTGGCGTCATTGATCGCCGACAGGCTGTCACGGCCGGTCACGGCAAGACCGTTGTCATTGGCGTACCGCGAGAAGCCAAGAGTGATTGTGGGAGCATCGTGCCGCGGGAGATAGGTCGCGGCGATGTTCATTGTGTTGTACACAGTGGTTCCGACTTTGGTGGCAGCGGTGTTGTCCTGCAACCGTTCATATCCCAATGTGAGAAACACCCGGTTATCGATGATCCGTGCCCTGTCGACAATCGAGAAGCCGCGGATGTCCGTCTGGAGGAACGACTGTCCGAATGAGGTATAGTCGTTGCCCCGGAACAGATAGGTAAATTTGAGCGCGTTGTCGAAATAGTTCAGGCCCAGACCGAACTCCCAGGCAACCGTCGGAAGTCCGTCCAGACCGAGAGGACGGAAGTTGTCGTTGACGGTAATGTAGTTCTTCAGATAGTCGCGGGCCTCCTTGATTCCTTTGGCGCCGGATGTGTACACCGAATCGATATACGCATCCGAGAACGTGCCCGATGATATGTCGCTGTTATATGCGCTCACCGCCGCCTGACCGCTGAGCTCAATGCGGCTCTGATCGAAGCGTGCCATGAAATCTGTTCCCAGAACGATGTTCTCTTTGGGACTGATGCCATAGCGGATGGAGCCGAGGTCATCACCGGAGCTCAGCCACGAAAAACCCACTTCCCATGTCTCGCGGTCGCCGATACTGGGACGGATGGCGAAGAGATCGCGCGCGTAGGTACCGTACCCGAATTTCCCCCACGTTGTTGAATCCACCTGCCCGAACGAAGCAGTGGAATCGCGCTGGAACTCCACAACGAAGCTGTCTTTCGGAAACACATGAGCAAGCTTTCCCTCGACGTTGCGCGTGATCTGACCGAGGGTGAGATCGAGACCGATGATGCCGTAGCGGGCAGAAGCCTGAAGTCCGCGTACCCGCTTTCCGCTGATGATCAGCTCCGGAAAGGCAGGATAGTGGTCTCCGTAGCCGGCTTGTATCCATGGTGTTTCGACTCCTGCAAAGAACCGGTGCTGTGGCTGACGGTCACCGCGTTCATCGGAGGTCAGGAAGAGGTTTGACGTCAACCCGAGTATGCCGGTCTTTCCCCGGAAATTGGCTCCCACCCGGTTGTACCAGGTTCCCTCCTGCTGAATCTGCTCGTGCCGTGATTCGACATTCACGTTCAGCGAATAGTCAAATCCACGTGCAGGTGTTGCAGCTGCGGTGAGATCCATTCCCGTGCGGCGGACAATGAAGGTCATCTCCGACGATCCGCGGAGCTGGCCTTTCCGGTTGAAGATGCCGACCTTCACCGTGTGCGGACCCGGCGCAAGCACGAGTCCGTTGTTCTCCGGGATGTAGACGATCATATCATCGCTGAACACGGCGCCGGCAGTGACATTCACATCATCGATCTTGATCTGAGTGGCTTTCCGCACGATGCCGGTATCCGCCCGGAGCAGGGAGATCGAAACAAGCACGTCTTCCGTATTCAGGCTCGCGCCGGGCTCAGGGCTCAGAAAGAGAATCTGCTGATCCTCTTCCTCCTGTATGCTGATCCTGGCCGGCTGCGGCGGAGGGTTCGTGACCGGATCTCCGCCTGCATTGGGAGGAGAGGATTCCCGTTTGCCGGCGGCATCGGTCAGGATAAGATAGTACTCGAGGAAAGGAGGTCGTGCAAAGTCAGCGGGAATAGTATAGCGCGCGGTGTTTCCGCGGAGATCCATCTCCGCCTTGCGGTAGGTTGACGTCCCGAAGGACCGGTACACCAGCTGCACTCCCACCGCCCGATGGCCCTGCTTGAGCTCAACGGTGAGCGTAAGGGGTTTGCGGACAGGCGCTTCACCCGGAGAGGCCGAGACCACCGAGAGAGCGAGCTGGGCAAAGGTTGCCGCCGGGAGGAGGAGAAGGCACCCGGCGGCATAGAGTGATCGAAGAATCATGCAGGAAGAATAACCCGGGTCTTATTCGTTATACTCGATCTTGAGACGGTTCGTCTTTCCCTGAGGATCGCGCAACTCAATCTCCAGCCGTTTACGCTGGTCATCGCGCAACGCCTCGAGTGCCGAACGTTGCTCTCTGGGCGTGGACGGACGGACTTGCAGAGTCCCATCGCCGTTGGATATGCCGGTGAATCCGGAGGAGACATCGACAGTCCGGGAAGAGCGTTTGTTCGAAAGCATGACCGTACCATCTGTCACCGTGAGCGTATCCGCACCCGGCGTGCTGTTCAGCATCCCTGCCGTTCCCCGGATTGATGCGACCGAAGTCGGGGACGTGAACCGGAATTCTTCGCCGGCCCGCTGTTTCTGCACATTGAAACCGACTACGCCCGTTGTGATTTCGACGGATTTTGAGAGCGAATTGCCCGTCTGCTTTCCTGTCACGGTCAGTTCGGATTTTTCTCGAAGCCGGACGAGGCTGTTGTCTTTGAACTTGATGATGGCCAGGGCGCCGGGACCGGTGCGCAGCATGTCCCCCGATGCAAGGGTCTGACCGCGGACGGCCTTCTCCCAGTTCTTTCCGGCTTCCTTCCGGACAACCTCGAGAATGACTTTGCTCAGCAATGCTACGGCGGGTCCGGCCGGGGGAGGAGCGCCCACAGCGCCCGGTGCGGAGAGGAGCACGGTCAGGAACAGGACAAGAGGTACACTGAATCGTTTCATTATGCACTCCACGAGGAGAGACTATTCAAGATCGGTCGCGATAACGCCGTCCGGATTCGCGCGGAACTTGTTGATCAGTTCCACCAGCTCGTTGACGGTAATACTCTTTCCGTCCAGGGTCAGTTGACCGGTCGGCGAGAGCAGGTTCGCGCGGATGCGATCGAACGTTGCCTTGTGTGAAGGTCCGAGCGCCTTTTCCAGATCGGCGAGAAGGCTCTCGAGGGCGGCATTGGTGCCTCCTGCTGCTACCGTAAACGAACGGAGATTGCTCTTGATGGAGCCTCCCGGAGATCCCGTGCTGCCGAATAGCCCTTCAACAAACCAGACATACGTCTTGCCTGGCTCCAGAGGCCGCACGCCGGCCGAGGGATAGAGAAATGAGGTGCCGTTCACTTCTGACGCGACATGGGGAACACCGCTCGTGGCTTCTTCCAGGGAGGCCTGGTTTGGCAAGGATTCATAGATCGAAATGCGTGAACGGGGTCCGTCGAATGTCCACTGGAACAACGGGAATTCTCCGACTCCCCGGTCTCCATGAAGAGGGAATACCAATTCGACACGCGAGGGGTTGGTCAACACAAAGCTGAATTTCGCGCGTGCAGTCTGCCGGAATTGCGGTGTCTCAACAGCGATGGAGAATGTGTACACCCCGGCAGGGACAAACCCGGTCGGCAGAGCAAGCTGCTCCAGCCTCTTTTTCCCGGTTTGATCCAGGATATATGACCTCTTGATAGAAGGACTCGTCAGGTCCAGATTGGTGAACGCACGCGATCCTTTGATTTCAAAAGGCACGGTTTCATAGACAAACATGGAGGAGAAGGACTCTCCCGTGGACAGCGCAACATCCAGCACGATCTGCATCGTTGCATTCACACTGGTGGGTGTGCCGGCAACCCCCGCGCGGGTTCTCAGATCAATCGTGAAAAGCCATTTGGGTGTCCGTGCATTGATGAAATCGACATCCTGGATGGTGAGGACGTTAACCGGTGCGGTAGCCGTGGTGATCTCGATGACAGGCGCCTGCGCAAACGCCGCCTGCATGAGCGTAACGACGATGGCGATGAGGAGAAAGGGTACTCTCATGGGATCGCCCCGTGAATAAGTGGAAGAACTGCAGAATATAAGGCAGTATAACAAATTGGTGGGTGTGTTGCAAACTCCGCATTGTGCCAGTACGAATCGCCTGCTGCACAGAACTGATTGCCGGTCAAAACACCCTGCTGCACAGAACTCTCTGTCAATCAGAACGCCCTGCGGCGCGAACTGTCTGTTGATCAGAACATCCTGCTCGTCAGAACTGCCTGCCGGTCAGAATTGCCGTATGTCGTTGTACAGCACAAAGGCCATGAATGCGAGCAGCAGCACAAAACCGGCTTTCTGGAGAACCAGGCGGACTTTCACAGGAACCTCACGCCGGAAGATCGCCTCGTAGATCAGAAAGACCATATGACCGCCATCCAATGCGGGGAAAGGAAGGAAGTTGAGAATTGCCAGACTCATGCTCAGCAGTGCCATGAATCCCAGATAGGTGAGGATTCCCATTTCGGCCGTCTGCGTTGCCATCTGTGCGATCCGGATCGGACCGCCGACGGATTGCGCGAACGCAACTTTGCCCGTGATGATCTGCCAGACCTGCTTCACGAACAACACGCTCACATCCACAACATCGGACAACGCGCGGCGGAGCGCCTCAAAAAGAGAATACTCCACTTTGCGTGTCGGACCGTTATAGCGCAGCCCAAATCCAATACCTATGCGCCCGTCGCCGGTCGGAGTCACCGTGCCGCTCATAGCGGTGCCCTCTCGGCGCCATTCTATTGCGATGGGTTTCCCTGGATTATTCTGAATGAGTCCTTTCACCTGAACATCCGTGACAAGCGGAGTGCCGTTCAGCGAGGTCAACACGTCGCCGGGCTTAAGACCGAGCACATCGGCAGGCATCCCCGACTGCACGGTGCTTACAAGGATTTCCGTATGGGTCGGAATGATGCCAAAATCAACGTCATTGGATTCAGGGATTGCAGTGCGCGGAAACGTAAGGTCTACTTCCCGGGTTCCGCGCTGGACGGTAAAAACGAGGTCTTCGCCAACCTGGTCAATGTACACGGCGTTCCGAATTTCATCCCAGTGGGTGACCGGAACGGTGTTGATCCGCAGCACCCGGTCGCCTGCCAGCAGTCCGCCCTTCTGTGCCGGGCTTCCTTCGACCACGATGCCGATCTCGGTCGTTTCGCGGATGACCTTTCCCTGCACATAGTTGATGCCCCAGAAGATCACGATCGCCAGCAGGATGTTCATGATGACCCCGCCAGAAATCACCAACATCTTTTGCCAGACTGGTTTTGCCCGGAATTCATACGGTTCCGCGGGCTTCGCGAGATAGTCTGTGTCGAAACTTTCATCGATCATACCGGCAATCTTTACGTAACCGCCGATGGGGATCCACGAGACACAGTAGTCGGTCTCGCCTATCTGCTTCCCGAATGCCCTGGGCGGAAATCCGATGGAAAACCGGTCGACCCTCATCCCGGACAGTTTTGCCGTGATAAAATGGCCGAATTCATGCACGAACACCAGAACACCGAGTGTGATGATGAAATACAGGACTGTTTCTATAAACTCCATGAGCAAACCATCCGTCAATGAGTGTGAAGAACAGTGTGATGTGCAACGAATGTGCGCGCATCGCGATCTGCGCGGAGTATGGCGTCGAGCGTCAGTTCCGATTCCGCGGGGATTGCATCCAGAGCATCGGCGATCATCTCCGGTATGCCTGTGAAGGGGATGCGCTCTTCGAGAAACAACTGCACGGCGGCCTCATTGGCCGCATTCAGCACGGCCGGAGCTGTGCCGCCTTCCTGCAACACACGGTACGCCAGGGAAAGGCAGGGGAAGCGCTCCATATCGGGCTTCTGAAATGTCAGCCGGGCAATTTCCGAGAAATCCACCCGCTTGAACATGGACGGGGGCCGTTCAGGATAGGTCAGTGCATACTGAATAGGCAGTTTCATGTCCGGAATCCCGAGCTGTGCCTTCACGGACCCGTCTACAAATTCCACCATGGAATGAATGATGGATTGAGGGTGGACGATCACTTCGATCCGGTCGGACGGCAGACCGAAGAGCCAGTGGGCTTCGATGACCTCGAGTCCCTTGTTCATCAGCGTGGCCGAGTCGATGGTGATCTTGCTCCCCATGGACCAGGTCGGATGCTTCAGCGCCTGTCCGGGCGTCACCCGGCAGATCTCTTCATGAGAGAGGTTGAGAAACGGCCCGCCGGATGCGGTAAGGATCAGCCGGCCGACACTCCGGATGTCTTCCCCCTGCAGGCACTGCAGGATCGCGCTGTGTTCACTGTCGATCGGGAGCAGGTGCACGCCATGCGCACGCACCTTCTCCATGATTAGCGCCCCGCCAACGACGAGGGTCTCTTTGTTGGCAAGTGCGATGTCCTTGCCGGCTTCGATGGCGCGCAGGGTGGGACGCAATCCGGCAAATCCCACAAGTGCACTGATCACAAGGTCCACGTCCGGGCGTGAGACAATGTCCAGCAGGGCATCCTCGCCCGAGAGCACCTCGGTGCTGCTGTTCACCTGTGATCGCAGCCGTTGTGCATGGGCCTCGTCGCGAACGACAACGCCATGCGGCTGGAACCGGCGTGTTTGTTCGCTGAGAAGGTCGATGTTCCGGTGGGCGGTCAGGTAGGTAATGCGGAATCGGTCCGGCAGCGCCTCAATGACATCCAGGCTGCTGCGGCCGATAGAACCGGTGGAACCCAGAATGGCGATGTTGGTAATACGTTTCACAGCACTCCGAGAATACGACCAAGGTACGCAAACGGTGCTTGTATATCAAGCCGAAGCAAGCTACATTTCCCTCGTATGCGTACGTCTACTGTTACATTTTGCGTGCTTCTGCTGGTTTTTTCCACTGCAGGCACACGTTCTCAAACGCCCGACGCGCAGGCAAAGTTTCGTCTCGCGCAGGGATTTGAGCAGTCGGGTGAGTTTGACCGGGCTCTGGAACTGTACCGCGAACTCATTACACGTGAACCGCAGAATTACGTCTTTTTCGATGGCGTTCACCGCATGGCGATGCAGCTCAAGCGTTACGATGAAGCCATTGCGGTCATCAAGGCCCGTCTCGAAGGTCTTCCCACCGACATCCCTCTTCACGCAATGCTCGGCACGGCATACTATCGCGCCGGGCGGGAACAAGAGGCGATGGAGATCTGGGATCGTACAATAACGCTCGATCCCGGAAACGTGCAGACCTACAGGGTTGTAGCAAGTGTGCTGATTGAAAACCGGCTCCTGGATCGTGCGGCGGATGTCTACCGTAAAGGCCGGACCCGTTCTGACGATCCCTCGCTCTTCAGCATGGAGCTTGCGCAGCTCCTTGCGGCGACGATGGATTATGCCGGGGCCACAGGGGAATACCTACGGTGGCTTCAGCAGAACCCCGCTCAACTGGGCTTTGTACAGAACCGCATGGCCGCATTCAGCTGGAAGAAAGATGGAAGATCCGCCGCGATTGCGACGGTTCGCACTTCTCTGGATTCCCGCCCCGACGATCTCCGCTTGTACGAATTGCTCGGGTGGCTGTATCTGGAGGGAAAGGAGTTCCCGCAAGCGTTCGACATCTACCGGCAGATCGACCAGCTCAGCCGGGCGAATGGTGTTGCGATTCTCGGTTTTGCCGACCGGGTTTTCCGCGAACGGGCATACGACGTAGCGGCATCGGCGTACCAGGAGGCTCTGCGGTATCAGCTTCCATCCCAGCGTCTGCCTCAGGCGCGGTATGGGGCGGCGTGTGCCGCCAAGGAGCTCCAGGTCAGCGTGGACAGCAGCCGGGGGCTGACACGCCCGGGTGGGCGGCCCACGTCTGAATCCACTACCCGGTACGCGGGCCCGCTCGCGGCCTTTGCGGCGATTGCAGAGGAGTATCCCCGGACGGAATACGCCGCGAAAT
>Ga0316605_10001604_pt1 | contig 13024 bp, 10 predicted proteins | sample OWC_soil_day20_n_FD_207666 | JGI IMG/M metagenome (GOLD analysis project Ga0316605, IMG submission 207666) | Wetland soil microbial communities from Old Woman Creek delta, Ohio, United States - OWC_soil_day20_noCT | ecosystem: Environmental > Terrestrial > Soil > Wetlands | place: USA: Ohio... | reverse complement strand
CCTCCCTGTGGAATCGGTGCACAAGGTCGAACGCTGGTTTGCGAAATACGGCTACGCAATCATCGTCATCAACAGATTCCTCACGGGTACGCGCGCGGTGGTGTCGTTCTTTGCGGGAATGTCAGAACTCAAACTCCCGCTCACGACCGTGCTCTGCTTCGTGAGCGCGCTCATCTGGAATGCGATTCTCATCACCATGGGGCTCTACCTTGGCCGGAACTGGGACAAGATCGGCTTCTACCTCAGCACGTACAGCCAGGTGGTGACGGCAGTCGTGGTGGTGTTCGTCCTGCTCTGGGTGGCAAAGGTGATCTTCTCCAAACGATCGAATCCCGGCAAGAAAGCATGATCGAGTTTCTCTATACCGTGGATGTCGCGATGTTCTCGTTCCTGAACTCCGGACTCGCGAATCCGGTCGGGGATTTCCTGTGGCCGTACATCACGGACTACGACCGCTACCTGCCTGTGCGGATTCTGCTGGTGGTCGTCTGGCTCCTGCTGATGGTCAAAGGGGGGAAGCGGGGGAGGACTGCGGCATTGCTTGTGGTGGTTGTGCTTGTCTGCGCGGACCAGTTGAGCAGCTTCGGGATTAAGCCGCTGCTTGAGAGGCCGCGCCCATGCCACACGGTGAACGGCGTGCAGGTTGTGCAGAATGTGCATCTCCTCGTGCATTGCGGAGGAGGGAAGTCGTTTCCCTCCTCGCACGCAGTCAACAACTTCGCCGTGGCCACGCTCTTCACGTTTTTCTACAGGCGCTGGGCCTGGGCGTTCTTCGCCTGGGCCGGCCTCGTTGCACTGTCGAGGGTGACCGTAGGCGTGCACTACCCGTCAGATATTCTCGGGGGTGCCATCATAGGGATGGCCGTTGCCGGGCTTATCATCTGGCTCTGGAGTCTGGCAGGCCGCTCGTTCGCGTCATGGCTGCTCCTTGAACCGGAGAAGGAGACCCCCGATGGCTGAGCCCGAACTCCGCAGCACACGCCTCCTGAGGCTCTCTCTCGCCATTCTCTCCGGTGCGATGCTGGGATTTTCGTTTCCTCCATTCGAGCTCGGGATTCTCGCATGCTTTGCGCTCGTTCCGCTCCTGGCGGCATTCCACGGCATAACGCGCATCAAGCGCGCTCTCTGGTACGTCTACGTGGCGATGTTCGTCTTCCATGCGATCACCGTCAACTGGACCGGCGGATTTGTGCACGCGAACGATCCGTACATGATGATCGCAGGGAGCATCACGATCCTCGTCCATCCGCTGTTCTACTTCCTGCCGCTGGGTGTGTACCTGCTGATACGCAGGCATTTCTCTGAACCTCTCGCCGTGCTGGTGCTGCCCGTGCTCTGGGTGGGATATGAATACAGTCATTCGCTCAGCGAATGGTCGTTTCCCTGGCTCACGCTGGGGAATAGCCAGACGTATGATCTCGCGCGGATCCAGTTCATCGAATACACAGGGGTCTGGGGGCTGTCGTTCTGGATCCTGGTAATGAATGCTCTCGCGTATCTCCTGTGCCTCCGGCTAGCACGGGGAAGAGAAGAGCTCCGCGAGACCGCAACGCGATTGCTCTTTGCTTCGCTTGTCGTGGTCTACATCGCGCCGGAGGTGCATGGACTGCTGGTTCTGCCTCGTTCAGCCGATGTGGAAATGGCACCGGGGGCTGCGCCCGCCCTGCAAGAGTCCGAGTCTGCCCTCGCTCCAGGCGGATACACGGCGGGATCGTCGGAGTCTGCGGTTGCTCCAGGCGGACCTGAGGCGACAATGTCGGAGTCTGTGGTTCGTTCACACAAACCTGCCGCCCTGTCGCCCGAGTCCGGGATTACTCAACGCGCTCCTGCTCCGGCCTCATCCGAATCCGCACTTCCTCGCAGAGTCCTCCGGCCGGTTCTGGCGTCGACACGTACGGCCGCCCCGGATCCCCGACACATGCCGTCACCAGCCGATCCGAGCGCGGAACATCCCCTTGATCCCGCTGCATTCCCCGCACGGCCCGTGACAGTTGGCATCATCCAGTCGAACGTGGATCCCTGGGACAAATGGACGGCGAACGGAGTCGAGACGTACACGCTGTACATGCGGCTCACCGGGGAGCTGCTGGACAGCGCGAACGCGCCCCGGCCGGATATCGTGCTCTGGCCCGAGACCGCGTTCCCCTTTGATGTCCTTGGGTCACAGAACCGGGAGCTCCTGACATCTCTTCAGCAGCGGCTCGGCACGTGGCATATCGGATTGCTGACGGGGCTCCCGCACAGAATCGTCTATGAAGATCCCTCAGCCGCACCGCACAGCGCCAGACGGGACAAGCGGACGGGGCAGCGATACGACTGGTTCAACGCGGCGGCATACATAGAACAGGGCACGCCGAACCCGGCATGGTACGGGAAGATGAAGATGGTCCCGTTTGCAGAGCGGGTGCCATATGCGGACGTCTTTTCGTTCGTGGATTTCCTCCGGTGGGACGTGGGCATCGGCGGCTGGCAGATCGGTCCGGACACGACAGTCTTTGAAGATACGCGCACGGGAACCCGGTTCTCCTCCATTATCTGCTATGAAAGCACATACCCCGGTTTCGTGGCAGGATTCGTGCGGAAGGGAGCGGAGTTCATCGCCCTGATCACGATCGACAGCTGGTGGGGGAAGATGTCCGGTGCATTTCAGCATCAGCAGATTGCCGTGCTGCGGGCGGTGGAGAACAGGCGATGGATCGCGAGATGCGCGGTAGGGGGAATATCCAGCTACATCGACCCGTGGGGCCGCGCGCACGACAAGACAGAACTGTTCACGCAGCGAGTGCTCAGCAGACGCATTGAGAGGCGGAATGCGCTGAGCTGGTACACGGCCCATGGCGATATGCTGGGCGAATCCACGCTCTGGCTTGCGCTTGCGCTGGCGCTGGCAGGGTTCGTTCAGGCATTCCTCAAACGCAAACGAAAACTGAGATGACGGCATGATAGACCTTCGAAGCGATACACTCACGCTCCCGTCACCGGCGATGCGGCAGGCAATGGCGGCGGCAGAGCTCGGCGACGATGTGTTTGGAGAAGACCCCACGGTGAACCGCCTGCAGGAGCGCGTTGCCGGCATGCTCGGCAAGGAAGCAGCGCTCTTCGTCCCGAGCGGCACCATGGGAAACCAGGTCTGCATCAAAACACACACGCACGCAGGGGACGAGGTGATTGCGGAGGCGGGAGCACACGTGTTCTTTTACGAAACAGCGGGAGCAGCATTTCTCTCCTCGGTGCAGGTATTCCCTGTGCAGGGTACGAATGGGATTCTGGATGTGGAAGGCGTACGGAAGGCCATCAGGCCGAAGATCTATTATATGCCGAAGACCCGGCTTGTTTGTCTGGAGAACACACACAACAGGGCCGGGGGCACGGTATACTCGGTGAGCCATCTCGCGGAAGTGGCGGCGTTTGCCCACCGGGCAGGCCTGGCGGTCCACCTGGACGGAGCACGGCTCTGGAACGCGTGCATTGCGACCCGATCGAAGCCGGCGGATTACTGCACCCACGTCGATTCGGCGTCTGTCTGCCTCTCAAAGGGCCTCGGTGCTCCCGTCGGATCGATCCTTGCGGGAAAGAAGGAATTTGTCGAAGAAGCCCGGCATTACCGCAAGATCTTCGGAGGCGGCATGCGGCAGGCCGGCGTACTCGCCGCAGCAGGCCTCTACGCGCTGGATCACAATATGGAGAGGCTGGCGGAGGACCATGAGAACGCGCGGACATTCGCCCTGATGGTCAGCGAGCTCCCCGGCGTTACGATCGACATGAACACGGTGCAGACAAACATCATCATGATGGATTTCTCCAAATCGGGCAGGAACTCGGTCGATTGGGCCAGGCAGTTCCAGAATGCAGGTGTCAGGGTCAGTCAGCCCGGAGAATGGACATTGCGGGCCGTGACGAACCTCAATCTCACAAAACAGGATGTGGTGAAAGCCGCTGAGCTGATGTTAAGGAGCACGGCGTAGAAGAAGCCCGCCGTAGAAGAAGTCCTCTGTAGAAGAGGGTTGCCGTATAAGAAGCCCCCGCGCGAACCCTGGGCCAGCATCAAACATTTTACTTGCTTTTTGTCCGCAAATAGCCTATCCTTATATGGTTTTTAGTTGTGGTTGTAGAAATAGCCCGTAATGGGCTATTTTCATTTGGAATCTGTCAGGACCTTCATGCGTCTCCCGGACCCCGTCCGCCAGCTTATCGAACAATCCGTTGCGGAGAGCAAGGCACAGCTTGTGGACGTCATCTTCCGCGGTCACTACAGGAAACCGGTGATTGAAGTATTCATCGACACCCCCGGGGCGGTGACCACGGATCTGTGCGCGGAAGTGAGCAGAAGGATCAGCGGGGCGCTGGAAGGGAAGGACCTTATTTCAGCCGACTACCGGCTGGAGGTATCATCCCCTGGCCTGGACCGCCCGCTGAAGTATCTCTGGCAGTTTCCGAAACACTGCGGCAGGCCGTTCCACATCACGCTTGCCCTGCCCGACAAGGGAGGGGTGCTGACGGGCACGCTGACCGCTGTAGAAGATGATATACTGGTCGTGAAGAGCGCCGACGGCGCAGAGAGCCGCGTGCGTTTTGCGGACATACGGGAAGCAAGAATCGTGCTGCCCTGGTGATCATGCCGGGGCGCTTAAGTATCCATTTGTGGAGGGTGTAATGAATTCGGAAATCGTCGAATCGTTTGCGCAGATGGTCCGCGAGAAAGGGATCGACAAGGATATCCTCGCCGGCATTGTTGAGGATGTCTTTTCCATGATGGTGCGCAAGAAATACGGACAGGAAGCGAAATTCGACGTCGTCGTCAATATGGACAAGGGTGACATCGAGATCTTCCTCGAGCGGGAGGTCGTCGAAGTGGTCGAAAACCCCACGACACAGATCGACCGGGAGACGGCAAAGGAACTCTCGGGCGAGGACCTGGACGTGGGCGAAGACTACGTTGAGGTGGTTCCCCTGGTCACATTCGGCCGCCGGCTGGTCGTCAGCGCGAAGCAGAACCTGAACCAGCGGATCAAGGAAATCGAACGCGAGCTGATGTACAACGAATACAGCAATACGATCGGGGACATCATCGTCGGGGAGATCTACCAGATCCGCCGGAACGAGATCCTGATCAATCACAACCGGAACGAGCTGATACTCCCGAAGAGCGAGCAGATCTTCAAGGAGCGGTACAAGAAGGGCGACACCATCCGCGCCGCCGTAAAAGAGGTGCGGAAGAACAACGGGAACCCTGCGGTGATCGTGTCCCGGGCCGATCCGAAATTCCTCGCAAAGCTGTTTGAAATGGAAATCCCGGAGATCTACGACGGGATCATCGAGATCAAGAGGATTGCGCGCGAGCCCGGAGAGCGGGCCAAGGTGGCGGTGGAATCCCATGACGACAGGATAGACGCCGTGGGAGCCTGCGTCGGGATGAAGGGCGTCCGGATTCACACGATCGTGCGCGAACTGAACAACGAGAATATTGACGTCATCAATTACACAGATGTCCCGGAGCTGTTTATCACGCGTTCGCTGGCACCAGCCAAACTGAAGAGCGTCGAGGTGCAGAAAGAAGCCCGTACCGCAAACGTGCTTGTGGCTTCCGACCAGGTCTCCCTGGCCATCGGCCGCAACGGGCAGAATATCCGGCTGGCCAGCAAACTCACGGGATACGAAATCAACCTGATCAAGGAGGGCGGCGACGAAGACGAATATGACATCGAGCTGGTGGACTTCAAACCCGAGCTTGGTGCCGAACTTTATGACAAACTGATCACGGCCGGTCTCGAGACCGCAAAGGATGTCCTGAACGCCACGATGGATTCGCTGCTGGCGATCGAGGGACTGGATGAGGCGCGGATAAAGGAAATCCGCGACATGATCCGCCGGGATCTGGAAGAAGCGGAAGTGGATGACGAGGAAGAGCAGGTGGAACCGGGAAAACCGATTGCCACAGCGACGCCGGATGATTTGCCGCCAGGAGAGGCGGGTGCCGCACCGACCCAGCCTCCGACGGTAGCGACCGAACCACCGCAGGAAACAAGCCCTGCACCGGGTGACGGTCCGAAGAACTCGTAAAGGAAACGCATGGCTGAAACGGCAGAAAAGAAGAAGAAAGTCTACAAAGTCGCGACAGAACTCAATCTCTCCCACGAGACACTGATCGAGTTTCTCCGCAAGAAGGGGCATGAGGTAAAGGGGCACATGTCGTCGGTGGACGATGACATGATGCGCGACATCCTCATCCACTTCAAGAAGGAGAAGGACGTTGCGGAGAAGCACCAGCGGAAGATCCATGAAATCCGCGAGACGAAGAAGCGCGCCGAACGCAAGGCGGTGGAGGAAGAGGCCGAACTCACAGGCAAACCGGTGAAAGCGGGAGCCGAAGCAGGCGCCAAAGGTGCGGAGGTTCTTGAGGTCGAGGAACTGGCGGCGGCTGAAGAGCACGCTGCTGCCGGAGAGGCTCATGAGGGGCCGGCCGGCGCAGTTGCCGAAGGGCAACCGGCAGGGGAGGCCGTGGAGGAAGCTGCAGAGGAAGTGGCCGGCGAACCTGCCGTTGCTGAAGAGGCAGCGCCCGGGGAGCCGCACGCTGCGGCTGCGGCTGCGGGAGAAGCACCGCCGGCAGAACCGGCTGAGGGCGCTCCGGCGGCAGAGGGAGAAACCGCGGAGGCTGTTACAGGCAAGAAGGGCAAGAAGTCACCGGAACAGCGCTCGCCTCTGGATATCCAGAAGGATCGGCGCGGCAGGATCGGACTGACCATCAAAGGCAAGATGGATCTTGCCCCAAAGAAGCCGGCCGCCGGAAAGGCAGGAAAAGGCGCGCAGCCGCCCGGCGGAGCTGCGGTTGTCTCGCCTGTCGAATCCGAAGACCACAAAAAGAAGAAGAAGGTCAAGAAGCGGGTCAAAGACGAAATCGTCGAGACCAAAGCCCCTGAGACGGAAGAAGCCGACCGGAAGAAGAAAAAGAAGAAGAAGCTTCGCCACAAGGAGGTCAACCAGACCGAGGTGCAGGAGGCGATCCGGAGGACATTTGCCGCGATGGACGACACCCCCGTCAGCGGCCGGACGGCATTCAAGAAACGGAAGCGGAAGGAACGGGAAGAGGAAGAAGCCCGCATGCAGGAAGAGGCACTCCGCGAGCAGGGCATCCTCCGCGTGACCGAGTTCGTATCCGTGAACGACCTCGCCAACCTGATGCATGTGAACGTGTCGGAAGTGATCAAGAAGTGCATGGAGCTCGGGATCATGGTCTCGATCAACCAGCGCCTGGACAAAGACACGATCCTGCTCGTCGCGGACGAGTTCGGGTTCCAGGTGACATTCGCATCCGGCGTGGAGGAAGAAGGGGAAATCCCTGAGCCCGTCGATACAGAGGAAATGCTGAAACGCCGTGCACCCGTGGTCACGATCATGGGGCATGTCGACCATGGCAAGACTTCGCTTCTGGACTATATCCGGCGATCCAACGTCGTAGCCGGCGAAGCGGGCGGCATCACACAGCACATCGGCGCCTACGAGGTGACCACAGCGAGCGGACAGAAAGTCACGTTCCTCGACACGCCGGGCCACGAGGCGTTCACCGCCATGCGCGCCCGCGGCGCCCAGATCACGGATATCGTGGTTCTGGTCGTCGCGGCGGACGACAGCGTGATGCCCCAGACGCTGGAAGCGATCAGCCATGCCCAGGCGGCCGCAGTGCCGATCATCATCGCCATCAACAAGATCGACAAGGCGGACGCGAACGTTGACAGGATCCGGCAGCAGCTTGCCGAGAAGAACGTGCTGGTCGAGGAGTGGGGCGGCAAGTACCAGTGCGTCGAGCTTTCGGCGCGCACCGGGAAAAACGTGGATCTCCTCCTCGAGAAGATCCTGCTGGAAGCGGACGTGCTCGACCTGAAAGCCAACCCCGACCGGCTCGCCGCCGGGACGATCGTGGAAGCGCAGCTCGACAAGGGGAAGGGGATCACGGCGACGGTGCTGATCCAGAAAGGGACGCTCAACGTGGGCGATCCGTTCATCGCCGGGATCTACAGCGGCAAGGTGCGCGCGATGTTCGACGAGCGCGGCAACCGTTCCGAAGTGGCCGGGCCCTCTACACCGGTCCAGCTGACAGGCCTGGACGGATTCCCGCAGGCCGGCGACACGTTCATCGTCGTCGACTCCGACAGGGTGGCCCGCGAGATCTCGCTCCGCCGCCAGCTGCTCAAACGCGAGCAGGATTTCCGGCAGATCCACCTGACCACGCTGGACGACATCTCCCGGCAGATCAAGGACGGGCAGGTGAAGGAGCTCGGCGTGATCGTGAAGGGCGACGTGGACGGATCCGTGGAGGCTCTCGCCGATTCGCTGATGAAGATTCAGCACAAGGAAGTGAAGCTGAACGTCATCCACAGCGGCGTGGGCACAATCTCCGAGTCGGATATCATCCTGGCGACCGCTTCCAATGCGGTCATCATCGGCTTCCGCGTGCGCCCGAACCTGAATGCGCGCCGGCTGGCCGAAAAAGAAAAAGTGGACATCCGCACATACAACATCATCTACGACGCGATCGACGACATCCATAAGGCGCTGGAAGGGATGCTCTCTCCGGAGAAGAAGGAGGAGATCGTGGCGACCGTGGATGTGCGGGACGTGTTCAAGGTGCCAAAGGTGGGGTTGATCGCGGGCTGCTATGTGCTGGACGGCAAGATCTCCCGCAACAACAGGGTCCGCCTGATCCGCGACGGCATCCAGGTATTCGAAGGAACCATCAGCTCGCTGAAGCGGTTCAAGGAAGATGTGCGGGATGTGGAATCCGGATTCGAGTGCGGGATCGGACTCGAGAACTTCAATGACGTGAAAGTCGGCGACACGATCGAGGCTTTCAAGATTGTCGAAAGTAAACGAAAGCTTTGAGATGTCGATCCGTACGGAACGCGTTGCCTCGTTGTTGAAGGAAGAACTCGGCGCCATCCTGGTGCGCGATTACAGAGATCCGTCGTATGGGTTCATCACGGTGACGGATGTCAGCATCACGCGGGATCTGCGCATTGCGAAAATCTACTTCAGCATCATGGGGAACCCCGAGGTGCAGAAGAAGACGATGGCCATGCTCGAGCATGAACGCTCGCATCTGCGCGGATTGCTCGGGTCGAGGCTGCGTCTCCGGCTTGTCCCGGAGCTGCTGTTCTACCAGGATACAACGCTGGACAGGGTCCAGCGCATCAATGAATTGATCAACGAGATCCACAAGGACGACAAGAGGAAGGACGGGGATGAGGCCTGACGCGGTTCCGGAAGCGGGGGAAGTGCTGTTGGTGGACAAGCCCGCCGGGTGGACCTCCTTCGATGTGGTGGCGAAACTCCGCAGGGCGTATGGCGGCCTGAAGATGGGGCATGCGGGCACCCTGGATCCGCTGGCCACGGGTCTCCTGATTCTCTGCACCGGTCAGAAACGGAAAGAGATCGACCGGTTCATGGGTTTGGAGAAGGAATATGTCGCCGGCATGAAGCTGGGCATCCGCACGCCGAGCTACGACATGGAAACGGATGTCAGCGAACGCGCGGATGTGTCGGCACTGACCGTGGCACAGGTGCGCACGATGATGGAGGGGTGTGTGGGCCCCACGCGCCAGGTGCCGCCCATGTGGTCGGCCGTGAAAATCGGGGGACAGCGTTTGTACACTCTTGCACGGAAGGGAATCGAAGTGGAGCGCCCCCCGCGAGAGGTGCAGATTTACTCGCTTCGTCCGGACCGGATCGCACTCCCTGACGTCGTCTTCACGGTCGTGTGTTCAAAAGGCACGTACATCCGCACGCTGGTGCACGACATGGGTGAGAAGCTCGGATGCGGCGCAACGATGACCGCACTCCGCAGGACGCGGATCGGTCCGTACAGCATCGAAGATGCGCTGAGTGTACAACAACTCGTGGAACGGGCCCAGGCCCTGCGACTTGCATGAATGTTGTCCGTTCTTTAGATCAGCTGCGGCGTGAGAAGAACTCGGTGGTGACCGTCGGGACGTTTGACGGCGTTCACCTGGCACACCGGGAGATCATCCGCGAAGTGGTGAACCGTGCACGGATGCGTGAGGGGAGAAGCGTGGTCGTGACATTCGATCCGCATCCCAAGGAGGTCGTCGCATCCGCGCGGGGCGCCGTGCAGCTCCTGTCGACGCTGGACGAACGCATTACGCTGCTCTCCGGGCTTCATGTGGATCTGCTGCTTGTCATCCCGTTCACCTTCGAGTTCTCCCGGATGAGCGCACGCGACTTCTATGCCGCGTACATCGACGGCCGCGTCGGTGTGAGCGAGGTCGTGGTCGGCTATGATCACACCTTCGGCAGGGACCGTGAGGCGGGGACGAAGGATCTGATGGCGCTGGGAAGGGATCTCGACTTTTCGGTTTTTGCCGTGCATCCGATGACAGTGGACGGGGAGCCGATCAGCAGCACGCGTATCCGCCGCTCCCTTGCGGCCGGAGACGTGGAGAGAGCGGAGCGGATGCTGGGGTATCCCTACAGCATGACCGGCACGGTGGTGACGGGGGACGGCAGGGGACGGACACTCGGTTTTCCCACGGCGAACCTCAATCCGCTGGTGGCCCGCAAGCAGATCCCCGGAAACGGGGTTTACCTGGTGAGCGTCGCAGGCGCCGGCATACAGCGGTACGGCATCATGAACATCGGCGTCAGACCGACCGTCAGTGACGGCACGGCGCACGTGAGTGAAGTGCACATGTTTGATTTTTCACGCGATATCTACGGCGAACGCCTCGAGGTCTCATTCCTCCGGCGCCTGCGCGACGAGCGCAAGTTTGCGTCGGTTGCAGAGCTGACGGAGCAACTGGGAAGAGACCGCGACCATGCGCGTCACCTGATTTCGTCATTGTCATATTCTCCAACACAATCCAAGGAGTAACACATGGCCGTTACAAAAGAAATGAAGGCCGAGATTGTCAAGAAGTACGGTAAGGGAGCAACGGATACAGGTATTCCGGAGGTTCAGATTGCGCTCCTCACTGCCCGCATCAATGACCTCACGCCTCACTTCGAGAAGTTTTCGAAGGACCATCACTCACGCGTTGGTCTGTTGAAGATGGTCGGCAAGCGCCGCCGTCTGCTGGACTATCTCCGTGAGAAAAACATCGACCGGTACCGGAAGATCATCGAAGAACTGCAGTTACGCAAGTAAGGACACCAGGGTCGAGAGAGACCAGAAAGAGCAGAACGCATGAAAGTTACAAAAGAAATCGAAATCGGAGGAAAAGTCTTTTCCCTCGAAACCGGACGCTTCGCGAAGCAGGCGCACGGGGCGGTCATGGCCCGCTTCGGCGACACCATGGTGCTTGCCACCGTGGTGGCTAACCAGGAGCCAAAGCCGGGAATGGACTATTTCCCCCTGCAGGTGGAGTACCGCGAGAAGGCGGCCTCCGCAGGCAAAATCCCCGGCGGCTTCTTCAAGCGCGAAGCACGCCCGTCCGAAAAGGAAATCCTCTCGGCCCGCATCATCGACCGCCCCATCCGGCCCATGTTTCCCGATTGGTACCAGTGTGAGACACAGGTCATCGTGACCGTCTACTCATCCGACCAGGAACACGACGGGGATGTGCTGGGCGCCGTCGCAGCATCCGCCGCACTGATGATCTCCGACATCCCGTTTGAAGGACCAATCGGAGAAGTCCGCGTCGGACGTATCGACGGCCAGCTGATCATCAACCCTACCTTCTCCCAGCTCCAGACCAGCGACATGGATATCACGGTGGCCGGGACAGACGATTCCATCGTCATGGTGGAAGGGGAAGCAAAGGAGATCTCAGAACAGGAGATGCTGGGCGCGCTGGAGTTCGCGCACGGCTACATCCGTCAGATGTGCGCGCTCCAGAACGACCTCGCGAAGGAGATCGGCCGTCCGAAACGTCAGGCGCCCGCCACGAGCGGGAATCCCGAACTCAAAGCGGCGGTGGAGAGGCTGGCGGGAGACCGGATCCGCACACTCGCGTCGACGCCGCTGCTCAAAGAAGAGCGTGCGCTCCAGACCGCCGAGATGCAGAACGAAGTGCTGGCCGGACTTGCGGAACAGTATCCCGACAGCGAGGACGCCATCAAGCAGATGCTCCATGATATGGAGTACAATGCCATGCGGGAGATGATCCTGTCTCATGGCAAGCGGCTCGACGGACGGGGACTGCGGGAAATCCGTCCCATCACCATTGAGGTCGGACTCCTTCCCCGCACGCATGGATCAGCGCTCTTCCAGCGGGGTGAAACACAGAGTCTCACCACGCTAACACTCGGCACGAAACTCGATGAGCAGATCATCGACGGACTCCTCCCGGAATACTCAAAGCGGTTCATGCTGCACTACAACTTCCCGCCGTTTTCGGTCGGTGAGGTCGGACGCCTCGGGACCACCGGTCGCCGCGAGATAGGGCACGGAAACCTGGCCGAGCGCGCGATCAAGATCATGATGCCGGACGAGAAGGTATTCCCGTACACCGTGCGTCTGGTCTCCGATGTTCTCGAATCCAACGGCTCCTCCTCCATGGCCACGGTCTGTGCGGCGACGCTTGCGCTGCTGGACGGCGGTGCGCCGCTCAGGAAGCCGGTCGCCGGAATTGCGATGGGCCTCGTGAAAGAAAAAGACCGCGTTGCGATCCTCAGCGACATCCTCGGAAATGAGGACCACCTCGGCGACATGGATTTCAAGGTGGCCGGAACGACCGACGGGATCACCGCATGCCAGATGGACATCAAGATCCGCGGCATCTCGCTGGATATCATGCGCGATGCGCTGGCCCAAGCTAAAGAAGGAAGACTGCACATTCTCGGGAAGATGGCCGAATCGATCGGGACTCCCCGCGAGGACCTCTCGCCGTTCGCACCACGCCTGACCACGCTCATGATCCCCGTGGATATGATCGGTGCGGTCATCGGTCCCGGAGGCAAAAATATCCGCAAGATCGTGGCCGACAGCGGCGCCGAGATCAACATCGAGGACGATGGATCGGTCGTGGTTGCGGCGACGTCCAAGGAGGCCGCAGACAAGGCCATCAGTGCCATC
>Ga0316605_10001603_pt1 | contig 13027 bp, 11 predicted proteins | sample OWC_soil_day20_n_FD_207666 | JGI IMG/M metagenome (GOLD analysis project Ga0316605, IMG submission 207666) | Wetland soil microbial communities from Old Woman Creek delta, Ohio, United States - OWC_soil_day20_noCT | ecosystem: Environmental > Terrestrial > Soil > Wetlands | place: USA: Ohio... | reverse complement strand
GGTGGAGTACATCCTCGGCAAGGCGAATGAGGACGGCTCGATCAGCGAGTCGCTGCAGAACCGCAGCTACAACACCGCCGTGGTCCTGAGCGCGCTCGCGGCCACGAAGAACCCGAAGTACGAGCCCGTGATCGCCGCCGGTCGCAAATTCCTCACCGGGCACCAGATCGACGAAGGCGAGGGCTACAAGCCCGATCACCGCTACTACGGCGGCCTCGGCTACGGCGGCGACGAGCGCCCCGACATGTCGAACCTCTACATCGCGCTCGAGGGACTCAAGGCCGCAGCGACCGATCCCAAGGATCCCGTCTGGGACAAGGCGATGGTGTTCGTGAGCCGCTCGCAGAATCGCAGCGAGAGCAACGACCAGCCGTTTGCCGCGAACGACGGCGGCTTCGTGTACATGCCGGGGTGGAACCCGCCGGAGTTCGAGAACGGCACTGGCTCGTATGGCGGCATGAGTGCCGCGGGCCTCATCAGCCTGCTGTTCGCCGGTGTGGACAAGAGCGACCCGCGCGTGCAGGCCGCCTACCAGTGGATGACGACGAACTACACCCTCGACGTCAACCCGGGCACCAACGCCAAGCACGGGTTGTTCTACTTCTACAACGCCTTCGCAAAGGTGATGGCCGCCTACGGCGAGGACGAGTTCATCGACGGCAAGGGCCAGAAGCGCAACTGGCGCAACGAGCTCGCGCAGAGGCTGGTGAGCCTGCAGCAGCCGGACGGCTCCTGGGTCAACAAGGAGTCCAACAAGTGGTGGGAGGACAAGCCGCCGCTCGTCACCGCCTGGAGCGTGATCGCGCTCGAGCACGCGCTGAAGTGAGACTGGGTTGCTCGGCCTGCGAATCCCCCTGCTCGCGCTGGCGCTCTCGGCCGCGCCGGGTGCGGTAGCGGCGCCGCAGGTCGAGCTGACGCCGGCCTGGGCCGGCTGGAGCCGGCCCGGCCGCGTGACCGAGGTCGGCGTTCGCGTCCGGGCCGACGCGGCCACTCGAGGCACCGTCGAGATCGCCGCGGGCCGGGAAGCCGTCCGCACGCCGGTGGAACTCGCCGCAGGCGAGACGCTGCAGCTCGAGGTTCCGGTGGCCTCGGCGGCGCTCCTCGAGGTCGCGGTCGAACTCGACGGTGCGCCGCGCGAGCGGCGCGAGCAGGTCCTCTCGCTGTCCGAATCACCGTTGCTCGGCGTGGGCCTCGCGAACGCATCGCCTGCGCGACTCGAGGGCTTCCACGCAGTGGCGCTCGTCCCCGCCGACCTGCCGCGCGGCACCGCCGCGTACGCGAGCGTGGACGCGCTCGTGCTCGATTCGGCGACGCTGCGGGCGCTCGAATCTCGTCAGCTCGGCGCGCTGATCGGTCACGCCGCGGCCTGCGGACGCATCGGCCTGGTGAGCCCCGATCCCGGTGCATGGCGCGTGCTCGAGAGTGCCGCAGGCTGCGGCGCGCGCATGCTGGTGCGCGGCGAGTCGGTTGAAGAGGCGCTCGGCCGGCTCCAGGACTCGCTGGCCGTGCCGGCAGCCACGGCGCCTTCGGCGGCCGATCTCGCCGCCCTGCTGCGGCCGGAAGCGACGACGTGGCCACGGGTCGTGGCAGTGCTCGTGGCGTTCTTCGGGATCGGCGTCCTGGCGGCCACCTTCACCGCCTCGTCGACGGTGCTGCTGCTCGTGCCGGTGATCGGCAGCGGCGCCCTCGCCGCGCTGCTGCATTTTTGGGAGCCGCAACCGCGCCTCGTGGTCTGGGCCGAGGCCGAGCCCTCGGCCCGAGTCGCCCAGTACCAGGCGTGGCAGTCGATATCCGCCACCGCACGCGGCCGCCTCGACGTGCCGGTGCTGGCCGGGCTCGGACCGCCGCGTTCCTGCGATCGCCAGCGCCGCGTAAGGATCTCGATGGACGCGGACCGCGGCCAGCCCGTCGCCGCGGACTTCGACGCGCGCCTGTTCGATCACGTGGCGCTCTGCTACGCGGGCAATTTCCCCGTGATGCGCGTCGTCGCGATCCAGCCGCTCGAGGGCGGCCGCATCGAGGTGCACAACCGGGGCACGCTCGCCTGGCCGGCCGGCACGTTGGCCGCAGGCGGAGCCGTGCAGGAGCTGCCGGCGCTCGATCCCGGCAGCTCCGCCACGTTGCGACTCGACCAGGGTCGTCCGCCGGCCGACGCCGCCGCCCGTGCCGCGCTGGCCCGCACGCCGCATGGCGGGTACGCCCTGCTTTGGCCGCTGCAACTCGACACCGTTGCCGACGCACCGGCCGACGCCTCGGCCTGGCTGCTCGTGCCGGTGGCGGAGCCGACGTGAGTGCCCCCGTCACCAGCCGCCTCGGCATGCTGCTCGGACTCGCGGTCGCTGCGACCGTGGCCGCCTGGTGGCTCGCAGCGACGCGCCTGGCGCTCGGTCAGTCCATGGGCACCGCCGGCATCGCGGCCAGCGCGCTCGCGGGCCTGTGGCTGGCGCGTGCAATGCTGCTCGCCCCGTTCGCCCTGCGCGCCGGCGCGCTCGGCGGCTGGCGGCTCGGCGCCGCCTCCTCGCTCTCGATGGTCGTCGCGGCCTGGCCCGTGGTGATCGCGGCCGCGTCGGCCGGGACGCGTCCGGCGACCGGCATCGTGCTCGCCGAGATCGCGCTGGTCATTGCCGGCCTGGTGCTGCCTGTCGCGGGACAGGCACTGCGGACCTTGCTGCGAGCACCCGGACCCGCGGTACTGGCCGGCACGGTGCTCGGCGGCGCACTGGCCGCCGCAACCTGGCTGTGGAGCAGAGTCTGGACGGGGGGGCCGCTGTGAACCCGGCACCGGATCCCGCGATTCGCCCCGCCGGCGGCGACGCGTCGTGCGCCTCGACCGTGCGCTCGCTACTGGCCGCAGTCCGTCGCCGGCTGTGGCGCGAACGCTTCATCCACGCGACGCGCAACGCACTGTGGGCCTGGGCTGCGCTGCTGGCGGCGGCGGCGGCGCTGCACCTGGCGCTGGGCCAGCCGGGGCTCGCCACGGCGCTCGCCGCGGCTGTCGTTGTTTGGCTCGTCGCGCTCGCGTGGGCCGCACTGCGGCGACCGACCCGTGCGGAATCGGCGCTCTTTGCCGATCGCTGCCTCGGCGGTCAGTCCGCCTATTCGACCTGGCTCGAAGCCGGCGTGGCCGACACCGGCGTTCCGCGCTCGCCGGCGCTGCAACGGCTCGTTCAGTGGACTGCCGCAACGGCACCCGCGAGCCGCGCCGCGCTGGCGGCACTGCGCACGCCGTCGCGGCTCGCCCGGCCCCTCGCGGCAGCGGGCATCTGCACGGCCGTGGCGGCGCTGGTCATGGCCCTGCCGGTCGCCGGGCGCGGCCCGGCCACCGAAACCGTGCGCGAGGCTCGCAACGAGGCGCGACCCGCCGACGCCTTGTCGATCGACGACGACGCCCTGGCCCGGGAACTCGAGGCCGAGCTGGCGACGTCCGCCGACTCGTCCGTTGGCCCCCATGACCCCGCGCGTGGCAGCATGCGTCGCGAAGACGGGACGAACGCGGCGCCTGTGGCGGCCGAGGCCGGCGAGTCGAGCGCGGCGGCACCGCTCTCCGCGCGGGACGAAATGATGCAATCGGCGGCCGAAGTAAGCGGGATTGCGGCGCGGGACGGGCGCTCACCGGCGGGTACGCCGCAGGCCGAGCCGGCGGACGACGGCGCCGGGCGTGCATCCGCGGCGCGCGCCCCGGGCTCCGGCCGCGAGGCAGGCACGACCCGCGACGACCTCGCGGCGACGGAAGGAAGCCCGGTCCTGGCGGGAGCGCTGACCGTGCGGCGACGCGACACGATCCGACCCGGCGACGAGGCAGCGAGGCAGGCAGACATGGCACAGGCGGGGATCTACGCAGGTGAAGCGGCGATGGCGGGCGGTGGTCCCGTCGCCGCGCCGACGGCCGCCGCAGCCCGCCCGCCCGCGGCGCGACGCGAAGCCGCGCTGTCGCCGGCCGAGGCAGCCTACGTGGCCGCGTGGGCCGAGGCCGTGACCGCAGCCCGGACGGCGCGTCCATGAGCGCCGCGTCGCCGGACGATCCCGGCTTCGCGGACGCGCAGCAACGCCTGCTCGAAGTGCGTGCGCTGCTCGACGGCGTCATCGTCGGCCAGCAGGCGCTCGTGACCGACCTCGTCACGGCCGTCTTCGCCGGCGGCCACGTGCTGCTCGAGGGCCTGCCGGGGCTCGGCAAGACGCACCTCGCCAAGGCGCTCGCGGCGGCGCTCGGGCTGCACTTCTCGCGCGTGCAGTGCACGCCCGATCTCATGCCGGCGGACGTCACCGGCGGCGAGGTGTACACGACGGCGCCGGGTGGCGCCTCGAGCTTCGTGTTCCGCCCCGGTCCCGTGTTCGCCCAGCTGCTGCTGGTGGACGAGATCAACCGCGCCACGCCGCGCACCCAGGCCGCGCTGCTCGAGGCCATGCAGGAAATGCAGGTCACGAACGCGGGCGCCTGCTACCGGTTGCCCACTCCGTTCTGCGTGCTCGCGACCCAGAACCCCATCGAGCTCGAGGGCACCTACCCGTTGCCCGAGGCGCAGCTCGACCGCTTCATGTTCAAGCTCAAGGTGCCGTTCCCGGCGCGCGAGTCGCTGCGCGCGCTGCTCGACGTGTCGCTGGACCGCGAGCCCGCCGACACGCTCGCGGCGATCGCGGGACCGGACGACGTGCTGCGCATCGCCGCGGTGTGCCGCTCGACGCTGCTCGCCGAGCGCTGCAAGCAGGCCGCCGTCAGCCTGGTCCTGGCCACGCAGCCGGACGCCGGCGCGGAGGCCTCCGCGGCGCGCCGGCACCTGCGCTACGGGGCGAGCCCGCGCGCGCTGCAGTCGCTGGTGCGCGCCGCGCGCGTGCGCGCCGTGATGGCCGGCCGCTCGCACGTGGACATCGCCGACCTCGAGGCCGTCGCCGCCCCCGTGCTGCGCCACCGGATCCTGCTCAGGCTCGAGAGCGAGCTCGACGGCCTCGACGCAGACACCGTGCTCGAGTCGGTGCTCGGCGAATGGCGCAGCCGGACCTGAACGCCACGGCGCTGCCCGCACAGGCCGAGCTGCAATCGTTCGCGCGGGCCGCCGCGCACCTGCTGGCCGAGCGACAGGTGCGCGCACCCGGCATGCGCGTGGTGAAGCGCAAGGCCGGCGTCGGCATCCAGCACCTCGACCACCGCGATTACCGGCCGGGCGACGAAGTCCGCCACATCGACTGGCGCCAGACCGCGCGCCGGCGTCGGCCGATCGTGCGGCAGTTCGAGTCGGAGTCGGTCTCCGACTGGGTCGTGATGCTCGACCTGAGTTCCTCGATGGCGGTGCACGGCGCCGCCAAGTGGCAGGCCGCCGCGCGCGGCGCCGCCGCCATGTGCTACGCACTGCTCGAGCTCGGCCACCGCGTCGGACTGCTCGCGTTCGGACGCGGCGTGCGTGCCGAGTGTCCGCGCGGCCGCGGTCGCGCCCACTACGCCGGCATCATCCGCCTGCTCGGTTCGTTGCGGCCCTCGCCGACCGGGGAACCGAGCGACCTCGGGGCCTGTGCGCCCCGCCTGCGCGGCGACGCCTCGGTGATCGTCTTCAGCGACTTTCTCGCCGACGACGAGATGCGCCGCGACCTCGCCGCACTGCTCGAGCGCTGCACCTCGCTGCACGCGCTGCAGGTCGGGCAGGCGAGCGAAACGTCTCTCGGCGTCGCCGGTGAGGCAGACCTCGTGGACGTGGAGACCGGCGAGCGCCTTGCAGCCCGGCTCGATGCGAATGCGGTTGCGGTCGCCGCCGCAGAGCGCGCGGCGATGACGCGGCGCCTGCGCGGCTTCTGCGAGCGCTCCGGCATCGCCTTCACTGCCTGGGACGTGCAGCGACCCTGGCAGCAGATGCTGATCGAGCACCTTGCAAGGGCGCGCTCCGCTTGCTGAGCTTCGCGACACCGGCGTGGCTGCTGGGCCTGCTGCTGGTCCCCGTGATCCGGTGGCTGCACCGGGGCGGCGCCCAACTGCGCAGCGTGCCGGTCGCGAGCCTCGCGCTCTGGCGCAAGACCGTAACGGCGGGGCCGTCGGCGGGCGAGCGGCGGCCGCCCGACCCGGCGTGGCGACGCCGTGCGCTGGCCGCAGCGCTGCTGTCCGTGGCACTAGCCGGGCCGCGCTCCGCTGCACCGGTCGAGCGCCTCACGCTCTGGGTGGACGACTCGCTCAGCATGCTGACGCGCGAGGCCGGCGGCACGCGGCTTGGGACTGGCCTGGCGAAGGTCGCCGCGGAACTCGCCTCGCGACCCGGCGCGGAGGTCGAGGTGCGCACGCTCGGCAATCCGTGGCAACGCCAGGACAGCCTGTCGTCCGAGACGATCGCCGCGCTGGTCCGCGATGCCGGGCAGCGCGAGCCGGTGAAACCCCCGGCGGGCCTGCTGCACGCCGATCGCCGGCACTGGCTGCTCACCGATGGCGCCGACGCGGAGTTCCTCGCAGCCGCCGACGGCATCGGGTTCTCGCGCGTGATCCGCGTCGGGGAGACCACGAGAAACGCGGGCATCGTGCGGCTGGCGGCCCGGCGCAGCCTCGGCGATCGCGACCGGTTCGACGTCGAGTTGCAGGTCGGCAACGGCGGCGACACCGCGGAGGAACGCGTCGCCGTCCTGTCGTCCGAGTCGGCCGAGGTGACGCGCGCGTCGATAAAGCTCGAGCCGGGCGCGTCAGCGACGATGTCCGCGGTGGCACCGATGGCCGCCGCGGTGCAGGCGCGGCTCGAGCCGGGCGACGCGCTCGCCGACGACGACACGCTGATGCTCGACACGAGCGCGCTGCTCGCGCGCCGCGTCGCTGCCGATCCCGCCTGCCCCGCAGCCATCCTCGCGGCACTGCAGGCGCACCCGGCGTTGTCGGTCACGGCAGATGCCGCGGTGGCCGACCTCGCCGTCGAGTGCGGCGGCACCGGCGGCACGGCGGACCTCGCGGGAATGCCGCGCATCCGTTTCCTGCGCGACCGCGCAGCGGAGCCCTTCGAGGGAGACCTGACGTGGTCCTCGAACGTGAGCGAGACACAGCGGGGCCGCCTCGAATCGCTGGCGCTGCGCACGAGCGGACGGCTCGCGCCGCCCGGCAGCGGCGAAGTGTTGCTGCTCGCGGCCGGCCCGATGCCGCTGATCGTGCAGCGCCGCAGCGAGGGTGAGCCGCTGATCGAGACCGCGCTCGCGGTGGAATCCGCCGACCGCGATCGTCCGGTGGCCCCGCTGCTCGTCAGCTTTCTCGTCGACCAGGCGTTGTCGACCGCGCTGCTCGACGAAGTCGCCGTCGTGGCACGCGACGAGCGTGCCGTCAGGGTGGTACCGCGCGACGTTGCAGCCGGGGCTGCGACGGCCTCGGGGGCGTCGTCGCTGCAGACACGCGACCGGACCCCTCCGCTGCTCGTGGCCGCCGTGCTCGTGCTGCTGTGGGAACTCGCCTCCCTGCTTGGCCGCTGGCGCCGCGAACGTGTCGAGGCTGAAGCGTGGTCGTCGTGAAGACGCTCCTGCCTCGCACGGTGACCGCGACGGCACTGCAGGCGCTGGCGCTGATCGCACTGCTGCTGGCGCTCGCCGGCGTGCGCTGGCTCGACGAGCGCGCGCAGCCGCGCCTGCTGGTGCTGGTGGACCGTTCGCTCAGCATGCCGCCGGCCGCGGCGGACGAAGCGCTCGTCGAACTCCAGCGCGCAGCCGGTGGTGGTCGCATCGAGTGGCTGGAGTTCGCCGGCCGCCCGGGCTCGGCCGGGCCGCTGCGGACGAATGTCCGCATATCGGACGGGCTCGACCGTGGTGCCAGTGCGGACCTGCAGCCGTCCGTCACCGACCTCGAGCGCGCACTCGACGCGGCACTCGCGGCGCATGCACTGCGGCCGTACGCCGCGGCAATCGTCGTCTCCGACGGCCGTGCCAATGCCGGCGACAGCGACCGCGCACTGACGAGTGCGCGCGAGGCCGGCCTGCCGGTCCACTGGCTCACTGTCGCCCGCCCCGCACCCGCGGCCTGGATTGCCGACGTGCAGGCGCCCACACGCGCGCGTCGCGGGCAGCCGTTGCAGGTCATCGTGCCACTTGCAGGCGACACCGCCCGCACGCTGCGCGTCACGGCGACCGCCCGGCACGCGAGCGGCGCCGTGATCACATCGAGCGCCACCGCGGAACGCGGCGTCGCCACGCTCGAGCTCGAGTCGGGGCGCGGCGGCCCACTGGTCATGTCGGTGTCGCTCGAGGACGCCGGAACCGGCGAGGTGCTGGACGCGCGACGCGACGCGGCCGCCATCGACGTCCTCGAGGAAGCCCGCCTGCTCTACCTGCAGGGATCGCCGGGCCCGCTGGCTCGCAGCCTGCTCGCGGGCGGCTGGGCGATCGAGACGGTGCCCGCACGACGAGCCGACGCCTTCCGCGAGCGCCTCGGCGGCTATGAAGCCGTCGTCCTCGACGACGTCGCCTACGAGGATGCGAGCGGCGGCTTCTGGACGTCGCTCACCGACGAGGTCACGCGTCGCGGCCTCGGCCTGCTGGTGCTCGGTGGCGAGCGCTCCTTCGCGCGCGGGGGTTACCGGGAATCGGTGCTCGAGTCCGTCCTGCCCGTGCTGTCCGAGCCGGCGGCGCTCGACCAGCCGGCGAGCGTCGTGTTCGCCGTGGACAAGTCCGGCAGCATGGGCGAGGGCAGTGGCGGCGTGAACCGCCTCAGCCTCGCGCAGCGCGCCGTGCTCGAGACGGCGAGCACGCTCTCCGCGCGCGACTCAGCCGGCGTCGTGGTGTTCGACGTGGAGCCGCGCGTGCTACTGCCGCTCGCTCCGGCCGCCGAGGTGCTGCCGTCGTTGTCGGCTGCCTGGCCGGTCCAGGCGCGGGGCGGCACGAGCCTGGCGCCGGCGATCGAGCGGGCCGCGGAGCAGCTCGAATCGGCTGCGGCGCGACGCCGGATCCTCATCGTCGTGACCGACGGATTCGTGGACGACGCGCCGCTCGATGCCCTGCGGCGGCGACTCGCGGACGCGCGCATCGAGGTCGTGGCGCTCGCCATCGGACCGGACGCCGATGCGACGGCGCTCGCACGGCTCACGACCCCCGACGCCGGCGTGGTGCTGCGGGTCGATGAAGCGGCCGAGCTGCCGCGGGCCATGAGCGCCGGACTGGAGCGGCGGCGCGCGCGGATCGAGCGTGGCGAGATCGCCGTCGAGCCCCAGGAGTCGTTGCCCGTGCTCGCGGGCCGCGATGTCCACTGGCCCGCCGTCGCAGCGTATGCCGTCACGCGCCTCCGACCGGAGGCTTCGGCGTGGCTGCAGTCCGGCACGGGCGATCCCGTCATCGCCGTGCGGCAGGCGGGCGCGGGGCGGGTGGTCGCGGTCACCAGCGGACTCGGGTCGTGGACGCCGCGGTGGCTCGCCTGGGACGCCTGGCCGGACCTCGCCGGCGGGCTCGCATCCTGGGTGAGCGGCGCGCCGGTTGCGGGACCGCTCGCGCTCGCCGTTTCCGATGCGCCCGACGGCCTGGTCGTCGAGGCGGACCTGCAGCGCGCGGGAGCCTGGGCTGCCGGGGCGCAAGCCACGCTGTCGGTCGTCACGCCGGGCGGCCGCAGTCGCTCGGTCGAGATGCGTCCCCTCGCCCCCGGTCGGCTGCAGACACGGGTTGCGGAGACCGCAGCGGGCGCCTACACGCTCGTCCTGTCGGGCCCGGGCGGTGTCCAGCGTGCGCTGCACCTGCGCAGCAGCCGCGCGGAACAGGAAGGCTGGGGCGAGGCTGCACAGGTCGAGCGGTGGGTGCGGGACGGTCTCGTGCAGCGGTGGAATCCGGCCGCGGCCGACTCGGACCGCCTGAAACCCACTGTCCGCGCAAGAACTCCGGACCGCTGGCTGCTCGGCCTCGCGCTGCTGCTCTTCTGCGTGGGCGTCGTGGTCGATCGCCTGCCGCGCGGCTTCCTCGTCAGGTAGCGGGGCAGCCGCGCGCGATGCGCCGAGCCTGCTCGCGCAGCAGCCGGCCGAAGCCGAGGCGCTCATAGAACTCGTCGAGCGCAGCGAGGTCGGGCGCGCGGCGCGCGAGGTCGCCGGGCCCCACGGCGAGCGGCATGTCGCAGGCGATGCCGGTGAGCTGCCGCGACAGGAACGCCGCCTCGCGATGCTCCTGCAGCGACTGCGCGACGAACGCCGCGTTGCGGAATTTGAGCTTCGGTATGGCCGCGAGGTTGTCGAACACGCCGGGCAGCGTGTCGTAGTGCTTGAGCAGCGTCGCCGCCGTCTTGCGGCCCACGCCCGGCACGCCGGGAATGTTGTCCACCGCGTCACCCATGAGCGCGAGGAAGTCCGCCATGCGCTCGGGGATGACGCCGAAGCGCTCGGCGATGTCGTCGTAGCCGTAGCGCACGTCGGCCACCGCGTCCCAGTAGGTGTCCTGCGATCCGACGAGCTGCGTGAGGTCCTTGTCGCGGCTGGCAATGGTCACCGGCATGCCGGCGGCGCGGGCGCGCAGGGTGAGCGTGCCGATGATGTCGTCGGCCTCGTAGCGCGAGCTGCCGAATTCGGCGACGCCGAGCGCACGCGTGAGCTCGCGGCACAGGGCGAACTGGCTCTTGAGTTCGGCCGGCGCCGGCTCGCGGTTGGCCTTGTAGGCCGGGTAGATCTCGTTGCGGTACGAGGTCTCGAGACTCTCGTCGAAGGCGACCGCGACGTGCGCCGGTGACTCGCGCTCGAGCAGGTCGCCGAGGAACCGCGCGAAGCCGTGCACCGCGTTCACCGGGTTGCCGTCGCGATCGGCGAACTCGATGGGCACGGAGAACCAGGCTCGGAAGATGAAGACGCTGGCGTCGACGAGGTAGAGCACGCGCGGGATTCTGAGGCACGCGGCCGGAGCCCGCCACTTTGCGGCACGGCCCGTCGGTCGCAGAATGCGTCCAGTGGGCCGCACGGGGGCTGCACGGGACGGGACATGAGCTGGAAGATCCTTCCGATCGAGCAACGCCACGTCGCGGGTTTCCGCGAAGTGCTCGATGGCGTGGCCCGCGAGCGGCGCTACCTCGCGTTCCTCGAGGCGCCACCGCCGGCGCGGATGCGACGCTTCGTGCTCGACGGCTTGCGAGCCGGCATCCCGCAGTTCGTCGCCGTGGACGGCGAGCGCGTGGTCGGCTGGTGCGATGTCGTGCCGAAGTCGCAGGAGACGCTGCGCCACAGCGGCACGCTCGGGATGGGCGTGGCCGCAACGCATCGCGGCATCGGCGTCGGAACTGCCCTGCTTCGTGCGACGCTCGAAGGTGCGTTCGCCCGGGGCCTGTCACGCATCGAGCTCGTGGTGCGCGCCGACAACGAGCCCGCAATCGCGCTTTACCACCGGCAGTGCTTCGAGCTCGAGGGACGCCTGCGGCGCTACATCGTCGTGGACGGTGCGGCGCACGATGCGCTGCAGATGGCGAGGCTCGGCTGACGGAGATCGGGAGCACAGACCTAGCAACGGGGGAGGAAATGACATGGGCTCGCTCGACCAGGCACGTGACACCCAGCTGAAGAACATCGAAGCGAAGACGGGCAAGTCGCTCGACCAGCTGCGCACCCTGCTGACCGCCAGCGGCCTCGCGAAGCACGGCGAGCTGCGCAGCTTCGCGATGGAGAAGCTCGGCCTCGGCTACGGCGACGCGAACACGCTCGTGCACCTCGCGCTCGCGAGCGACGGCCAGAGCGCGGCCGCCGGAAAGACGGACGAGAACGTTCTCGCCGGAATCTACGCGGACAAGAAAGCGCCACTGCGCCCGATCCACGACGCGCTGATGACCGCGATCGGGAACTTCGGCGAGTTCGAGATCGCTCCCAAGAAGGGCTACGTGAGCCTGCGCCGCAAGAAGCAGTTCGCGATGATCGGCCCGGGCAGTACCACGCGCGTGGACGTCGGGCTCAACGTGAAGGACGTGCCCGCGACCGACCGGCTGCTCGCCGAGAAGCCGGGCGGCATGTGCCAGTACAAGGTGAAGCTGACCTCCGCATCCGAGGTGGACGCCGAGCTCATCGGCTGGATCCGACGGGCCTACGACGCCGCAGGCTGAGCCGACAGGCGCTTGTGCAGCGGGCTGGAGCGCGGGAAGTGCGCGAGCAGGTACTCCATCTGGTCGGCGAGCACGCGCCGCCCCTTGAGGTAGATGTACTCGGCGTAGCTGGGCGTGAACGGAATGGCGATGAGCTGCAGCTTCGCCTGCTCGGGCGTGCGCCAGGCCTTGAGGTTGTTGCAGCGGCGGCAGGCGGTCACGACGTTGTTCCAGGCGTCGCGCCCGCCGCGCGACAGCGGCGTGACGTGATCGCGCGACAGCTGGCTCGACGAAAAGCGCTGACCGCAGTACATGCACAGGTGTCCGTCGCGCCGGAACAGCGTCTCGTTGTTGAGCGGTGGCACGTAGGCGTGGTGCCGGTGCCCGGGATTGTTGCTGTGGCCGATCGTCGCGACGATCGCGTTCACCTCGAATTCGGTGCGCAGCCCGGTCCTGGCATTGGTGCCGCCCCGCAGCCGGAACAGCGGCTGGCCGAACGAGTAGGCGACCTGGCCCATGAAGTGCAGGCGCACGGCATCCCGGTAGTCGATCCACTCCAGTGGCATCCCCGAGATGTCCGTACGCAGGACCTCCTGAGACAGCGCGTGCATGGGCTGAAAGATACGTCACTGCTGTGCGATAATTCAACGGCTGCGCAAGCCGGCAAAAACCCGAGAATTCCCTGCCGCGGCTGCAGCTTGGGCACCGTCACCGGGAGTACCGGCCGACCGTCCTTTCCCCACGCACCGACGAGGTCATCATGTCGCTAACGATCGGAGTGCCGCACGAGACGTTCGCGGGAGAGAAGCGTGTCGCCACCGTGCCCGACGTGGTCGAGAAGCTGATCAAGCTCGGCTTCGGTGTCCGCGTCGAAACCGGGGCCGGGGCCGCCGCCAATTTCGACGACGCGTCCTACCAGGCTGCCGGCGCCCGCATCGCGGGCGGCGCCGCCGAGCTCTACGCCGGGTCCGACCTGATCTTCAAGGTGCGCGCGCCGACCTCCGACGAGATCGCGCTCTTGAAGCCGGGCAGCACGCTCGTGAGCTTCGTCTGGCCGGCGCA
>Ga0316605_10001602_pt1 | contig 13028 bp, 8 predicted proteins | sample OWC_soil_day20_n_FD_207666 | JGI IMG/M metagenome (GOLD analysis project Ga0316605, IMG submission 207666) | Wetland soil microbial communities from Old Woman Creek delta, Ohio, United States - OWC_soil_day20_noCT | ecosystem: Environmental > Terrestrial > Soil > Wetlands | place: USA: Ohio... | reverse complement strand
TGCCGAGGATAAGCACTCACTTCAGCAGATGGTGGAGAGCATCGAAAAGGATCCGGAAATTGCGTATCTGTTCATTCTCAATGACAAGAGACAACCCTTGGTGTATAAAACATCCCATGCTTCCTTATTGAAGGTTCCCATAACGCTTACGTACCGGGATTCTGAAGCAAATGACAGAATATTTTCCAAGGAATTTGTAAACAAAGAAGATGGGCAGGAGTATATTGATCTCCTCACCCCAGTACTAAGTGAGACGAAGAAAGATCCTTTTGAGTTCTTCTTTAACCAGTCCATGGACTCGCCACGGGTCATTGGATACATACAGCTTGGCCTGAGTAAACAGGGTCTTCGCAAACGAATAAATCATTTTCTTTTTACCATTGTGCTCTTCACCTTGTTTCTTGTGGTGTCAGGCATACTCATGACCGTATTCATGGCAAGGAGAATCATCTCTCCTATCAAGAAACTCCGTCACGCAACACAGGATATCGCTGAAGGAAAACTCGATTCGCTTATCGAAATTAACACCAACGATGAAATCTCGGATTTGGCGGGATCGTTTAATCACATGCTCGCCCGTTTAAGGGAGTACCGTGTCGAGGTAGAAAAACGCACCGCAGAACTTGTGCTGACGAACAGACAAATCACAAAAGAGATCTCTGTACGAACACGCACCGAGAAGGAGCTCATCAGCACCAAGGCGCGACTTGAAAACCTTCTCTCCTCCAGTACCGCGGTTATTTACAGTTGTGAACCAACGGGTGATTATGCGCCAACCTTTATTAGCGAAAACCTCACCAAATTGCTCGGCTACGAGCCATCGGAGTTTGTCAGTACCCCCCAGTTCTGGAAAGGGCATATCCATAAGGATGACGCACCGCGTGTGTTGATGGAGCTGCGCAAACTCTCTAGGATGGGCCATCATACGCTTGAATATAGATTCAGACACAAGGACGGGAGCTACCGCTGGCTGCGGGATGAGTTACAGCTCGTGCGTGACAGGGAAGATAAGCCGGTGGAGATTATCGGTAATCTGGTGGACATCTCTGAGAGCAAGAGACTCGAAGAGAAACTCACTCATGATGCCTTACACGATCCCCTCACAGGTCTGCCGAACCGAACATTGTTCAGGGATCGTTTAGAAATGATGTTCGCCCGCGCAAAACGGAACAAGGCCTATGTTTTTGCGGTGCTCTTTCTGGACCTCGACAACTTCAAGAAGGTGAATGACAGTCTCGGGCATGCCATAGGAGACCAGCTGCTCACCGCCGTGGCCATGAGGCTTAAGTCGACTATGCGCACCACAAATACCTTTGCACGTTTTGGGGGAGATGAGTTTGCGATTCTTTTGGACGATGTGAAGGATATGAGCGGGATCCTCTCCTTTGCCGAGAAAATCCAGAACGAAATAAAGCTCCCCTTTAGAATAAGCGCGCACAATGTATACACCTCCGCAAGTGTCGGAATCGTCGTGAGTAATGACAGGTATGCGAGAGCAGAAGATATGGTGCGTGATGCAGATACCGCCATGTATCATGCAAAAACACTGGGGAGGGGAAGGCATGTGATATTCGACGAATCCATGTTTGTTCGGGCGCAGGAAGCGCTATACCTGGAGACCGAATTGCGGCGTGCAATGGAACAAGAAGAGTTTGTGTTGCATTACCAACCTATCGTCTCGCTGGAAACGGGCAGGGTGACAGAGCTGGAAGCGTTCCTCCGGTGGAAATCTCCGGACGGAGATTTTATCCCCCCGGACAAATTTATTCCTCTTGCAGAAGAAACAGGGATGATTATCCCTATCGGCAATTGGGTTCTCAAGGAAGCGTGCCGCCAAATGCTGGTTTGGCAAGAGCTGTCTCTCTCGAATTCACCTTTGACCGTGAGTATAAATCTTTCTCACAAACAGTTCACCCCTGCTTTCATTGACCAGATAGAAGCTGTGCTTTACGATACCGGCCTTAATCCTGAGAGCTTAAGGATCGAGATTACCGAAAGCATGATTATGCAAAATGAGCACCTTGCCGTCTCCGTACTCTCGAGGTTGAAGGAGTTGAATATCAGAGTATATATTGACGATTTCGGCACAGGATACTCCTCCTTGAGCTACCTCCACACCTTTCCCATCCATACCCTGAAGATTGACCGTTCATTTATCAAGACAATGTGCGTCAATGCGGATGCCCTTGAGATCATCAGGTCCATTGTGAATCTGGGACACAGCCTTTCCATGCTCGTGATTGCTGAGGGAGTGGAAACAAAGGAACAACTTGAACAATTAAAGGAACTTAACTGTGATTTTTTCCAGGGATTCATTTTCTCGCCCCCTTTGGATCCCGACGGAGTGGGGAGAATACTTTCAGACACGCCTCCTTTGGTAACCTGAAGACTTCTCTTCCCCTGACGATTCCTTGAATAGAGGCACCACCTCCCATACTATAAAACATATTAGGATTGATGCCTGCAGACGCTGCAAAGAATACGATAGTAGTGCTCAAGGACAAATGAGAGGTTGCGTTCCGGGGTATTGATGCTATACTTGACCATGACCTTTAGGAGAAAAACGGCTATGCGGTCCACCATCAGAGGAGATAACCATTTTTTTATGCTTCCACTCATGGCATGTAAGCGTCTTGAATCATACCCGTATGCGCACACGATAAGGGATTTATCCTGATGAGGCTGGCAATCTTTTCGGCATTTCCCCAAGAGATAAGACCACTCGTCAAGAACCTCAACGCCGCACGAATATCCAAAACACTTCCCTTTCCCCTTTTTCTTGCTCCCCATGCCTCCGGGGAGGTCATTGTGGTACTGACCGGGATGGGCACCCATAACGCGGAGGCCTCACTCAACTACGTGGTCAGAGAACATTCTCCGAGCATTATTCTCTCCTCCGGATTTGGCGGTGCACTTTACGATGACGCCGCAATCGGGGAGCTCATATGGGCATCTAAGGTTCTTCTTGTGAATGACGGGATCAGGGAAACCCTGGATCTCCCTGACAGGAATCAACTCTTTAGTAGACTTTCTCGAAAACTCACCATACAGGAAGGCAGCTTCGTCACCCTTGAACGATGGATGAAGAAACCCGAAATCAAACACGCCTTGTCAAGACCACCCCCTTTCCCCGTTTGTGATATGGAAACGTTTCCCCTCGCAAAGGTCTCTCTCGCTAGGGGCCTGCCGTTTGTCGCGATTCGTTCCATCACTGACGGGTCTCACGAAGAGATCCCGCCTGAACTGCTCTGTGTGTCGGATGAATCTGGCAATTACAGGCTTTCCCGCGCACTGAACGTGCTTCTCGGGAAGCCGTCCCTCATCCCCCGCGCCATCGCCCTTGGAAGGAATTCCGCCATCGCATCGAGGAATCTCTGGCGCGCAGTAAAAGCTCTCATGGAACTGCTGTAATGGTGATCACGGCATTTTCGGCACTGCTGACTGCGGAAAATCCTGCAGGTGGAGTTCCATGGCTCTGCGAATTTCTTCGGAAGAGCGTTTCGCGGTGAGAATACGGTACCCAAGCACTGCGGGAAAGAGTACGATGAATATCCCCACCCATCCCATCTGATATTCACCAATGGAGAAAGTGACCGAGAGATTAAAGATGAGAATCCCGAAGTAAAGACCCGGGCCTATGAGATAGCGCCAGGGAAATTCATACCCAATATAATCAGTGCATTTATCCAGGCGTTGATCAATTTTTTGTAACACATAGATCATCAGGAATCCCACCAGAAACCATCCAATGAAATTGGAAATGGGCACACCGAAATAAACCCCTTTCTCTGGATATCCGTATATTTGCCCGAGGAACCATTTATGACCCTGCAATGCAACAGGGTCGATGATGATATCGAGATAGACGAAGAAAAGTGTCCCCAGGAATCGTGCAGAAAAAGAGCTCCTGATCTTTTTTGTCTCGAGGAGATATACCCTGCCTCCCGAATACTTGACGGGGGAAATAACCATGAGAGCCATCGAATATCCCGAATAGGCGAGGAACACGTAACTCAGAGAATCCATGAAAGGCACACCCAAAACCCAGAGTTCACGCCCCTTGGTGTGCTCAATGTAATAATAGTATCCGTAGGGGATACCGTTGTGGATAGAGGAGTATTCAGACACCCATGCGATAAGATACCCTGCCACTGAAAACAAGAGGGCCCTCTTTAGCCCAAGATGCATTGAACAGCCCAAAAGGTATACCCCAAGAAACACAAAGACGTAAGGTCTCAATACCACCGTATGGAAAAGGAGAGAGAAAAACTCCATCAGGATTTTTTCAGGTTCCAGAGAAGAAGCCTGATCAGGTCCCCGGGATGCAAAAACGCGGTTTTCATTACTGACGCCTCATAGCCGCTATGCACCATGCAGTTCCTGCATCGCGGGTCATTCCCTGTCCCGTACCTCTCCCATGGAGTTTTTTCCATCATCTCATCAAAGGTATCATAGTAGCGATCAGTGATGAGATAGCAGGGGGACTTCCATCCGAGAGGATTACGTGTGGGGTTTCCCCAGGGTACACAGCGCATCTCCCTCCTCCCTTTAAGGAAATCGACATACACGGGCGAGCTGATAAAAGGGAAGCGGTCAAAAAAAGGTGCAATCCTTCCGAACTTCTCCCGTATCTCGTCCCTGCTGAGGAATATACTCCCTTCCACGCTCTCGTAACTGAAGGCGGGAGAGATTAGAATCCCGTCCACATGGATGCTCTTCAGGAGTTCAAAAAGCCGCTCCAGTTCTTCCACATCTGTGCTCTTGTATACAGAGGTGTTCGTGCTCACCCGGAACCCCTTTTCTTTTGCCCTCTTTATTGTCTCGATAGTCTTCTTAAACGTCCCGGGCCTGCAGGTGATCTGGTCATGGGTCTCCTCCAAACCGTCAAGGTGAAAATTCAGGGTGAGCCTTGGATGAGGGGAAGCCTCATCGACAAAGGAATCAGTGAGCAGACCATTTGTGCAGAGATAGACATATCGCTTCATCCTGAGGAGTTCTGCCACGAGGGGTTTGAGATCAGGATATAAAAGGGGTTCTCCTCCGGTAACAGTCACTACAGGAGCCCCTGATTCAATCACCGCTTGTATGCATGTCTCAAGGGGGAGGTCCTGGGACTGTTCCTTGCTCTGGAGCCGTATCCTGTCGCATCCGGCACACGCGAGATTGCAGCGGTGCGTAGGCTCAAGCATCAGGACAAGGGGAAACCTCTTTTTCCCTTTCACTAAGTGCCTAAAGGCAGCAATGGCCAACGATGAATAGAGACTAATGGGAAAACGCATGGAATATCGTTGTGTAACCCCTCGTATATATTATTTTATTCTCAACCATTCTTTCCTGCCTCACACTATTTCTTTATTTCCTCGCTTTCTTAAAAAAGAAGTGCAGCCCTCTTCATCGTGTCACCCATGGAACTATGGGGCACGTTCAGTTGATGCACCGCCTTTGAACAGTCAATGAAATCCGTTGCCACGTCACCAGGATTTTTATGGCCGGCTTCCTTTATTCTGCAGCCTTGCACAGAACTGCCCCAGGGCCATGAGGGGAAAGCAATTCCTGTAATTGTGGTATCTCAGATAGAAGTGCCTGGGAAAACCCGTACCCGTAAATTCGCTTTCATCCCATGTTCCCTCGGGCTTTTGGCGTTCCAGGAGATACACAATCCCCCTTTTCACCTCTTCACAAGTATCCTCACATGCAGCAATAAGTGCCAGGATTGCCCAAGCCGTTTGTGAGGGAGTACTCTTCCCGCGACATCTGAACTTCGGGTCCTCATAGGATTCACATCCTTCGCCCCATCCGCCATCAGCATTCTGGTTGTTCTTCAAGCACATGACTGCCTTTCTTACATAGGGACTGGACATGTCTTCCTTTATGGCACAAAGCCCCATCAGCACTGACCAGGTCCCGTAGAGGTAATTCACTCCCCATCTACCCCACCATGAGCCATCCTTTTCCTGTGTCCGTTTTAAGAACGCAATGGCCCTCTGCACTGTATCATTCATATACTCATATCCCAACAGGCCAAGGAGTTCCAGAACCCTTCCCGTGAGATCCGGGGTGCTGGGATCTATCATCGCCTCGAGGTCTCCAAAGGGGAGTTGGTTCAGCAGCTTCATGTCATTGTCCACGTCAAAGGCTCCCCATCCTCCGTCTTTTCCCTGCATTCCCAGTACCCACTGGAGACCTCTCTCCATGTTTTCCTCTTGAATAAAATCTCGGTCCGCGTATCTATTGAGAAGAAGTAACACCACAGCAGTATCATCCACATCAGGGTACCAGCTGTTTTCGAATTCGAACGCCCATCCGCCGGGGTTGAGGGAAGGCCTCTTCACACTCCAATCCCCCTTTGTGAAAATTTGTTTGGAAGCGAGCCACCTGGATGCCCTTATAAGAGAAGGATGGGTCCTTTCCTTTCCTGAGTAAAGCAATGCCAAGCCTGTGAGGGCAGTATCCCAGACCGGGGAGATGCATGCCTGGAGACTTAGCTCATGCTCATTTTCGATGCAAAACCTTTCTATGGCTTCCAGTCCATTTTGTATCGGCTCCGACGAGGCGTCATACCCCATGGTCGTGAGGGCGATAATGGAATTGATCATGGGGGGCTGTATTCCTCCCCAATCACCGCATGGCTCCTGATGTTCCAGTATCCACTGTTCTGCCCTCTTGAGCGCCTTCTCCCTCATCGGTCTTATGTGAAGAGCTTCCGCGGTCTTTAAGATTCTATCCTGTATGAGGAAACATCTTTTCCATGAAAAGGGTGGCAACTTCTTTGGCGTGAGGGGTGGCTTTTTATGGGGCTCCTTATAGAGCTCCCTGATCCCTGCAAAATCATTCAATTGCCTGACAGGCTTATACTCTGCGATCACTGAAAGTGGCACTATCGTTGCCCTCGCCCAACTGGAAAAATTATAGATATTAAAGGGAAACCATGGGGGAAACAGGTTCATCTGGACAGGAATCGAGGGAACCGCCTTCCAGTCGAATTCGCCGAAAAGGGCAAGGAATATCTTTGTAAAAACCCGGGAGGCCTCCACGCCTCCCTCATTCAGAATGAATGCCCTCGCCTTTTTCAACGGCTCATCATCTGGAGAAAACCCCGCTATTCTGAGGGCAAAATACGCTTCAATTGATGTGCTGAGGTCACCTTTTCCCCCTCCATACAGCGACCATGTTCCGTCAGCCCTCTGATGTTTCAGTATATGGTGTGCGATCTTTCGATCTCTTTCTTCATCGTTCAGACCAAGGAAGTGGAGAAGCATCAGGTATTCTGAGGTCATTGTTACGTTGGACTCGAGTTCATACCACCAGTAGCCATCCTCGTGCTGCTGGGTTAGGTAATACGAATGCACCTTCCCTATCGCTGCGGTTACCCTGTCCAGTAACGTAACCGGCTCTGCAACGGACAGAACGTTTTCTTCCGGATGTCTCAACCAGACCGCAGGGTTGGGTCTGGAGGATTGCCCGGGATATCCGTCCCTTATGTTTCTGAACATAGGATGTTTTGTCCTTCCTCTCACTCCGTTATAGGAGAATCTGTCACCACAAGACCAAAGACACTCAAAAAACCTTGATCTTGCATATCAAACTCCTGCTCCCTATTGGTCTGAACACACGGGGATTACGAATCACGGAGAAAATCAGCTGAGACCTTTATTCCTTTTCATTGAAATTTTACCACATCTCTCCTTTTTTGAAAACCTTATGAATTGTGATCATCGAGGGTGTGGTGCACCCCTGGCCTATAAATATCCTCAAAAAACAAGAGGATAGAATCTCCTTACCCGTGATTGCCTTTCGTGTGATTACGTTTCCCTAAGAGCTCGATCAAGGCCGGTAAAAGAATAAGGGTGCAGAGTAACATAAAGCTCAGGCAGAGTACGAGGAGCATCCCCATGCTCGCGATGCCCCTGTGAGCGGAGAAGGAAAGGCTGCTGGTGCTGACGATGGTGGTGAGGGTGCTGACCAGTACTGCCCGGGCCGTACTGGTCTTCAACATGTTGCCATCTGGAGGAGGCTCTGTGCGATAGCGGAGTACAAAAATGAGTCCGCTATGGACACCTACTCCCAACAAAAGCGGCACAATGATGACATTGGCGAAATTGAGGGGAATGTCAAGCAGGGTCGAGGACGCGGCGGTCAGAAGCATTGCGAGCACAAGAGGAACGAGAATCATGATCGTGAAGGAGATGCTTCTCAATTCAAAGAGCAGGTAAAGGGTAATCACGATGAGGGCGGAAAGAGCTGCCTGCCGGAAGGATGAGACTACCGCCCTCCCTGATTCATAGACGGTCACAGGGGTATCAGTTGCATCAGGTGCGAGGGTACGCACCGAATGAATAAACCGCTCAAGTGCTTTCCTGTCCAACATGTTTTCGCGGGGAAAGACCTGGACCCGATACCGCCCGTCCGCAGACACATACTGAGATACCAGATCCTGGGGTAAGGAGCGCATATCAACAGCGCTTGCCTGGAGTAAGGTCCCCAGCCGCCCAAGCAGCGAAGGGAGGCTAAACAACAGGCTTTCTTCCAGTGCGGCAAAGACCTTTTGCCCATCTTCATGGTTCTTAAGCATGGTCTGAAAGCGCTGGATATCCTCATACAGGCGCCTGGCAGAGCGGGCATCTTCACCTGAGAATGAGCCGAGAGATTTCTTGAGCGCCTCCTCAAGTTTGTTCAGAGAGGTGAGCTTCTGCTCGTAGCTGGGGTGTTTCACCTGAAGACCCTTGAGTGTGGGGGGCATCATGAGACTTATATCAGAAAGAATCCTCAGCTTTTCGGGCTGACCTTCGGGCACGAAATCGGAGAGGGTTATCGCCATTTTCACCTCTTTAAGAGTTCCAAGCTTCTCTGCAAGAGCCCGCGCCTCTTCTCCATCCCTCACGAGTATCGAGATCGTCCATGGTGAAGAATCAGGGTCCTTAAAAAGATCTTTCACCGTAGCGATCGCTTCTGATTTCTTGTCATACAGATTCAATGGATTGTAATCGAAATATACCTTGGGAAGGAGGAGCAGGGTCCCTAATCCCAGTATGATAGCCATTCCCCGAATAGCCTTAGGGTATTTATAAGGGAGTGTGAGGAGCATGCCCCCTGAGGAGGATTGTTGCATGTTCCTGCGTTGAAGGGGGAGTAAGGTCAGAAGCGCGGGAAGTATAGTGAGGTTCGCAAAGAAACTGATGAACATACCCATGCCTGATATGAGGCCCAGTTCAGCGACCCCGGCATAGGCAGTGGGCACAAAGGAAAAAAAGCCTATGGCGATGGTGATGCAGCTTACCAGAAGGCTTCTGCCCACCCCCCTTGCAGTCAGACTGATGCCCTCCCCGTGGTCGAACCCCGATACCACCAGTTCCCTGTAACGCAGACAGAACTGAATGCTGTAATCGATACCAAGGCCGATGAAGAGCACCGCGAAGGTGATGGAAATCAGGTTAAGGCTCCCGATAAAGGCCACCGCAAACCCTGTGGTCCAGATGAGCCCAATGATAAGGGTCGTGAGGCTTGCAAACACCAAGCGTCCTGACCTCCCGAGACCAATATACAGGGAGCAGGCTACAAGGAAAAGCGAAACCAGTGTGGCAATGCCCACGCTATTCCTCACCTCTGTCAGGTTTTCATGGGACAGGGCCACATCCCCGGTAATGCGCGCGGTCACCCCGTGTTCTCCATTCAGTCCAAGCTCCTTGAGTACATGCCGCACCGTTGCAAGGGGGACTTCACCCGCAGAAAGCTTGGTGAAATCGAGATAGGGCTGGAGGATAATGAATTGATGGCGCTGCTTTGCCAGCCCCTTGCCGAACATCATCCCCTGCCAGGAGAGGTGGTACCTGCGGTTGTTGAGTACGCTCTCGAAGGCTTCACTCATCCCGTCAAAAAGAAGCGTGATCCTGAGGTCCTTGAGGCTAATCTCCTCTCCACGGCTCAACGCCATAGTGAGCATAGAAAAGAGACCCTGCACGCTCATATCCTGGGAAAGAAGTGCGATGAAGGGCTGGGCACTGGCCAGGGTATCTGCAAAATCTTCCAATTCCTTTACACTCAGGTAGAGAAGTCCGTTCTTTTCAAAAAATTGTCCCCCTCCCGGTTCATAGACTGATTTGAAAAGACCGGTTTCTTTTCTCAGACGTTCGGCTAACTGTGTGCGCGCTGACTGGGCGCGTTCCTCGGTGTCCGCATCGAGCACAATCACAATAGTACCGCTCAGCTTCGGAAAGGCACTGCAAAATTCCTTTTCGAGCTCGCGACAATGGAGTTTTTCGGAAAGCATGCTGCTGGTGTCGACATTGATACTAAAATGAGTGAAGGAATAGGAGAGTATCCCACCGGTGATCAGAAGCGTAATCACCATCACAAGGGATGCATGGCGCTGCACAGAAGTAACCCACCATGCGAGCAGCCGTGCCAGATAGTCCTTAGCTCGTCCCATTATCCTTTGCGCCTGAACTCAAAAAAAGTGTTCTCATAATCACCCCTGTTGGGTTATTATATTATGCCAAAAAAGAAGAAGTTTCTGGGGTCTGGGAAATTCCTGGCGTCTTCATACCAGAAATACGAAATGGAGCAGAGAAGATGAACATGGTAAGGCAAGAGAAAAGCATGCGCGTGGTGCACTGGGTAATCGCATTAAGTATCCTCCTGTGCACGGTCCTTTTTCCGCTCCCGGGGAAAGCGGCCTCGCCGGGTCCGGCAGACGTGATCAAGACATTCAATGCGGCCCTCCTTGAGTCCATGAAGAGGGCGGATGAGCTTGGCTATTCAGGCCGTTACAGGCTCCTGGACCCTGTAATCAGGAATTCTTTTGCCCTTTCTTACATGGCGAGCCAATCGTTGGGCCGGTACTGGAAGACGATCAAGGAAACTGAACAAAGCGCGCTGGTAAAAACCTATACCGAGTGGTCCACCGCTACCTATGCAAGGCGTTTTGACGGGTATTCAGGGGAGCAGTTCGAGGTGGTTTCTGAGTCGGCATCCGACCAGGGTACGGTCACAGTAATCAGCAAGATTATCCAGCCGAACAAAGAGGGGGCGGTGTTTCATTATAAGCTGCGCAAAATTGAGGGTAACTGGCGTATTGTGGATATCCAGATCTCGGGCGTGAGTCAGCTCGCACTGACCCGATCGCAGTTTACCAGCGTGATCAAGGAAAAGGGATTCGACGGCCTGATTGCATTACTGAAGACTAAGATTGAGGGTCTCGCGCAAGGGAAACTCTGATATGGCGCCCTGCCCTGAACACCTTTCACGCAGGTAGATGCTCATCCTCTCCGTACCTCGCTCAAGTAATTTGCCTTTCTCCTTGCTCCGCCTTCAGGCCAAAGCAAAGAGATTTCTGAAGAATACGGCAAATCTCCCCGTTGGCTCTGTTTACCTTTTTCACTCAATGCAATATAATGTGTTCATAAACAGGGATGAGGGTTAACACCAAGGCAATCGCTATTACTTTCTTACTCTACGATGGTTGCGTAACCGGCTTGCTAATACGTTATGAACATAAAGGTTCCTGTGGAAAATAACGAGAAGGGACACTGAACAGAGTAATGGAATCGACCATAAGGGATAGTTCCTTCGGGCTTTTTTTTCATTTTCTGGGGAAAAAGACCCTGAACATCATCAACGATCTTGGCTCCATAGCCATCTTCTTTACCCTTGCCTTTCTGAAGATTTTTCGTCCCAAACAGATCCGTGAGATTGTTCAGCAGGTCTTTTACATTGGCGCCAGGTCATCCACTATTGTGATGCTCATCGGCCTCTTCACCGGCATGGTCCTCGGTCTGCAGCTTTATTATACCCTGATAAAATTCGGCTCCGAGGGGGTACTCGGTTCGGTCATCGCCCTCTCCCTCATCAGGGAACTGGGCCCTGTCCTGACGGCCATTATGATCACTGCACGGGCCGGCTCTGCAATTACCGCTGAGCTCGGCATCCTCCGCATCTCTGAACAGATAGACGCCCTGTATACCATGCGGATCGACCCCCTTCGCTTTCTCATCAGTCCGCGTATTGCCGCCTCCATCATCAGCTTTCCTTTGCTCACCGCCTTTTTTGATCTCATCGGCATACTGGGCGGATATCTCACCGGCGTTCTTCTCCTCGGCGTGAATGAAGGCGCCTACTTTTATCGGATCCACTCCTACGTGGAGATGGTGGACATCAGAATCGGATTTATCAAATCCTTGGTCTTTGCAGTGCTCGTGTCCACGATCTGCTGCTACCAGGGATACTTTACGCACCTGCGTACCGACAGCTACGGCGCAAAGAGCGTAAGTCTCTCCACCACCTCTGCAGTGGTGCTCTCCTGTGTCATGATCCTCATCTCAGACTATGTCGTTACCTCTTTTCTTATGTAGGATACCTATGGAAACAGCGTTGATAGAGTTCAGGGACGTCACAAAGCGCTTTGACGAAAAGACCATACTTGACAGAATGGATCTCACGATTTACGAAAACCAGATCACGACGATCATCGGCAAAAGCGGTACAGGTAAGAGCGTTCTCCTCAAGCATATCATAGGATTGCTCACTCCTGATGAAGGCACCATTCTGTTCAGGGGAAAACCCGTTCATGCCATGAAGAAAAGCGAATGGGACACCTACAGGAGCAAAATTAGTTATATGTTTCAGAACAACGCCCTCTTTGATTCCATGACGGTCTTTGACAATATTGCCTTTCCTCTGAGGCAGACAACGAAATTGGGGAAAAAAGAGATTGGGGAAAAAGTAATGGCCAGGATTGAACAGATGGAATTGTCTGAAGCGGTTATCAAATTCCCCTCAGAGCTCTCCGGCGGAATGCAGAAACGGGTTGCCCTGGCCCGGGCCCTTGTTACCGACCCCACCATCGTGCTCTTTGATGAGCCGACGACCGGTCAGGACCCTATCAGAAAGAACATTATCCTGAGCATGATCTCCCATTACAGAAAGATGTTCGGCTTTACCGCAGTGCTTATCAGCCACGACATCCCCGATGTGTTCTTTATCTCTGACCGGATCCTTCTTCTCTGGGAGGGAAAGATCGCATTTCAGGGAAC
>Ga0316605_10001601_pt1 | contig 13038 bp, 12 predicted proteins | sample OWC_soil_day20_n_FD_207666 | JGI IMG/M metagenome (GOLD analysis project Ga0316605, IMG submission 207666) | Wetland soil microbial communities from Old Woman Creek delta, Ohio, United States - OWC_soil_day20_noCT | ecosystem: Environmental > Terrestrial > Soil > Wetlands | place: USA: Ohio... | reverse complement strand
TGTACGTAAAGGTGACTGGAAGATTGTATCTGTAAAAAAAGGTACTAAGCTTGAGCTGTATAACATCACAAAAGATCCTTACGAGAAAACAAATCTGGCCGAGAAGTATCCTGAGGTACTAAAAGATCTTGAGAAAGAAATTAAAAAATCGCATGTAGCTTCTCCCAACTGGCCTGTCGAAGGAGAATAAAAACTTTAAGTAATTAGAACATTGACCTTTAGAGGAAGTTGAAAGCAACTATTTTCGGTGAGAATGCAAAAGTAAACATTTAGCTTTAGAGTTGCAGAGATCGATGAAGTGAGTGAAGAATATAGAAGATGCAAAAGCAAGAGTAGATCGTAATCTTGACATTGAAGCACTTACCTTTAAAAATGTGAGATATATCTGAAACAAAAGCAATAACAGATAATAACTTTGAGAATAAAGTATTTCTTTAATCCTAAGGTATATCTAAAACAAAAATAAAAGTAAATAGAAACCTTGAGAATAAAGCTTTTCTTTGACTCTGAGGCATAGGTATATCTGAAACAAAAGCAATAGCAGATAGTAATTTTGAATTAAAGTATTTCGTTAAATCTAAGGTATACTTCAAATAAACGTAAAAGGCTGTCTGATTGGATCAGACAGCCTTTTACATTATATAAAACTGAATAAACTAGAAATCGCTTACATTTAATCGTCCTCCGGTTACACATTTACCTGAAAGAGATGCTGTAGGTATTGCACTGCTCAGAATAGCATTGATAGTTTCTGATACAGTAGCTCCCGGATGCGAAGCTAGATATAACACAACAGCACCGGTTACGTGAGGTGCAGCCATGGATGTACCACTCTCAAAAGCATAACTTGAATAAACATTACCCTTTGATTTAAGAGGTACACAAGACATGATATCAGATCCTGGGGCAGCAAGATCGACCGATTTTGGTCCGTAATTTGAGAAACTGGATAAAGCACCTGTACTTGTAATGGATGCTACAGAGATTATATTGCTATTACTATATGCTGCTGGATAGCTAGCCAATAATCCATCATCATTGAAACCATCATTACCTGCTGCTGCAACAAATATAATTCCGGCTGCGTTAGCTCTCTCTATCGCATCATATAAAGCCTGAGAATATCCGCTTCCGCTCCACGAGTTATTGGTTGCTACAATATTCACACCTGCTTTTTTAAGTTCAGTAAAATAATCGATTGCTTTGATTGCATCGGCAGTAGTACCTCCTTTTCTGCCCATGAACTTACCGCTCAGCAGTTTTACGTTCCAACAAACACCGGCCACGCCTACTCCATTATTACCTGAAGCGCCGATTATACCTGCCACATGAGTACCGTGATCATCTAATGCAGCATCAAAGACTTTATTGTTATTTCCTGCGAAATTCCAGCCATACACATCGTCTACATAACCATTTCCATCATCATCTATTCTGTTACCTGCTATTTCTCCCGGATTTGTTCCAGCATTTGCTGCCAAATCTTCGTGTGTGTACATGTATCCTTCATCGATAATACCTACATATATATCACCGGAACCAGTATGACCAGCGGCCCATGCACTTGCAGCGTCACAACCAAACTGATTAGCTGGTGAAGTAGACGATCCATACATGCCCCAAAGAGTACCATCCGTAAAGTAAGTATCATTAGCTGCCTCGTCAATTGTATAGATGTAATTAGGTTCTGCATATTCAACGGCACTCAGCTTCTTCAAGAGTCCAACAGCTTCCTGCACATTCTTTGAAGTTTTAACCAAGGTAACACCATCTTTGTCACCATTACGTTTCATGGCACTTGTAAGAATCTTCTCAGCAACGACTCCGCTTACATTACTTAGCGCGCTATCTCTTGCAGCAGATGATGAATTACTTTTAAATTTCACAATAACCTCGTTAGCCACAAAAAGTGAATCGGACGAGTTAGTGGATACAGAACGTGTTTGAACTCCAGTTCCCGTTTGAGAATTGATCACAGTCAATGACTCTTCATCCGAACAACCTGGAGTAAGAATAACCGTTGATCCCAGTAAAATGATAGCTGAAAAGATAGGATTAGCAAGGCACTTTTTCATAATTCTTTTTTTAATTACTTTATGCATCAATAAATTACAAATCACAAAAAAATGGCAGAACATTCTGATTTTGAAGAACAACTGTCAATTAGGTTACGAAGATAGAATTTTATTTCAATAAAATTGATTGCATTTTAATTAAAATAGTGTTCTATTTTAACTGTATGCTCAATTAATTTTATTAAAAAATTATACGATAGAAGTACAAAGAAAGAAATTATCCTGAAAAAGTAGGTTAGGTCTTTGAAAATTAAATCTCAGAGGAAAAAGACTATACTTAGATTCTCTAAAGAATACAAATTGATTCGAATTCTTAGATCTACTCTAAAATAAAGTTCTAATAAATAAAATGTTCTTTATACCTTATTTACAAAGGATAAAACGGAGTTACTCTACTTTTTAGGACAACCATTATAAGCTTATTCTAAAATGAGGCTATCATATAAGCCAAATAAAATAATTTCAAGCTTTTAATTTGTAAGTAACAACTTTATAATAAAATAAAACGCTCTTTGAGACATTAATTACAAAGAGTAAAACGGAGTTACTCTATTTTTTAGGAAAACCCCTATAAGTTATTCTAAAATGAGGCTATCATAAAAGCCAAATAGCATAATTTCAATCTTTTAATTTATAAGTAACAACTTCAATAATAAAATAAACGCTCTTTGAGACCTTATTAACAAAGGGTGAAAAGGGGTTTTCTATTTATTGAGGTACAAATTATAACTTTGGTTGATTCTATTTTTACTTTTCGAATAGCCTCATTTCTAGAAGTCTACACATTTATATAATTAATAAATCTAGTTATGGCATTATAGATGCTTTATCTATTGCCTAAACTATTGCTTATTTATAACTAACAAATACGCAATTTATATAGCAACTATTTATTTATCAATTTATTAACTACAAACTATCACCAAAATCTTCTTTAAACTTAGCCATCAGTTTCTGTGGCCAATCAGACGTTGGTTCTAATTTACCCATAAAGAAACGTAGTACCGGCGGTTCTTCAATAAATCTCAGTCCACCAATAAGATGGCGATTCTCATAGAGCCATGCCATGCGGTCTTCCACATATTTTATTTGTGATAATGTAAATACCCTACGTGGTACAGCCAGACGAAGCAATTCCATATTAGCTAAAGGCTCAACACCATTTTCATCGCGTTGATTGGATAAAGTTCCACGTTCCATACCTCTGACTCCTGATATTAAGAAAAAGGCTGCTGCTAATGCTCCTGCTGGATACTCGTTTTGTGGTACATGAGAGCATATTTGCATAGCATCTACATGGGCTCCAAGAACTCCGGCAGGTTTAACCATCGGCACCCCCTTTGCATCCAGCGAATCTACAAGATACTTAATAAATATCGGACTCTGACTTACAATTGTTTCGTCCCAAACCTCGTACAGACCTACTGCCATAGCTTCTACTTCGCGAATAGACATTCCGCCGTAAGTGAGGAAGCCTTCATACAGAGGTACAAAAACCTGAAGTTTCTTATAAACATCTGTATTATTGGTACATATACCTCCACCTCGTGAACAACTGAGCTTGCGTGCAGAGAAATAACAAATATCAGACAAACCGGTCATTAATTTAATAACGGTTTCCATATCAGCGTTTTTAAACTCTTCTTCACGCTGAATTATCAAGTAAGCATTTTCGCCCATCAAGCTAGCATCAAGTACAAGTAGCAGACCATATTTATCAGCAATAGCACGTACATCACGAAGATTCTGCATAGAGAAAGGCTGTCCACCAATTAGATTAGTCGAAGCTTCCATACGGATAAAAGGAACATTCTCAGGGCCATAGGACTGTATAACTTCCTCCAGCTTTTCAATATTCATATTCCCCTTAAACGGATGATCAGAGTTTATTACGTAAGCTTCATCATAAAGCAATTCAGCTATTTGTCCTCCTCTAAGAGTTATGTGAGCCATTGCTGTTGTGAAGTGATAATTCATTGGAATTATGTCTCCTTTCTTAATATAAGCCTCTGACAGAATATTTTCGGCAGCACGTCCTTGATGAACTGGTAATAGATATTTTTTATCAAGAACATCCTCGACTGCTTTTTGTAACCGTTCAAAACTCTGAGAACCAGCATAAGCATCATCAGCACGTAGCATAGCCGATACCTGGTTATCACTCATAGCATTTGTTCCCGAGTCGGTGAGCATATCAAGAAAGACGTCTCTTGTACTAAGTTTAAAAGTATTGAATCCACCCTCATAAAGAGCTTCCATGCGGCGTTCCACCGGAACTAGATTGAGTTTTTGAACAATGCGCACTTTGTGCAATTCCAATGGAATATTTTCTCCGCTGTAGAATTTAATTTCCTGCATAATAATAAAAATGTGTTTACTGTATAGATATTTATTTAAAGCCAAGCATAAAAAAAATTGCGCACTCTCCGGTCAATAAAGCACGCAATTCAAAAAATAAGAAGTGTCGTTTCGCTACACTTTTAAAGTGCTACGTTCGCAAATATATGTATTATCTACTAAAAACAAAATAAAATGCAAGTAAATTCATCAAAAATAAGCTTTTTATCTATTATTTGGAATAATTATAATAATAATATCCATAATTGTAACAAAAAAGAGCTTATATCATATTCTACATATGCAAGAATCTCAAATATTTAGAAAGAGGAATCTTTGTTTTCTTCAACTACTTATAGTGTACAAAAAGCACTTAGATAACAAGTCTGGGAATTTAGCTTTTACTAATTCCTGATATTTATACCAGGAGCCTCACTTTTAACTAAAAATATTAATATAAAACCAAAATAATATTGTTTATTTACAGTAGACAGAGTGATATAAATTTAAGTAATAGAATTTCTATTTTATAAATTAATCACACTTTGCTATGAAATTACATCAATTAAAAACAAATTCAGCAATAATAGAAGTGTCACAAAGAATATAATCAAGAACTAGACGTAGCTATTTATATAAACTAACTATCTGTTTTAAGCACAAAACAAAAGGATCGCCAAGGTAATACTTTCAGAGGATTGAAGTTGCTCGGAAAAGGTATTACTTTAATCAGAAAATGGGTTGTTCAGAGATTTAGAACAACCCATTTTTATGCTTATGTCACAGAAATCAAATTAAGAGAGGAGATTATAGCAATTATACCTTTCTACTCTTTAAGTAATTAAATAATCTTTGCGTCATCTCATCATTTTCATGCAAAGAAATGCCGGTATAGTCGCAAACCTGATTCATTGAAGGTAGCCATCTGGTAATAAAGCAGTCTCTTAGCTTCGGCTGATTGAGCTCTTTATAAGCCTCAGGTGAGAGGAAGGGAATCAGCTGACTTTTAAAAAGAAGGAACAAGCTATCTCCATTCGTTGATAAAAAATAGAACCAGAAAGGAAATTGCTCATCAAGTTTGCAGATATAATTTCTAACGTCGGGTACTTCCCACAATTTATTCTTATTATCATTAAATCCTTCAAAATAAAGATCAACTTTTTCCTTAAAATAGAGTGCAGTTTTCTTATCATCCAACAGCTGAGAAAGCGTATTTAAAGCATTAGTGATATCCATTTCTAATACTTCATTCTTTGTAATAACAATATTCAGTGATTCAGCCCCGGCATTCATCATTTCAGGCAAGTCGATTGTCTTTTTTTCCATAGAGATTAATTAATAAAGATATAACAAATTTGAAGTACGAATATAAATATATTATTTTAACTTAACACCTTCTGTTATGATATTTTTTATTTTCTATACAATTATAAAACTCATCCTGTTTTAAATAAAAAATGGCAAGATAGGATCGTCCATCTTGCCATTTCCTGTTATTTTCAGAAGTACTATTTATCGTCAAATAAATATTTACCGCCTTTTTTCATCCAAATCCTTCCTTTGGTAAACATCTCACTGTCATGATGCGATGTTTTATCCTTATGAGTATTTGCATTCTCTGATTTGTCCTTCTCAATCTTCTTCATTTCACGAATAACCCAGAGCAAGTCAGTATGCGACTCCTTATTATCATACAGATAATCGTTCAGCGCTTCACATTTTACGATAGCCGCTAATCTGCATCCAAAATGTTTATAGAACTGATCCATATCTACTATTTCCTTTCTAACCATAGTACTTGCCGACTCCATCACACCTAAATAATGGAAAAGCTCCATCTGTTTCGTTTCCTCCTCTTTCGTAGAAGGACTCTCTACAAAATCATATTCTCCGAAGTGTAAATCGCGATAAACCTCAAAGTACTTATCTTCATCCAGCATGTTTCTAAGTTCAAGAATAGTCTTCATACCCTCCAAACCATTCTTTTTTCGATACGCTCCCAGGAATTGAGACAGACTATAACTTACTATAAACAAAGCAGATGTAGAAAATAGCATGACAGATAACTTGCTATACACAGCTCCTGCTCCAAACCAAAAATAGATAGTTTTCAGCAAAGCATGATTAGCACCGCTACTTCCTAATAACTTGAATGCCACAATTGCACCTAGCAGAAATATGATAAAGACAAACAGTACCACATTAATGAACCATATCAAATCTCTGAACAGATCTGTGCTTTTTATTTTTTCCCGAAGGCCCTTTGGAAAAACATAATAGTTTCTGATAAAGAAATCGTGCTGTTTCTTATAGATATGTTTTGAAAAACCTATTATAGCAATAATAACTATCGTCCCCAATAATACACTAAACATAATTAAGCATTCTGTTTTTCTCTGCTGTCCTCACCGCAGAGAGTTATTAATAAAAACGTAAGGACAATCAATTGAGCATTTATTTAGCTGATACACAGTAAAATAATCACAAATTTACGTTTTCAGTTCTTATATCTAATTTATAACTAAAATATAGAGTACAAATATAATTAATTTTGTTTGTTCTTAGCATTCTTTTTACCCCTTCTATAAGATTTAAAGCCCATAACAAGGAATACCGATACAAGAATAATTACCCACAGATTAGCTATAAATGTAATTCCCTGAAGAAATACCTGCCATCCATTCTTTAGTGCATCCCAAAAGTCCCCGAAGAAAGTATTCGATTTAACCGCGTTTTTATAGAAAGAAACTGTTAGCGTGCTATAATTAACCCGATCATTGAGATATTTCATACGTCCTTCAATAGACTCAATATCAGCTTGTAAGTCGGTCAGTTGTTTTTGTACAGCAAGAAGATCCTTCAAGTCTTTGGCTTTATTCAGCAAGATTATCAGCTTGGCTTCAGAAGCCTTTTTAATTTTCAGGCTAGTCTGAATATCGATATAGTCTTCAGTAACATCTTCAACATTCGTAGATTTTTTATCCAGCCTTTTAATATCCGCATTATCAATGATATAAATCATCAAACTATCGTATTTAGCTGCCGGTACACGAATGGTTAAGTCGCTCCCATTATTTGACTCGTTACTATACTTTTCGTCATTCGAGATATATGCATCAAACTTTTTAACTGCACTTTTAATAAACGCATCAGTCTTATCTATATCATTAGTCTGGAAATTAAGACTCCCGTTCTTAATTAATTTCCGTTCAAAATAATCTTTCCTCACACTCGATTTTAGAGGTGGCACATCATGATCGCTAACAGATGCTTCATCAAGTCTACTTAGAGCAGTAACTTCGGTCATGGTTTCACTTTCTTTAGCACCACATCCGGTTAAGAGAAACATAGATAAGAATATAAAACAGAGTGTTTTCTTCATAGTTAGAAATTTAAATGATCATTATTTTATTAACAAAGCATATTCAATCATGTAAATATAATGACAAAATATTTATTAACAAAACATTTACTAATATAAATTCCATATCAGATTAGTGCCGCGCAAAGAATATACATACACTTTGATTAAGAGCATAAAAAAGCTGTGTCGGCAAATTAATGAATAACTTCGCCAACACAGCCTAATTTTAAATTACAAGCCCTTATTTATCCGAATACAAGCCGATGGTATTTCCTTCACTATCTGTAAAAGTTGAGAAGAAACCCCTTCCCTCCGCCTCTATTTTAGTTTTAGGGATAACAATCTTTCCTCCATTAGCCACAATAAGAGCATGAGTAGCCTCCATATCATCACTGTTAAGGCTTACCAGCACTCCATTTGCAGAAGGAAGGAAACCAGGTGCATAAGAAATAGCGCCGGGACATAACCCCTCTTCCTCAGGGAAACAAGCCATCTTCTCATTCTCACAATCGTAAACAGAAGTCTTCAAATTCAGGATCGTTTCATAAAATTTCACGGCTCTGCCAAAGTCTGCTGCAGGAATCTCGAAAAACACAAGTAACTTTTTCATAATCTCTAATTTTGTTTGTTATTAATTTACTCTGCAAAAATAGAGTGGATAAGTTTCGTAAAATTGTAAATAAAAGACATTATAAGGGATCTGAGAAATAATCTGAATAAGGATCACAAACAAGCAGATATTCCTTTGGCGTATATCCCGAGAAAGCTTTAAACTCCTTAATGAGATGAGCCTGATCATAGAATCCACATTCATACGCCAATTGGGTAAAGTTCTCAGTCGCAGAGTTTTGAAGTAAGTACAAAGCCCGTTGCAGACGAATAATGCGTATAAACTCTTTTGGCATCGAACCAACATATTCAGCAAAGACCCTGTTTAATTGTTTGTCGCTCAAACAAGCAATCTGCGACAGATCCGTAACGTTTATCATAGGTTGCTGGTTGATACCTTTTATAACAGCATCAATCCTCTTCATGTTATATTCATCAAAAGAATGCAGACGATTAAGAAGATAGTTCTCAATCATGCCGATGCATTGATTATCATCCACCGTGTCCAGCACCCGCTTTTTCAAATCATTCAGTGCCGGGTCTCCAATATCATCTACGGCTATATTCTTTTCATGAAACTCGTACATAGACATTGGGAAAAAGGCTTTTACAGCATAAGGTTGAAAAACAACCACTATCATATTTATCTTTCCGGTAGAAGTAACATCGGTATAAAATTTAGTCTGTCCGCTGATAAACGACTGAGGTTGTAAGTCATTCCCGAATGATGAAAACAGTCGGTTTCCCCTGTGAAATACCAAACTCATGCACCCGGTAGAAATTGTACGCTCCGTCACCACCGAATCGCCCTCCGTTTCCAGCGCCCAATAGTACTTCACAAAGGGCGCCAAGAGAGGAGAAGGATATATAACATTGAATTTTTCCATGTTTTGCAGAAATACATTTCAGTGCAAAGATACAGTTGAGCCTTCTACCAAAATAGTAAAAAAGAGACATCTTAGCAGATGCATCAAAAAGAACCGGCAGAATTATTCTTTCCCAAGAGCCAATAAACCATCGAGTTGATCAGACTTCCTTAAAAAGAACAAGGTGAATTATTCTTTCCAGAGCATCCTTTTTATATAAGCAATTTTATCCCTCCTCTCTACAGAGTAAGTATCACTCAGTTCGTCGAGATAACTAAAAAAGAACAACGCTTTCTCAAGCAGATTAGCTTTCAGCGCATCATCCGTTTTCAGCAGAGCATCCTGATAGAACAGTTCCGAAATCATTTCTATCATCATTGGCAAGTCCTGTTCTTCACATCTTTCCCGCAGAAAGCCCAATATCGTCATCACATTATATCCATAGAAGAAAGCAGAATCCGCCTGAAAATAAGAACCATACAAGTCACTGACACTATTTTCCTGGTCTGATGGATTATCCAGATTCTTTTTCCCATGAATGGCTTTATTCAATGCCAGAAAAAACTCCTGAATTAATTTCATAAAGTAATCTTCCTCGTACATATAATTACATGTTAAATATTAGTATGATAAACAGAGCTACAATAAAAGCACCTATTATTGATGGAATCAGAACAGATTCAGTTCTATATTTTGTAGTTTTACCCACATATTTTACCCAAAAGATATAATAAAAAGGTATCGAGCCCAGAATATTTACAATGTTCAGCAATGATATTCTCATATCAAATTGCATTAAAACAGGGTATACTATTGCTCCATAAAGAACAGTGTAAATAGCAACAACAACCTGTCCATGCTTGTTCTTCAGCTTTCTAAGGTTGAGAAACATCAGCACTCCACCAAAGAAAACAGAGCAAAAAACCGTAAAAGCATATATTGCAAACCTGGAATAAAGTAAAGGAGCCTCCTGGTCGGTCGTTATATTATAATCCCACTCACCAAAAAAGCCAAATGGATTTCTAGTATTAGCCTTTACCTTCTTTTGTTGCAGATTATCTTCTCCCCTCAATTCTTGTGATTCCATTTTTTTATTCGTTTTATAGGCCTTATTTAATGATTATGATTTCTGGTAATAAAAAGAGTTATATAGCACTTTAATTAGATAATGGCATTTAATTACTTCTTCTTTGGAACAAAACCTTCAATCTTAACTCTTTCCAGTTGAGAATTTTTAGATTGTATCTTTAAGTTCAGTTGTGCAAAAGCATTAAAAAGTTCATCAAATTGTTTTTCATAAGCTTCTCTATCTTCAGAAATATCATCTTCTAAATATTTAACACGTTCATTCAACGCCTCAAGCTCTTTCTTAGATGAGTTATTAGAAAGATACTGTCGCATATAAGTAAACGCTCTTATTATATTAATATTTGTTTGAATAGCAACAGCACTACGTAGTACAGTTGAAAGCACAGCTACCCCATGTTCTGTAAATGCAAAATTTGAATATTTAGAATATTTACCTCTTCCATTCTCTAAGGTCGCAAATTGCGACCTTAGAGAATTATATTCTTCTTTTGTCAGTTCAAACATAAAATCTTCGGGGAACCGTTCAATATTTCGACGTACTTGTTCCTTCAAACGCTTTGTCTCCACCCCATACATTTCCGCTAAGTCATAGTCTAACATTACCCTTTGGTTACGTATCTCGTATATTTTATTTTGTATATGCAGAATTTCTTTCATTTATGAACTCTTATAATTTTCCGTGTGTACTTTCATAGTTACTAAAATCACTTTATCGTTCTTATTTATTACAAAGATATCAAATTCATTTATCATTAAAGCCTTTTCAGCTACTTCTATTTTAATAAAAAAGCAGACAAACTAATACTATATAAGCAAACCAAGTTATAGTACTAAGAATCAGATCCAAACAGCTTTAAACAGCTCTAATATATCAATTATTATTCTATATTTATTTATAAGGTATATTTGCAATTACATGGTTATACAACAATGTTAATGAAATATAATTCATTTAGCTATAACTAAATAATCAATCAAATATTAGTCTTTATCTAAATATTATTTTTATATTTGCACGAACAAAAGATTTAATATTATGCTTAGAATAAAAGAATTATGTAAGAAAAATGGTATTACACAAGCAGAGCTTGCCAAGAAAATGGATATCAGTGCATCAGCCTTGGCACAAAGTATAGCAGGCAACCCAAGTCTTGACAGAATAGAAGCAATAGCCGAAGCATTGAACGTTTCCATAGGAGAATTATTTCCTGACAGCAAATCAAAATTAACCGCCCTGGCCTTGTACGGCAGCAAATCATATAAAGCCGAATCCGTTGAAGAATTACGTAAAATTACAGACCTGATAACAATAAAACACATCAACGAAAACAGAATGTATTACAGAATCAATAAACCTTATGGTATGATTTTTGATATTGAGAGAAAAAAAGCGAAACTGTTCAATAGAGAATATCAGCTATTAGGAGAAACTAAAGGAACAGATAGCGTTTTCACTATGGAATTGGAAGATATGTCTTATTTTGGACTAACAGAGGATCAGATGAATGAAATGTTTGAAAAACACAGACTGGAACGAGGTAGATACATTGGCTTTTTCTATTCAGATGCTACAAATCCATTCAAAGAACATGAAATAATGGAAGAACAGCTTCTGATGCTTGAACATTACAACTTCAGAATGTACAAACTATATCAACACTTAAGTTATCCCAATAATTGGTATTCTATATACTAAACAAAACGTTATCCCTCTTCACTAACATTAGCGGAGAGGGTTTTGCTTTTAATTTAAGACCCAGCTAATTGATTATTCTTCATATATCATATTCATTATTTCGAAGAACGTTTAAACGAAATAGGAACAACGTAATATACAGAAACATTTACTCCATCCTGCTTTCCCGGAATCCATTTGGGCATACTATTAATAACCCGAAGAGCTTCTTTGTCAAAAGGGAGATCAAGCGAACGCATTATCTGAGCATCTTTCACATCTCCATCCTTCGAAACAACAAAACGTACATATACCTTTCCATTAAAGTTATCATCCTTACATTCTTCGGGAAACTTCAAGTTCTTGGTTATAAATTCTTTCATTGCCTCTTCTCCTCCTATATAACAAGGCATTTGCTCTACAGCTGTATAAACAATTTCGGAATTACTCTTGGGAGCAGACACTTTATCTTTTTCTGCATTTTCTCCTTTTATTAAATCTATACTAAACCCATGAACCGACTCAGCCAGTTTATAAAATTCTATAGGAATAACACGAAACATATCAACCTTTTTGCCATTCCTTTTACCGGGAATCCATCGCGGCATACCCTTTACTAAGCGAATAGCTTCCGCATCGCAGTACTTATCAAGAGATTTCATTACTTTTACCTTTACAATATTTCCGGTTTTAGTTACCATACAATGAATTTCAACTGTACCCTCTATATGTTTCTTTGCAGAGATCTCAGGAAATTGCAAATTTTTAAAACAGTATTCATTAAAGGCTCTATGTCCTCCTGGGAATAAGGGTAATTCCTCTTTTACTGTATAGCTTTTTGTTTTTCGTTGCTGGGGATGAATAGAATCACTTACCTGCACTGATCCGACTAATAGGTAGTCTGATTGGTTTGCATTAGCTGTAGATGCAATACACATTGAAAAGAGTGTAAATGCAATTAAAGTTTTCTTCATAGGTTTCATTGTTGGTTAATCTGTAACTATCCGTGTTATTATATTTAAG
>Ga0316605_10001598_pt1 | contig 13054 bp, 11 predicted proteins | sample OWC_soil_day20_n_FD_207666 | JGI IMG/M metagenome (GOLD analysis project Ga0316605, IMG submission 207666) | Wetland soil microbial communities from Old Woman Creek delta, Ohio, United States - OWC_soil_day20_noCT | ecosystem: Environmental > Terrestrial > Soil > Wetlands | place: USA: Ohio... | reverse complement strand
GTTTTTAGGAATAAAAATTTTATCAATAAACTAGTTTTAGAAATAAAAAAATAAACTGTAAATTTGAATTAGTAATAACCTAAAAAGTGTAAACCTATTTCAGGAAACGACATTAGTTAGATGAAAGTCTTGTTTTATAAGTCAATAAGTTTATTTTTCGAGATTCATAAGACTATTGTATTATAAATTGCTTTATCTATAAAGGTAAAATCATTATAAATTGGTTTAAAATAATAATTCCAAATCTTAGTATCATTTGATTAATTTTCACAAAAAAGAAGTTTATTTCTTAAAATACTTTCTGTTTATAATAAATTACTTAACTTTGAGCCTCATAACAAACTTACAAATAAATAAAACTATCGCAATGCCATTTCTAACAATAAAATAAGATTATTGTTTAATGACTTTATTCTCTTGTGAAATAGTCAAATCCATTGCAAGACAGAAAAAAAACAATGAAAAAATATTTTTTATACATATTGCTTTTAGCACAATTCAATCTATTTGCTCAAAGCTCAGCAGATGAATTATTTTTAAATGGAGTTTCCCATTATAATTCAAAAGATTTTAAACAAGCTTATTCTTTTTTTAAGGAATCAGCCAATAAGGGCAATTATAAATCATATGAATACTTAGGGAAAATGTACTATTATGGCAATTATGTCAAAAAGGATTACAAAGAAGCTTATAAGTGGTTCGAAAAATCTGCTAAATATAATAATGATGAGGCTAAATTACTTTTAGTTTCGATGTATTATAATGGAGAATATGTAAAAAAAGACACTTCAAAAGCAAATAAAATAATTTATGAACTTGCAAAAAAGGGAAATCCAAATGCACAATCTATTGTAGATTCAATCTATTATGAGAAAAAAGACTATAAAAATGCTCTAAAATGGTGGGGAAAAGCAGAAAAACAAAATAATTCTTACGCAAAAAAGCTTATTGGAGACTTGTACTTAAATGGTGAGGGAGTAAAAAAAGATCACAAAATTGCTTTTGAAAAATACTTAGAGGCTGCAAATCAAGGAGACAGTGAAGCTGAGGCTAGTTTAGGTTATATGTATTTGAATGGAATTTATGTAAAAAAAGATACAGATAAAGCTTTTCAATTATTTAAGAAATCAGCTAATAAGGGAAACTCTTATGCATTGTTTCAATTAGGGTTAATGCACTTTAAGGGTTTAGGTACGAATACAAATAAAAAAGGAGCAATACATTGCTGGACTCATTCTGCAGAAAAAGGATATGATTTATCTCAATTAATTTTAGGTGTAATTTACTTTCAAGGCATTGAAGTTAAGAAAGATTTGAATTTATCAAAAGCATATTTTACTCAAGCTTCTAATAATGGGAATAGCAAAGCTCAATTGTACTTAGCTGAACTATATTATAATGAGAAGAATTACAAGGAAGCTATAACCTATTTTAAGAAAGCTTCTAATCAAAATAACAAAACGGCAAAGTTTAAATTAGCAAGAATGTACGAAGCAGGTGAAGGGGTGGAGAAAGACCTAAACAAAGCAATAAAACTTTATAAAGAATCTACCACTCATGAAATAAATGAAATTCAAAACTCTATTGGTATTAATTTGTTTAATAAAGAAGAATATGATAAAGCATTTAGCTATTATCAAGAAGCAGCAAATGAAGGAAATATGTATGGGCAATATAATTTAGGAGCGCTTTATTATAATGGTTTAGGAGTTATGCAAGATTACTATGAAGCAATTAAATGGATTAGAAAATCTGCAGAACAAGGATTTCATGAAGCTCAAAATATGCTTGGAAACATGTATTTTGACGGATATGGAGTAGTGAAAAATATGCATGAAGCAATGAAATGGTTTAAAAAAGCAGCAGAACAAGGCAATCCTAATTCTCAAAACAATCTCGCAGTTATTTATAATATGGGAGAAGTTGTACCAAGAGACGTTTCAGAAGCAGTTAAATGGTTTAAAAGATCAGCAGAACAAGGACACGGAACTGCCCAAAACAACTTAGCTTATATTTACTCTAATGAGAAAGGATATGTAAATAAGGAAGAAGCACTAAGATTATATACTTTATCAGCAGAAAGAGGAAATATTAATTCAATGTATGAGCTTTATCTAATATATTTGAAAGGAGATGACGTTGAGAAAAATCTTGAAAAAGCAGAATATTGGAGACAGAAAGCAATTGAAAATGGATATATTGAAGGAGACAGAGGACTCAATAATTTAAAAGGAATGCTCCTCTTAACTGCAATTATTTCTCCTTTTTTTATTTTACATTTTCTCCTCCTCCTAATCTTTTCTTAAATCATATTACAACGCCAATATTGAATAATAACCTTTAAAAATAAATATCAAATGAAGATTAAAATTATGAAGAAGAAAGAAAACAATCAAGAAAAGAAATTGAAGAGTCTTCCAAGGAAATACATTAGAAATAAAATAATTAACTAAAATAACTTATGAAATATGAAAAGACTATCAAACATTATTTGATGGCATATTTCAATGGTAAATAAATTTAATTATTGAGTCTATCGTGCAAAAAAATAAATTATTATGGATATATGTTTTATTCAATATATAACAAGAAATTCTTATGAATAAATATCTGGTTTTTAAATATCTATTTTTTATTTATTTGATATTTTCTTATACCATTTCAAACTCTCAAGAGAATTATATTGAATATCAAAAAGGGATTACTAAGGCTGAAAACCTAATGCTTGATTCAATGTATAATGAATCTATTGAACAATTTCGTTTGGTATTAGATAATTATTCTTTTAATTTTCCAAGAGATTGCATTATGGCTGCTCAAATTTCTGCTTATATTGGAGATGATAATAGTTTATATCATTTTCTTAAAAAAGCTGTTCGATTTGGTGTACATATTGATTATATTAACTCAAGAAGCCTGTATTCAAAATATCATAAATATCCATGGTGGGGAAATTTCATTAATAGAGATTATGATTCTTTAAGAAACGAGTACATTAAAGGAGTTAATTGGGAATATAAAGCTTTGTGTGATAAATATAGAAATATTGATCGTATAATCAGAGATAAAGATCAAAAATGGTATAGAAACGAATATATTGTTTTGAGGTGGGATATAAGAAATAAATGGGAAAAGGCAAATGAAAAATACATTAGTGAGGTAGATTCGTTAATTGATATATGGATTCCCTTCATATAGGATTATTGGAGTTGAAGATTCAACTACCAGTCCAATTAGCAAATATAAATATTTAGGATGTTCACAGTTTAATATTATCTACAATCATTATAGTAGAAAGAAGATTAGGGAGGATAAATTCCAAAAACACCTTAGTAAATTATTAGAGGAAGTAAAGAAAGGTAATTTATCAGCAAGAGATTATGCAAGGATAATGGAGATTAACTATCGCGATAGTAAAGAATATAAAAACAAAACAAGTCTTTACTATGTATGGTATGAGCCAACATTAAATCCTACAGATGTTTATCCGAATGAAGAAGAAATAAATAGAAGACGAGAGGCAATAGGATTAAGTAATTGTTATTATGAAAGAAAGCGAAAAAGAGCAGCATTAATGAGTGGATTTGAATTTTGGTATTTTAATTTCTAATAATAAATTTCAAGAAGAAGAGCAACCAAATAAATAACTTTAAAATGAAAAAACTAACAAGCATATTATTTACATTACTACTATTATTTGTCTCAAATATTAGAGGACAAGATTATTATAACACCCTTCATACATTTAATAAGATGTTGAAAACGAATAAGGATTTAAGTAGTTATAGAACTTTTATTGATACTACCACCTATCTTTTTCCTGATATGTATACTACTTTATTGAAGCTTAATAAAGCCACACAAGACAGTGATTTAGTTGCAGAATGTTTTAAGAGATTAGTATTGAGTGGTTATGATGAAAATTATTATAATGGTTTTCTGAATGAATATATGGATATCAAACAAAGACAATGGAAAAAGTATAGACCAATATTCGAAAAAGGACTTGATACTGTATTGGTAAGAAAAATAAAAGAGATGGATGAAAAAGACCAATATGTAAGAAGAAATGATGTTAGTCTTGAAATTATGGTAAAGACAGATTCTATAAATCAAGTTGAATTAAAAAAAATAATAACAGATTTAGGAAAGATACCTGGGATTAAAGAATTAGGGTATACTACTTTGTATGATTTAATGATATTATTTAGACATTTAGATTGTAATAAAGATTTTTTCTATTTTATATATCCTAAAATCATTCAACAGACAAAACAGGGAGAATTTTTTCCAGAACAAGTTGCATCAATGATAGATTATTATTGGTGGGGATGCGAATTTATTCAAAAAGATAAGACAAAAGGATTTTCTTACCAACTCTATGGAACAATTCAATTGAAAACAAATGATGGAAGAATGATAAAAGTACCAGTAAAAGATTGGGAAGAAACTGAAAAATTGAGACATGAATTAGGTTTACCTTCTTTGAAAGAGGAATTGGATAATAATCCAAAAATTATCTATGATTTAGAATTATTTAAAGAGAAATTTCCAGCTTTTCAAGAATAAAATATATCAAAAAAATTCAAAACTGAATATATTAATAAAGTCTTTCTAACGGCTAATATAGATTATCAATACTGATATATCAGAAGGGGAAACTCCGCTAATGCGGGAGGCTTGTCCTATGGTTTTTGGACGGATTTTAGTTAGCTTTTCTCTGGCTTCAAAACTAAGGGATTTAAGAGCTTGATAATCGAAATCATCCTTAATTATTAAGTTCTCATATTTTGATAACTTATCAGCAATCTCCTGCTCTTTATCAATATAGCTTTGGTATTTTATAATTATTTCTGCTCCTTCAATAATTTCTTCCTTAATATCCTTTGGAATTGATTGAATGTTATCATTTAGAGAAGGAACATTATCTGCCAAATCCTTTAAATTTATTTGAGGACGAAGAAGAAGTTGTGAAATCTTTGTTTTCTGGTTTATTTGAGGAGTTTCTTTTTCTTCAAACAAGGAATTAACCTCCTTAGGTTCTGCACTTGTTTTCTCTATGAAAGAGACTAATTGATTACAGGAAGTTTTCTTTCTCTCAACTCTTTTCATTCTTTCCTTTGAAGCTAAACCAATGGCAAAGGACAATGGTGTTAATCTAAGGTCTGCATTATCTTGACGAAGAAGTATTCTGTATTCTGCCCTTGAAGTAAACATACGATAAGGTTCATCAACTCCTTTTGTAATCAGGTCATCAATCAACACTCCAATATAGCTTTCGGAACGTTTAAGGGTAAAGGCTGGTTTTTCATTAACTTTTAAACTTGCATTTATTCCTGCCATTAATCCTTGTGATGCTGCTTCTTCGTAGCCTGTTGTTCCGTTTATTTGTCCAGCAAAATAGAGATTTTCAAGTTGTTTTGTTTCTAAAGTGTCTTTAAGCTGGGTTGGAGGGAAATAGTCGTATTCTATTGCATATCCTGGTTTTTGTATTATGGCATTTTCAAAGCCTTCAATGTTTTTTAAAGCTTCATATTGAATGCTGAGAGGCAATGAAGAAGAGAAACCATTTACATAGAAAAGGCTTGAATAATTACTTTCTGGTTCAATGAAAAGTTGATGACGGTCTTTTGAAGAAAATCTTTCAATTTTATCTTCAATGGAAGGACAATAACGAGGTCCTACTCCTTTTATTCGGCCTTGGAAAAGAGGAGATTTATCAAAACCTTCTCTAAGTATGTCGTGAACTTTAAGTGAAGTGTAGGCTAAAAAACAGCTTCTTTGCTCCAAGGCTTTTTCTCTTTGAACAAAGAAAGAGAATTGTTTTGGTTCAGAATCGCCTTTTTGTTCTTCCAGTTTAGAAAAGTCAATACTTCTTCCATCAACCCTCATTGGAGTTCCTGTTTTGAGAGTTTTTACTTCAAAACTATATTCTTTAAGATTTTCTGATAAGCCTTTGGATTGTTCTTCTCCTATTCTTCCTCCCAAAAAATTAGTTTCCCCAATATGTATCTTCCCATTAAGGAAGGTTCCATTAGTTAAAACTACTGATTTCCCTTCAATTTCCAATCCCATTTTAGTTCTAACTCCACAAACTTTTTTATTATCTATCTTTAAACCAATAACCTCATCCTGCCAAAGGCTAAGATTAGGTATTTGTTCCAAAACTCTTCTCCAAGAGATAGAAAACATTATATTATCTACTTGAGCTCTTGGACTCCACATGGCTGGTCCTTTGGAAAGATTAAGCATACGGAACTGGAGAGTATTTTGATCGGTTATTATTCCCGAATAGCCTCCCAAGGCATCAATCTCACGAACAATTTGTCCTTTAGCCACTCCTCCCATTGCTGGATTGCACGAAAGATGAGCAATGGCATTCAGGTTTTGAGTGATTAGAAGAACTGAAGAGCCTAAATTAGCTGCTGCACAAGCTGCTTCGCAACCTGCATGACCTGCACCAACAACAATTACATCAAAGTTTTTAAACATTCCTGCTCCTTAATTCTCATTTGTTTTGCTTCCTTGTCTGTTTTATCTTTAAATCCTAAAAGGTGCAAAACTCCATGTATAATTACTCTATGAAGTTCTTCTTCAAAACTTACATTTAATTCTTTAGCATTGTCCATTACTCTGTCAATGCTAATAAATAAATCGCCTGCAATTTTATTTTCTGCAGTATAATCAAAGGTTATAATATCTGTGTAGAAATCGTGCTGAAGATAGTTTTGGTTAATCTCCAAAAGATAATCGTCTGAGCAAAAAATATAGGATATATCCCCTACTTTCATTCCTTTTTGCTCAACAATAGATTTAATCCACGATTTTAATTTATTCTTTTGTCTTAAAGTGTCTTTTATTTCAACAAAATTAAAGCTTACAGCCATTTATCATATATTTATTCCATCCAAAAAAAGTCTATTAAAAGACTCATTAACCTATACCTTTTCCCTATAAGGGTAAAATATAATGCAAAATAACACAAAAAAAATAACTTACCCGCAATTTCACTTGAGGAAAATCAAAATTTCCTGAAAAACTATTGAGAGATACTAAAGCTTCATATTTTTGATTTTAATATTAAATGACTTAAAAGTAATTACAGACCTATGTATTATTAAGAAAATGAAAATCAACCTCAAATATCAAAATTCCTAAAAAAGAAGACCATCTAAAAAATACAGTCTTATTTCTTTTAAAAGATAATTTCGAATAACTAACAAAAAAACTTCAATAATCATACCCAATTTTCAAACAAAAACAGCAAAAAATACTCTAAAATAACCTATTTAATCATTTATGTATTTGAAATACTATATTCTGACAACCAATAAACTAAAAGGTTATCCTAATATAATTAAACAAAAAAAAGTTTTCAAGAAAAAAATACATCTAAATTAAAATTTTCTTTTAACTTTGCTGTTGAATAATATTAGATAGAAGAATGCAATAATGAATAATTTGAATAATATCTATTGAAAAATTAAGTCCATATATTAATAAACGAACAAACAAATGTATTAATAGTTTGAGTTCGATAAACAAATAACATCAAACCTAATGAGTAATACCCATGATCCAATAAAACATATAAAATTTCTAAGACAAGCTCTGTCTCAAGATAAGAAACCATTAGGGTTTTTTCTTTCTGCTGGTTGTCCATTAGCTGTTAATCTACCCAAAGAAAAATGGCCACTAATACCCGATGTAAATCGTTTAACTATGTTTATTAAAGATAATCTTAAATCTACGACTGAAGAAAAAAATAATTTTGATAAACTCATTGATGAAGTAGCATTATCAGAAAGAAACACTAATAATATTGAAGATATTTTAAGTTTTATTAGGGGATTAAAAGAAGTATCTATAGGTAATAAAGTTAGAGGGTTTACAAATGAAGAGCTTGTAATCCTAGAAAAAAATATATGTGAAAAAATTGTATCTAAACTAGATGTATCACTCCCTGACAAGAACACACCTTATCATAAATTAGCTAATTGGATTTCTATTGACAGAGATAAACCTGTAGAGGTTTTTACTACTAATTATGATTTATTGCTTGAAGAAGCATTTGAAGATTTATCTATTCCATATTTTGACGGATTTGTAGGATCTAGACAATCATTTTTTGACTTAAGAGCAATAGAGGATAATTTAATTCCTAAACATTGGACAAGACTTTGGAAAGTTCATGGTTCAATAAATTGGTTTCAAAAAGATAATAAAGAAGTTTTTCGTTCGAGTAGAACAAATGAAATAGATGCATCACATTTAATTTATCCTTCTCATTTAAAATATGAACAAAGCCGGAAGATGCCATATTTGGCAATAATTGACCAATTGAATAGATTTATTCGTCAACCGAATTCTTTACTTATCATTAATGGATATTCCTTCAATGATCAACATTTAAATGATACAATGATAAATGCATCAAGAGCTAATCCAAATTCAATGGTTATAGCAATGTTGTTTGATAATTTAACATACACAAATGACGACAAAGATATTATTGAAAGATACCCAGAAGCAATAGAGCTTGCAAAAAAACGTAACAATATTGCCATATGGTCATACGATGAAGCAATAATTGGAACAGTTAGAGGGAAATGGGAAACGAATGAAATGACGAATGAAGATAATATCGCTAATTGCATTGAAAAAATTACTGCAACAAGTGATATTGAAGAGACTCTCTTATTAAAACTTGGGGACTTTTCAAAATTTGGGGATTTTCTTCAAGAACTTATTGGTTATAATCAAACTAAACTAGATGAGAACTAACGCTACATATATAGGTACGGTTCAAGATGTAACGGGAACGACTATTAGAGTTACAATGGTTAACGATTCATTATCTGGATTAACTTATGTTAAGGGAGAAGGATATAGAATTGGTCAGATAGGAAGTTTTGTAAAAATCCCTATTGGATATAATTACTTATTTGGCATTATTACACAAGTTGGTGCAGGTGCCGTTCCTGAAAATAGATTACTTAATGAGCCATATGGCAATAGATGGATTACAATACAACTAGTTGGAGAAGCTCAGACAAATGGAGAATTTCAAAGAGGTATTTCCCAGTATCCAACCATAAGCGATGAAGTTCATTTAGTTTCTGAAAATGACTTAAAAAGAATTTATGGACAACCTAATAAACCATATTTTGTAAATGTTGGACACATTGCAGGGGCAGAATCAATTCCAGCATTAATAGATGTAAATAAATTGATAACAAGGCATTCTGCTGTAGTTGGTACGACAGGTTCTGGAAAATCCACTACAGTTGCAAGTCTATTAAATGCTTTGTCCGATACAGAAAAATATCCATCATCTAGAATTTTAGTTTTTGATATTCATGGCGAATATGGTCAGGCTCTAAAAGATAAAGCAAAAATATTTAAAATTAATGCTGATAAAAGTGAAGGCAGTATAGAAAAAGAACTTTATTTACCTTTTTGGGCTCTAAGTTTTGACGAACTGTGTGAAGTAAGTTTTGGGAAAATTATGAATGAAAAAGACTATAATACAATACTTGAGAGAATTTTAAATGAAAAAAGAAAGAGTCTTGAGCTTACACCCAAAAAAGGAATAAATATAGATACATTAAATGTAGATTCTCCAGTTCCATTTAGCTTAAACTATTTATGGTATGAATTATATACTCAAACGCTTGGAAAATTATATCAAGATAAAGAAGGAAAACCATTAGCATACGAAATTGATGAAAAAGGTAATGAGATTAAAGGTGACCCAAAGAAAGGCATACCTCCATTATTTAAGAAAATTAATTCAAATAGTGCAAATGGAGATAGGGTTCAATATCAAAATGAATCCCCTTTAACGAATGGACAACAACTCCATTCATTAGGTTCCAAATTAAGAATACCAAGATTTGATTTTATTTTTAAACCATCAGATTGGACTCCTAATGAGTATGGAATAGTAGAAAAAGATCTAGATGATTTATTCAAAGACTGGATAGGTAGTGATAAACCAATAACAATATTAGACTTATCTGGTGTTCCAATTACAATTTTAAATACAATAATCGGCGTATTACTAAGAATAATTTATGATGGACTCTTTTGGGCAAGAAATTTATCTCAAGGAGGAAAAGAAAGACCTTTATTACTTGTAATGGAGGAAGCTCACAATTATTTAAGTACAGAAAGCAGTGCATTATCAATAGTTCAAAAAATTGTAAAAGAAGGGAGGAAATATGGGATCGGGGCTATGATTGTTAGTCAAAGACCATCTGAAATTAATGCAACTATTCTTTCACAGTGTGGAACATTTTTTGCATTAAGGTTATCAAATGCTACAGATAGAGGTCACATCACTAGTGCGGTATCAGATAACTTGGAAGGTCTTACAAGTATGTTACCTATTTTAAAAACAGGTGAAGCAATAATTTTAGGAGAGGCTGTAAAATTACCTATGAGAACATTTATTAAAGCACCTCCAAGAGACAGGCGTCCTGATAGTCAAGATCCTATTGTTTTTGATGAAATAGACACAGATGAATCTCTACGCCCTGGAGGTTGGGGAAATAAAATGGAAAAAGATCCAAATTATGAAGAATTTATTGAAACATGGAGAGCTCAAAATCCTAAAATTGAAAGAATTATAAACAAATAAATTAATATTGTTATGAAAAGAAATCATGTAGAATCTTCAAACATTGAGTCAATAGGATATGATTCAGAAAGCCAAACCCTAGAAATTGAATTTCTAAATGGATCTATTTATCAATACTTTGATGTCCCAGAGCACGTGTACGATGAATTAATATCTGCAGACTCACACGGTAAATATTTAGCACATCAAATCAAAGGTTATTATAGATATTCTAAAGTTTAAAGATGCTTAAAATAAACCAACAACTTAAACGCATTGAAATAAAAGAATTTGAAATAGAAAATCAAATTGTTTTCAATTATTTTGATAATCTTCCTGCAAATGAAAGAGACGAAAAACTACTTCGTGCAATATATATTGGTGTATTGGCATTAATGGAAGATAGAATTTCTTCTTTCCTTTCTAAAACTTCTAATGAATTGGGAACTGAATTAGAAAGTTTGAAGATGATTTTTGAAATGAAAAAAGAACTTTTCTATAAATCAACTATCAAAGGAACTTTGGCAGAGGATGATATTGCAGAATTTTTGAATCAATACTTTTTAGATAAAAAACTAAAAGACCGTGCTTTTCTAACAGGAAATACTACAGGTAATATTCCAAAAAACAAAACAGGAGATATTATTTGCGAGGTAAACGGCAATCCTGAACTTAAAATATCTATTGAATGCAAGTTTGATAAAAGCGTTAGATTAGGAGATATTGAAAGTAAAGATATCTTTACTCGAAAATCAGATACTGCTTGGAGTCAGTTAATTGAAGCACAAGCAAATCGAGATAGTAAAGTTAGTTTGATTGTATTTGATATTTCTTTAGTTGAAAACTCTATATTGAAGAATTTCGATAATGTGGGTTATATTTCTGGTATAGGCTTTGTTGCGATTGTTAATTCACAAAAAGGAGATTACAGCAACTTAGCTATTGCATATATGCTTGCAAGAGATATTGCCTTAAATGCAAAGGAAGTGGAATTGGACAAGGATGTTTTGGCAATGATTGTGAATCGTATTATTAAAGATATAAACGAGATTTTAGTAATTAAATCACTTGTCCTAAATAATATTGAAAACAACAAGGCTATTTTAAAGCAACTTGAAAAATCTCTTCTAACAATGGAATTTAATCAAGAGTACTTGAGAAGATTTTTAAGTCAAGGCACATTAAATAAAAAGGATTTACTTGACTTCTATACAGGAGAAGATGTTAAAGACAAATATCGTTTAATTGAAAAGGAAATTAATGATTTATAAGGGTTGAATACATTCATTTTCAATAAGTCAATAAAAATTAATATGCAAATAATAAAATCACTTAAAGATATTAGTTTCGATGAATTTTTTATTTCATTTAACGAAGCTTTTGGTAGTTATGAAGTTCAGGTAAATAAGGAAGAACTTCTTGTAATGTTGAAACGTAGGGGTTTTGTTAAGGAATTATCGTTTGGGGCTTTCGAGAATGGCAGGTTAATTTCTTTCACTTTAAATGGCATTGGACAGTTTAATGGTGTGAAAACTGCTTATGATACAGGAACTGGAACTATTGAGGAGTTTAGAGGAAAAGGTATTGCTTCAACTATTTTCAATTACTCTTTGCCTTTTTTGAGAGAGGCTGGTATTAAGCAATATTTACTTGAAGTCTTACAGCATAATACTAATGCGGTTTCTGTTTATAAGAAATTAGGATTTGAAACAAGTAGGGAGTTTAATTATTTTAGGCAAACAAATGAACTTATTAAACTAAATTCTAAAGATTTGAGAGACGAATTTTGTTTTAAGGAAATGGATTTGAGAGACAAGAAACTATTAATGGATTTTTGGGATTTCACTCCTTCTTGGCAAAACAGTTTTGAAGCTATTGAGAGAAGTATTGATGATTTTAAGATAATTGGAATTTATAAAGAAGAGGAACCAGTAGGTTATTCTATATTTGAACCTAATTCTGGTGATTTAACTCAAATTGCTGTTGCCAAAGAATATAGAAGACAAGGTATTGCTTCTGCTTTACTTTGTGAAATTTTAACAGAGAATAAATTCAATTATCTTAAGGCTGTTAATGCAGAAATAAATTGTGAATCAATTACTGCTTTTTTGCAGTCAAAAAACATTCCTTTATTAGGAAAACAGTTTGAAATGATCAAGAATTTATAAATATAAGATAAGTTAATCTTCTAAATCAAGAGTTATTTTAATAACAAATGACTATTTGTAATAAATGTTTCACATAAGAATTTCAATTTGACTCTTTGAAAAAGTATTAAAATCGCCTTCCAATCAAAAAGAGGCTGCATTTTTGAAGTGCACCCCAAAAGTTAGACAAAAAACTTTTGGGGTTTATTATTTATGTCCAAACACACAATTGAAGAGAAATTGAAAATAATTTCTCTAGTAAAAGCGGGAAAGCCAATCCGTCGTA
>Ga0316605_10001596_pt1 | contig 13069 bp, 11 predicted proteins | sample OWC_soil_day20_n_FD_207666 | JGI IMG/M metagenome (GOLD analysis project Ga0316605, IMG submission 207666) | Wetland soil microbial communities from Old Woman Creek delta, Ohio, United States - OWC_soil_day20_noCT | ecosystem: Environmental > Terrestrial > Soil > Wetlands | place: USA: Ohio... | reverse complement strand
TAAGTCGTGGATGTTTACAGTTTAATCTTTTAATCTTCCAATCCTCAAATTTTCAAATCCTCTTACTGATTAATCTTTTTAACCTGTTTGTACAGTTCGGATGCAAATACAAAATCATTAAGATCTTCATTATCAGCTAGATAGATATCTTTGTTAGTCCCTGACCAGGCCATTATCCCGTTGTTGATAAAAATAATATTTTCTCCCATTTCGATTACCGAATTCATGTCGTGCGAGTTTATTATCGTGGTGATATTGAATTCGTGAGTAATTTCGTAAATCAGCTGGTCGATGATCAGTGATGTTTTTGGATCAAGTCCGGAGTTAGGTTCGTCGCAAAATAAATATTTGGGATTAAGTGCAATTGCTCTTGCAATGGCTACACGTTTCTGCATACCGCCGCTTATTTCAGAAGGAAAAAGGTGGTAAGAATGCTCGTTCAGATTGACTCTGTCCAAACAAAATTTAGCCCTGTTTTCCATTTCAAGCCTGGTGGATGAAGAAAACATTTCCAATGGGTACATCACATTTTCCATCACGGTCATAGAGTCGAACAGCGCTGAACCCTGAAAAAGCATCCCAACTTCACGTCTCAACCGACGTATATCTCTCATTCTCATATCCGGCAGATTTCTACTGTCATACTCAATTTTGCCAGAGTCCACACGATGCAGACCGATAATACTTTTCATCAGTACAGTTTTACCTGAACCGCTCTGACCGATGATCATATTGCATTTCCCGGTTTCAAACACAGCTGAAATGTCTTTCAAAACCTGTTCACCGTCAAATGACTTAAATAAATGTGAAACTTCAATCATAATACTTTCTAGTTTAGCATCAGGTTGGTAACCAGCAAGTTGAAAAACAATATCAGAATACTGCTGTTAACCACGGCATTTGTACTGGCTTTACCCACATCGAGTGCGCCTCCGTAAGCATTATAACCATAATAAGCAGCTACAGATGATATGAGGAATGCAAAAACGAGCGATTTCACAACAGAATAAAATACATAATAAGGAATAAAAGCGTACTGAATGCCCAGCAGATAATCAGCCGTAGTGATTATATCGCTGAAAGCACCTACCAGATAACCTCCGGTAAGTCCGATTGCCATGCTAAAAATAACCAGAAATGGCATCATTAGTACAAAAGCTGTTATTTTAGGTAGAATTAGGTAATTGGCTGAATTTATACCCATAATTTCGATCGCATCAATTTGTTCGGTTATTCGCATAGTACCGATTTCGGAAGCTATGTTAGAACCTACTTTTCCGGCCAGAATGAGACACATGATGGTGGACGAAAACTCAAGCAACAGTGTGTCACGTGTCACCAATCCCGTACTGTAAGTCGGCAGGAGAGGATTTTCAGTGTTCAGTTTCGTCTGTATTGTCATGATTGCACCAATAAATATGGAAATAATGATGACAATGGGGAGCGAAGCAAGCCCGAGTTTTTCAAGTTCTTTTGGAAGCTGTTTCCAAAACATCCGTCCACGGTCAGGCTTGACAAAAACCCGATACATAAGCAAGGAGTACAGTCCGATGTCTTTTACGATATTCATATCAAAGTAATTTTATCATTTTTTTTCAGGGTGCAAATATACGATTTTTTTATCCTTCAGGTCGTAATTGCATTATATAAGATTGTATGTCAGTGGTCATTTAGAGAAATACATCTTGTGTAAAATCATCTGTTTTGAGTGTTATTACATATTTTGAAGTAAAAATTAACTTAAAATCACATATATCTGTTTTGGAATTGCTTGATAGCTGAATATCAATATAGTTGGCTACTACTTTAATTCGGAAATTATCCGAAAAATGCACAAAGAACACAAGAATGCGCAAAAAGTTTATCTGAAATTGCACAAAGTGTGGCAAAATGTGTAATTTTGTGGTCTGTAATTTTTCATCTGATGTATTTGAACAAACAGATGGTTATCATTCATTCTAAAAAAAGCTTATTTATGATTAAAAATTTTATTATTGGCGGATTTCTGTTCCTGACATCGGTGTCAGCTTTTGCGGGTGGTTTGCTCACAAACACCAATCAAAGTGTTCATTTTCTTCGAAATCCGGCACGCGATGCATCTACCGAAATCGATGCTGTATATACCAATCCTGCAGGAGTGGTTTATTTGTCCGATGGCTTTCATATTTCACTCAATAATCAGAGTGCATTTCAGACACGAACAATAACTTCCACATTTGTACCCTTTGCCGGTTTCGGTGGTAACGCTACAAAAGAGTACAATGCCAAAACAACCGCTCCGGTTATTCCAAGTATTCAAGCTGTGTATAAAAAAGACCGTTATGCTATTTCTGCAGGATTAGGTGTGGTAGGAGGTGGTGGAAAAGCCACTTTTAACAGTGGGTTGCCTTCGCTCGAAGCGCCAGTTTCTATGATACCTGGAATGCTTACCACCAATAAAATTACTACCTCTTCCTATTCGCTTGATCAATATATGGAGGGAAAACAGTACACTTTTGGAGTACAACTTAATGGTTCCTTTCGGTTTACCGAACATCTGTCGGGAGCAGTTGGCGTCCGTCTGAATATGGTCAGCAATGCTTACCAGGGTTATCTGAGAAATATCATGATTAATCCCAATCAACCTGCATTTGGCGCAACATACAATGGTTCTGCATTGGTATCAGCACCAACATTTTTTACAGCTGCAGCAACTACCCTCAATGGTTGGGCTAGCGGAGCAAGTTCTTATGTGGCAGGTTTGCAACCTATTGTAGCAGGTGGTGGAGGCGCTGTGCTGTTGTCGAATGGAACATCTGCCGGATTGAATGCCACTCAAATAGCACAAATCCAGGGTTTGCTTGGAGCTGCCGGACTAACGCCTGCTCAGATTGGAGCTATAAATATTCAAACGGCACAGGCTACCTTGTCAGCAGCATCTCCGGTTTTCACCGGAAAGGCAGCAGCAATGAATGCAAGTGCTGCCGGTACCGCCGACAGAGAGTTGAATACACAGCAAACCGGAATGGGAATAACACCGGTTGTCAGCCTGAATTACAATGCCGACCGGCTCAATGTGGCAGTAAAATATGAAATGAAGAGTTCAATTACACTGACTAATAATACTACAGTTGACAATACCGGTATGTATGCCGATGGTGCAAAAACTCCTAATGATATACCAGCATACCTGGCGGCAGGAGCAGAATATAAAATTACCGATAACTGGAAAATTTCAGGCGGTTATCATCATTTTTTCGATTCGGACGCAAAAATGGCAAATGATAAGCAACAGTATATTAATGGCGGAGTAAATGAGTATTTGCTTGGTTCGGAATATAAAATCGGTAAAAAAATTCTGATTAGTGCCGGTGGTCAAATCAGCCGTACTGCTGTCACTGACGATTTTCAATCGGATTTGAGTTTTAGTCTTCACTCCATGTCGTTTGGTTTTGGGGGAGCTGTCGATATCACTGAAAATCTGCGCCTTAATTTGGCCTGTATGCTTACCGGTTATTCAGACTGGACTAAAGAAACTTCGAACTACAATGCTACAAATCAGACAGGTAAAGATGTATATGCCCGTACAAGCAAGGCATTTGGTATCGGGATCGACTATAAATTCTGAAAAAAATCACACGCAACAAAACAATTTTCAATTCAATCTGATCTTTAATTGCAACGGAACAATCCTGTCGGTTTGTTCCGTTACTCTTTCCCCTGAATATGAAAGTATCAGTGATTAAATAAAAAAAAAGAGAAACTCATTTTTGAATTTCTCTTTTTTTATTTCGCTGGTCGAAGATTGACTTACACGCGTCTTTCTTTGATACGTGCTTTTTTACCGGTAAGTTTACGCAGGTAATACAGTTTAGCGCGGCGAACTTTACCTCTTTTGTTGATGGCAATACTTTCGATGAACGGAGAGTCCATTGGGAAAATACGTTCTACGCCTACATTTCCTGACATTTTACGAACGGTAAAGCGTTTTTTGTCTTCGCTTCCGGTAATTTTAATAACATCGCCTCTGAATTCCTGAATACGTTCTTTGTTACCTTCTTTGATACGATAAGCAACTGTAATCGTGTCGCCGCTTTTGAATGCAGGCAGGGTTTTCTCTGTTTCAACTGCAAAGGCTTGTTCTGCAACTTTTAATAAATCCATGATTTCCTGATTTTTAAGTTCATACTTTGCGCAATATTCACAGACCTCATTTATTCTGTCAGAGATTACGCTGAATTTGGACGACAAAAGTACAGCTTTTTTTTGGGTAATACAATATGCGTGTGAAAAATAATTATTAAATACCCGAAGTTTTTCGGATTAAGTAATATGTAGCGGTTCTTGCAGTCTGATGATTTTATTCAGACTGACGTAACAAAGGTAGCTTTCCGTTTCAAAACCCATTTGCTGAATAATTTTCTCGTAATTACCTATCTGACGTATATGTGATTTTAAAATCTGATCACCGAATTTATAATCAATAATCACCGCTTTATTTCCTTTCAGCATCACCCTGTCGGGTCGGTAATTCTCTCCCGAAGGCAGGAGAATAGTAGTTTCGTTCAGAATTTCAGCGCTCTCATCAAACCAGTGTTCAGTTTCAGGTAAATTCCAGAATTTCCGAAATTCTTCCCGTATGTACTCACTTTCATTCTTGTTTATTTTTCCTGAAATAAGCATTTCATGAATGGCTTTTTCCTCATCGTTACGGGTAATAATTTTTTTCAGAATTTCGTGCATCACAGTGCCGTAGTTCAGTCGGCTTTCGGTCAGATTTTGTTCAGACAGCCAGTATTCCGTGCTGTTATGTTTTATTTTCAGCCGGTCACGACTGTCTGCTATTGGGTAGTCGCTCATCTGTCTAAGTTCGGCATCTTTCGGTTTTTCCTTATAAACAGCTTTTTCAGGTTTGCCAATTTCAAATAAAAAATCATCAGAAGAATATTTTTCGGATAATACAATATGTTTTGAATCAGCGACATCATCTACCAGAAAACATGAAAACAGAAGTTCGGACAGTGAGCTGATTTTAGCAGTTTCCACCGGAGTTTCGTTTTTTGGCAACGGTGCCAGGCAAATCATTTCGTTGCGGGCACGGGTAAATGCCACGTATGCCATGTTCAGGCTGTCAATGTACTGATGCATCAGTTCAGAGTAGTATTCTTTCTGAAAAATAGAGTTAACCAGATTTGACGAGAAATCGACGGGGATAAGCGGAAACTCATTGAAAGGTTCAATATCGGTCTGGCACCACATCAGTGGCGGAGTTTTCGCAGCATCGAGTGCCCAGTCGCAAAACGGAATGATAACGACCTTGAAATCGAGCCCTTTGGCTTTGTGGATGGTCATAATACGGAACGAATTCTGATTTTCGGGTGTGGAGATGTACTGTTTATCACCATTGCTATCCCACCATATCAGGAAACTGCTCAAATCGGCATTCTTTGAGTTTACAAACCTGAAAACAACATCCTGAAAAGCCTGGAGGAAAACACTTTCATTGTGCCATTGCTGAATTTCGAAAACTGAAATCAGGTTCTCAATCAGATAGAACAATGAGTCTTGTCGGGAATTGGACAGAAAATCATTTTCTTCATCGGAGAACAGGGCAGAAAATTCCGAAGTATTTCCGGCTGAAGAGAAACATGCTGCTATTGCTTCGCTCTCGGAGAATTGTTTCCGGCCGCGGAGATATTCGTAATTCAGAATGGTTTGCTGAACACTGTCGTTCGGATTTGCCATCAGCCTGAGCACGGCTAAGATAAAGCTCACTGATGCCGATGAAGAGAGCAGAAGACCTTCGTTGCCAACAATGTCATAGCTGTAACCCTCACGTGCATATTCCGATTTTTTATAAGACAATAAATACTGAACAATTTCGGCCTCCTGGTCATTTTTACGAACCAGAAGAGCTACATCCGAAGGTTTGTAACCCTGATCTGTCAGTTCTTCGAGCAACCGTGGAATTCGCTGTAAGCTTTTTTCTTTCCATTTTTCTTCAGTATCATTTTGCCCGATAAATTCAAACCTGACATGTCCATCGGCAGCCTTGCCCGAAATTACCTGATCGATATCATGATACGCATGTTTTATTTTTAGTTTCAGCGGTTCCAGAGCTTCATCGTGGTAGTTCGAATTCTCAAGCTTTTCATTAAATTTTACCTGAAGCAGTTTCGATGCTATTGAAAAAAAAGCATTATTGAAATCAATGATGTTTTTGTCACTGCGCCAGTTAGTCTCAAGATGTTTATTTTTTATGCTGTCCGCCGAGAAATCACGTCCAACCTGTTCATCCAGCAGTTTCCAGTCCGAGTTTCGCCAACGGTAGATACTTTGCTTTACATCGCCTACCACCATGTTGTAATTGTTGGTGGCTATACTGTTGGATATCAGCGGTTTGAAATTTTTCCACTGTAATACCGAAGTGTCCTGAAACTCATCAATCATGAAATGGCTGATATTCAGGCCGGTGCGTTCGTATACAAAGGGAGTGTCGCTGTTGTCGATGATTTTGTTAAGCAGCAGGTTCGTATCCGAAATCAGCATAATGTTTTGTTCGCTGGTAATCTTTTTTATCTGCATCGCCAGATCGGACATGATACCCAGCGTGTTGATGTGCTTGAGAATCAGGTTGGCAGTATTGTAATTGATAATATCCGTCTGTATTAACATCTGTATTCTATCAAGCTGTTCTTTTAGTCCCGATTGATATGCGTTTTCAATAGCAGTCTTAATGTGTGGTTTCTGCGATTTGGTATAGCAATTCTGTGGGCTTTCGGCATATTTTTGGAAGGTGCTTTTTATCTCAAAAATTCCATTTTTCAGATTTGTCAGCGTTTTGTGCATCATTTGACGGCTAAAATATTCCGGTTCCAATCCGTGAATTTCAAGCAAATGTAATGTTGCATCAGCTTCATCCATAACCTTTTTTTCAAAATCGATTTTTATCTTTCGGAGTTTTTGCAGGTATGATTGCAGGAATTCCCGGTCATGCAGTTTTATGCTTGTTTCCGCAGCTTTGTGCTGATAGTTTTCTTTAAAAATCTCCTGACCGAGATTGTTGATTTCCTTTTGGATGTTCCAGCTTGCAGATTGTTCCACTTGTTCTTCGGCAAACCGTGTCATCCATTCGAGCAGAAGTTTGTTATCTGCATCCGAAAGTTCGAGAAAAAGATTATCGACAGCCTGCAGCAGTGTGTTATCTTTGTCAAGCTCCAGATTATAGCCACCGTTTACGCCTATTTCGCGGGCAAAAGCACGTATCACCTGCTGAAAAAATTTGTCGATAGTACTGATGGAAAAGGATGAAAAGTCGTGCAGTATGTTGAACAGAATTTTACCTGCCCGGAGGTTCACTTCATTTTCATTCAGGGAGTATTCCTTCATCAATTCCGGTCTGTAATCCGATTCTTTACCTTTATAAAGATTGTAAAGTTCCGTCAGGATGCGAGATTTCATCTCGTCGGTAGCTTTATTGGTAAACGTTACCGCCATTATACTGCGATGTGCATTATCGCGGCCATTAGCCGAAAAAAGCAAACGGATATATTCTTTGGTTAGCTGGTAGGTTTTTCCCGAACCGGCAGAAGCGCGATAGATATTTAACATAAGAGAAGCCCCCTAAATCCCCCTCAAGGGGGACTTTAAGAATTGTTAGTTGATTAGAACAAAGACTTTAATGTGGCATCCAACCGTTTCGGGTGGTTTGACGCGTAAAACTTAAATGATGAAGTGATATACAAAAATAGGAATTATTTTTGAATTTGATTGGGACAGGTGCAGCATTAAAGCAAACTTTGCATAAGTTTGATGGCGTTTTTAGTACAGATCTAAGTCGCCTTTGAGGGGGTAGGGTGTTATATAATTTCCTTCACTGCATAAAAAAGCAGAAAACCTCCGATAATTAGTTTTGAAGCGACACCGATAATAAATCCTAAAAAAGAGCCAAAACCAGCTTTCAGGGCTGCGGTTGATTGTTTGCCGCCGGTTAATTCTCCAATTACAGCGCCTGCAAATGGGCCTACAATAATTCCCCAGGGACCCAGAAAAATACCTGCGATCATTCCGAGTGCACAACCCCAGATGCCGCGCCTGCTGCCTCCGAATTTTTTTGTACCCCAGATGGGTATGTAATAGTCGAGCAATGAAACTGCAATAACCATGATAGCCCAGAAAATGAGAAATCCGGTGGTAAACTGAATTTTTTCTGAAAGGTGTAGCAGCAGTATGCCTCCATAACTCAGTGGCAATCCGGGCAGTACAGGAAGAACAGAGCCGACAATGCCCCCGACAATACACGCAATCCCCAATATAATAAGTAATGCATCCATATGGAATGTATAAAATTAATCTCTTACAAAGATAAGAATAAACTCACGGATGAAAAGAAAAATGTATAAATTTGTGAGGTTGAAAAATATCAAATATCACTTTAATAACAGACATACAATGAAAAAGGTAAATAAGGAAATTATCCGCGGAATACTAAATATATTCACCGAAAAGCCCTACCAGATAGGGATTGCAATGAGTGGTGGTGGCATCCGGGGTATGTGCCACGCCGGTGTGCTGAAAGCGCTTGAAGAATTTGATATCAGGCCGGATATAATATCGGGTGTCAGTGCAGGCTCCATTGTCGGAGCGCTCTATGCCGACGGATATACCCCCGATGAGATTGCAGGATTTTTCGAAAATGTTGAATTCAGGAAAATGACAAAAGTCAGAATTCCGAATGGCGGACTGTTCGGTATAGGCAGTTTCGAGAAATTTCTGGCAGGCAAGTTGCGCGCAAAAACTTTCGAAGAACTGAAAATACCATTGCGTATCGTGGCAACAAATCTGGATAAAGGCGAAAGTGTCGTTTTTTCAAGCGGTAATCTGCTAGATGCTATCATCGCTTCGTCCACCTTTCCGGTGCTTTTTACTCCCAAAGTCATTAACGGCGAAAATTATATCGATGGCGGTGTGTTTAAGAACTTTCCGGTGAGCACCATTCGCGACGACTGCGAAAAGGTAATCGGCATCAATGCCAGTCCGCTGGTAGCCGATAAGTACAAAATGTCGGTTCTGAATGTGGCCATCCGTTCCTATAACTTTATGTTCAAAGCCAATATTCTGCACGATAAAGAGTTGTGTGATTATCTGATTGAACCTGTCGATATGGCCAATTATGAAACATTTGAAACAGAGAAAAGCCGCGAGATTTTCGAACTTGGATATCAGACGGCCCGCACAATGATTGAAGATAAACTGAACGAAACAAAAAATGTAAATTATCTGATTAACAAAAAACAATAATTCAATAAATTTAATGTGTTGAAATGAGAAAAATATGTGCGAAATCCGATTAATTTGATTAAATTTGCGCTAAATTATAAACAAAAAACATTTTAATTATGCTTTCAGTATCAGAACGTTTAGCTTCGCTCGCACCTTCGGCAACACTTGCCATGTCACAGAAGAGCAACGAGCTTAAGGCACAGGGAATTGATGTGATTAATCTGAGTGTCGGTGAACCCGATTTTAACACACCGGATCATATAAAAGCTGCTGCAAAAAAAGCGATTGATGACAACTTCTCGTTTTATTCTCCCGTACCCGGATATCCGGCGCTGCGAAAAGCTATCTGCGAGAAACTTAAAACCGAAAACGGTCTGGACTACACACCGGAACAAATTGTTTGTTCAAACGGTGCAAAACAATCAGTTTGTAACGTTATTTTAGCCGTTATTGGCAAAGGAGACGAAGTGATTATTCCTGCTCCTTTTTGGGTTAGCTACCCCGAAATGGTGAAAATTGCTGATGGCACAAATGTTATCGTTTCCGCCGGAATCGAGCAGGATTTCAAAATTACTCCGGAGCAACTCGAAAAAGCTATCACTCCCAAAACCAAAGCCATTATACTTTGCTCACCTTCCAACCCAACCGGAAGTGTTTACTCAAAGGATGAACTGAAAGGTCTGGCCGATGTACTTGCAAAATATCCCGACATCATTGTTATTTCTGACGAAATATACGAACACATCAATTATGGTGGTACACACGAAAGTATCGCTCAGTTCGAAAATGTACGCGACCGGGTGGTAATCATCAACGGTGTTTCAAAAGGATATGCTATGACAGGATGGCGTCTGGGCTGGATTGCCGCACCTAAATGGATTGCCTCTGCATGTAATATCTTGCAGGGTCAATATACTTCAGGCCCGTGTTCTATATCGCAAAAAGCTTCGGAAGCTGCATATACAGGCGATCAGACTTGTGTGCTTGAAATGCAGAAAGCATTCGAACGCCGCAAAAACCTGGTAGTGAAAATGGCTCGTGAGATTCCCGGTCTGAAGGTCAATGAACCCAAAGGAGCATTTTATATATTCCCGGATTGCAGTGCCTACTTCGGTAAATCATACAACGGCACCGTAATCGGCAATCCTGAAGATCTGGCTCTCTATCTCCTTGCTGAAGCACATGTAGCCTGTGTGGGTGGCACCGATTTTGGCGCTCCCGATTGCATCCGTATGTCGTATGCTACATCGGATGAAAATCTGGTGAAAGCATTCGGATGGATTAAGGAAGCATTGGAAAAACTGAAATAACTACTGTTAATCAAAAATAATAAAACGCAATGCTGGAAAGTGTTGCGTTTTTTGTTTATCAGTCTTTTTTAATAAATATATGATTATTTTACTTTGAATTTATCTTATCTTTGTGAATGTAATAACTCAATAAAAGTATGGAAGAAAAGAAAAAACTGGTACGTTCCAAAAACACAATGATAGCCGGTGTATGTGCCGGAATAGCTGAGTATTTTGGATTTGACGTTACTCTGACCCGAATTGTATATGTTTTGGTTTCCATTTTTTCAGCTGCATTTCCGGGTATTATCGTGTATCTGATTCTGATGCTCATTATGCCCAAAGAAAACTGATCATCAACTCTCCGGAAATCAACACTATGGAAGCCCAGAAGAAAAAAATCAGACGCTCCGAAGACAGAATGATTGCAGGAGTTTGCGCCGGTATCGCTGAATATTTTGGTGTCGATGTAAAAATAACACGCATCGTATATTTCAGTTTTACCATTATTACTGCAGCTTTTCCGGGAATAATTCTGTATCTGGCACTTATGCTGCTAATGCCCCGGGAAGGAACGTTGCCAACAAACGAAGATTGAACGCGTGTACTGGTCTAACTATCATAGCCATAGTATTTTCTGTGACGGGCGCAGTCCGATGGAGGAATTCGTCCGGTTTGCCATTGTCAGAGGATTGAGAAGATATGGCTTCTCGGCTCATGCTCCGCTTCCATTCCCCACAGCCTGGAACATGAATCTGGACGATATGCCTTATTACATTTCTGAATTCTATCGTTTAAAAGAAAAATACTGTTCCGAGATTGATTTGTTTCTTGGTCTGGAGGTTGATTTTATCAACGAAGTATTCGATGCAAATCACAATCTGTACGACACAAAAGAGTTCGATTACAAGATAAGTTCTGTTCATTTTCTGGATCCGTTGCCTGCAGGAGGTTTTTTCACTGTTGATGGCAAGTATTATGATTTCGAACAGGGAGTAAAACAACTTTACGAAGGTGATATCCGCGTTGTTGTCGACCGGTTTTTCGACATCAGTACGCTGATGATTGAAAAGGGAGGATTTGACATTGTCGGTCATGTTGATAAAATTTCACTCAATGGCTCGAAATATCCGGGTTTCAGCATTTTTGAAAAATGGTATCAAAACAGAGTGGGGGAGATACTCCAACTTATTAAAGATAAAGGATATATACTGGAAATAAATACAAAATCATTTTCAGGAGAAGGATTTACTTATCCCGATGTTCATTTTTTTCAACTGGTAAATGAGCTGGATATACCCATTGTGGTGGGTTCTGATTGCCATTATCCCAACCTTGTCGATGATGGATTTCAGCAGGTATTCAGACTGCTGGAAAATGCCGGTTTTAAAACAATGCAACAATTAACCGTTAGCGGTTGGGAAACTGCAGAATTTAACGATAGAGGATTTTTAGCATAAAAAAACCGATGGATTTTAATATAGTTTCTCCTTATCGTCCAACCGGCGACCAGCCCGAAGCCATAAAACAACTGGTGGAAGGGATTAATCAGGGTGTGCCGTATCAGACCCTGTTGGGCGTGACCGGTTCCGGAAAGACTTTTACGGTTGCAAACGTTGTTGAGCAGGTTCAAAAACCAACCCTGGTGCTGAGCCACAACAAAACACTGGCTGCACAGCTTTACAGCGAATTTAAAAATTTCTTTCCCCAGAATGCCATTGAGTATTTTGTGTCGTACTACGATTATTACCAACCAGAAGCTTATCTTCCTGTATCCGACGTTTATATTGAGAAAGATCTTTCCATCAATCAGGAAATAGAAAAGCTCAGGCTGGCAACCACTTCTGCTCTCTTGTCGGGTCGCCGCGATGTGCTGGTAGTCTCCTCTGTTTCCTGTCTGTACGGTATCGGAAATCCCGATGACTTTACAAGCAATGTTATTCGTGTTTACAAAGGTCAAAAGATAGTCAGAAACGCCTTCCTGCGTTCACTGGTTGATAGTTTGTATACCCGTAACGAAATTGAACTTAACCGTGGAAATTTCCGGGTAAAAGGCGATACAGTGGATATTTTTCTGGCATATACCGATTATATACTACGGATTGTTTTTTGGGGCGATGAAATTGAAGAAATTCAAACGGTTGAGGCCATCGATTATCGGGTGATTGAAAGTTTTGATGAATATAACATCTATCCGGCCAGTATTTTTGTCACTACCAAAGAGAGAATAATGAGTGCGGTTGAGATGATTGAAGCCGATCTTGCTGTTCAGGTCGATTTTTTCCGTTCGATAGGTAAGGATTATGAAGCCAAACGGATTTATGAACGGGTTACTTACGATCTGGAAATGATTAAGGAACTGGGTTATTGTTCGGGCATTGAAAATTACTCGCGCTATTTTGATGGTCGTCCTCCCGGAAGCCGGCCTTTCTGTCTGCTCGATTATTTTCCGAAAGATTTTCTGCTGGTGATTGACGAAAGTCATGTGACATTGCCACAGGTTCATGCCATGTTTGGAG
>Ga0316605_10001595_pt1 | contig 13070 bp, 5 predicted proteins | sample OWC_soil_day20_n_FD_207666 | JGI IMG/M metagenome (GOLD analysis project Ga0316605, IMG submission 207666) | Wetland soil microbial communities from Old Woman Creek delta, Ohio, United States - OWC_soil_day20_noCT | ecosystem: Environmental > Terrestrial > Soil > Wetlands | place: USA: Ohio... | reverse complement strand
CCGAACCAGAATCAGGATCCGTGCTGCCGGTAAGATAGACATTGCCGATGTCATCCACATGCATTGTATGATGAGAAGAAAAATCGAAGCACCCAACAAGGGCATCCTCGATTCTCCTGCACCACATCTCTCTGCCGTCGCGGGCATACTTGAGGGTAGCGATGCCATACCAGGCAGACTCAGAAGGTTGGCTATACCCTGTTACATAGACGTTTCCCGCAGCATCTGATTGTATGGACACTGGCCAATCATCCGTCCATCCAAGTCCGCCGCCGTTATAGTCCTTCGCCCAGCAGAGGTTCCCGTTGCCATCGTACTTGAGCGTCACCATATCGTCATCGGTACCGAACCCCGCTCCGACGGCAGCCACCATGATATTGTTCGAATCGTCAAGGCAGATTTCAAGACCGTCATCCCATCCACCGCTGTCGTACAGCCTCGTCCAAAGGAGGTTACCGGCCGAATCTGCCTTCATCGTCGCGCAGTCCCACTGAAGCCCGCCCGTATTACTCTTGCCGGTAAGGATGATATTATCCGATGTGTCTATCGCAATTGCGTTTGGCCAATCCGCGATATCCTCCGCTATCGGGAAGATGAAAGTTCTGGTTAAGCTCCCCGCAGCAGAAAAGCGGCGGACGACCCACCCCGCAGAATCCCCCACGGCTCCGGCGTAGGCAATAAAGACGTTTCCTTTTGCATCAACTGCCATTTGACAGTTACTGCTCACGGGTCCTTTCGGAAAAGGGACATCAATCTTCCACAACTGCTTCCCTTGCGGACTGAACTTCACTGTGGTCAACGAATATTCAAAAGGGGCCGGGTTAGTTTCGCCCACGAGAATGATATTCCCGTCCCGGTCTACAAGCATTTCTTGGAGATTGTCCCAACTGGTGTACACGTACCCGGTCGAATCAGGGACACTGCCGTCATAGGTGGCAACCCACTCTCGCGTAAATTGTGAAAGCGCAAAGGTGGGGAGCAGAAGGGCAAGGATCACGAACCAAAGAAATATTGTAGGTCCACAGATTTTCATGGTTATCCCCTCCTGGGACAAGGAATTGGGAGACATGAGCACATTCACCCATGCACCCATACCCTTGATCCGGTGCATCGACGGATCGGAGACACGGAAGACAAAGGTGACCTTTCCCCAGGTCGCTCACTGACTACTACTTCGACTCAGAGCGCACAAACGTCAATGAACGGCTGGAGAATCAATCGGCTACAAGCCAGGGCTCGTCGGGAAAGGCTCTTTGCCGGGAACTACTACAGGGTCAAATAGCGGCGGCTCGATGGCTGACGAGGCCATCGTGTGTTCAACATGCAAATATACTCCGGCCCATGGCCAATGTCAACGACAGGATAGCATTGACTAGCTTCATGGGACGAGTGGGGTGTGCAGGAACGGAGATGGAACCTGGCTGGTAACCAGGGTTGACTGAAAATGGAAAATCGAGGAGTAGCGATGATTCGAATAGTACTGGCGATTCACCTCCTTAATTCGACTACCAGGAAAGCCTTGTGAATACTATGCGATTCCCGATTTCGAATTTTTGTGCACACTGCTTTTTGTAGACCAACTCGCGAATTTGCCTACACTTTGTAGACCATCGGGGTCGAGTCACTCGGACACAGTCGCCACAGAAGACAGCGAAACCGGAGTTTCTCCCGGCTTCGGCAATGGCTTCTGACAGAATCGTATGTGGCGTATTGCAGCGATTATGATTACCTCAACAAGAGGAGCCGCTTCGTGCCTACAAAGTCCCCCGCTCCGTCCTTGAGGTCTCGCCCGATGGCGGAGTCCGGAGGGCGGACCTGTAATCGGTAAAAATACACTCCGCTCGATAATCCCGACGCGTCGAGCTTGACCTCGTGAACTCCCGCCTCTCTCCTTTCGTTCACCAGCACTACCACCTCACGTCCAAGCATGTCGTATACGCTCAACCTCACTACCGAGGATTTTGGCAACTCGTACGTGATGATCGTGCTTGGGTTGAACGGGTTTGGGTAGTTCTGATGGAGAGAAAATTCCTTTGGGCTCATTAGCCCTTGACTGACACCAACTGGTGATCCAAAGAGATTCTCATAAGCCCCGATATCGGGCCTCGTTCCGGCTGGGCTTGGTCGGGCACGCCCTCCTATACAGTATGCAGGAGCACGGTACCAGACCGCGGCGATCTCCACTGAGTCAGTGCCAGCACCAATACATGGAGAATGATTTGAAAGACGGTAATCATCCGAGGCGGGATCAACAAACAGAGGGTCAGCGTCGATGTTGTGTTCATAAAGCCCGGCATAACTTGCTCCAGCGCCTGTCCCCCCGAGGCCTGCCTTACCACCCTCGATATCGCAGTACAGAATAGTCGGATCACACGACTCATCGTCAAGGGCTACTTCTTTTCCAATAGGAGCAGCATTGCCATAGATGATGTTGTTGATGAGAACTGGATTGCCATCCTCACTACAGCCAACACCGCCCCCTGCATAGCTGGCTGTGTTGTAGGCAATAGTATTTCCGATCAAGACTGGCTTGCCACCTTTATAGCACAAGATGCCGCCAACGAAGCCTTGGTTGTGAACAATGACATTATTTGCAATGGTCGGCGCCCCACCGTTGTCAATGAGCAGTCCACCTGCAGCTTCAGTTGCGACATTGTTGTAGAACATGTTGCCTGATATCGTTCCCCGGCTATAGTAGCAACAGGCGAGGGCACCATACTTCCCAGTGTTGTTGTGAAACACGTTGTTTGATATGATGACATTAGGACAATATACACATCCGATCGCGCTACTTTTTGAACTTGTATTGTTGGAAAACGTACTATTCGTAATTGTCGTTGAAGCATAGTAAACAAAGATTCCGCCATCTGCTTCGGGCGGATGCCACCCATCACCACTCTGCTGATTGGAATCAAACAGGCAGTGGGACACCAAGACTTTGTCGAAATGAGATATCAGCATTGCACCGCCACTTCGATCAAGACCAGAGCCTGTGTTTGCGTTTCCATACTTCAGTGAGCAGTAGAAGATCTTTGACGTATCGTTTGTACTGGGGGTATCCTCGAACCGTATCCCGTGCCAGCCGGTCTGCGTATCCGCAGCTCTGAATCGTATCGTATCCTGTTGTGTGCCGACTGCCAGCAGCCTGCCCTGGACGTTAAATTTGTAATGCCCCAGGAATACAACTTCCACTCCCGGCTCTATGGTGAGTGTTGAGTCGTTCGGTACTGTGATTTCGCCATTGATGTGATATGGAGAGCCGTCCAGCGTCCAGGTGCCGCTGACCGTACCTGCGGCAATATCCGTATGGAATGCGGGATCATACTCCCACACATCGTTGAAACCCATCTGATAGTCAAATGTTCCACCTATTACATAAATCTTACCGTTTACTGCGGCAGCTCCAAACATTGTGCGCGGGAATGGCATGTCTGGCAACTTTTTCCAGCGGTCTGCAACTGGATCATATACTTCCAGATCCGGCAGCACATCACCGAGGGGATAAGAAGTGTATCCTCCCAGGACGTACATCTTGCCGTCGACTACAACGGCCTGGGAAGTAGCTCTGGCCGTAGGCATGTTTGCTTTCTTTGTCCATCTGTCTGTCTTCGGATCATAAGCGTAGACTGTTTGGAATGATCTGTCAAATCCTCCACCGAATCCATAGAGTAGTCCACCATATGAGGCCACCATTACACCTCCGTAGGCCTCAGGGATATCCTCCTTCCTCGTCCATGTGTCTGTTGCCGGATTGTACGCTTCGCAATTGTGCTCAACATGATTACCCCCAACATTATAGATGATTCCATCAACAACGCCCGGCGATGCAGCATACCTCGGCCCAAGCATATTTGCTCGCTGGGTCCACGAATCAGTCCCTGTATCATAAGCGTAAACTGTCGACGTACCAACATCGGGATGAAACCCCTCGTGAATGCCGCCTATGGCATAGACGATGCTGTCCACAGCCGCTGTGGAAACAAACGATCTGGGTAACGGCAGAGGCTTCTTCACTTCCCAGGTATTCGTTGAAGGGTCATAGACTTCGTTGACAGCCACGCTGACGAGACTACCGCCGATCCTGTCCACTCCTCCGATCACATAGATCTTGTTGTTGACGACACAAACGGAGACAACGGCCCTTGCAGTTGGCATGTCTGCTTTCCTTGTCCAGGCTCCACGTTGTGCCCAGAGGTCGGCGGACAACAGGACCAAGGAAAGAAGAACCATGCAATATCTTCTGAGGGTCGTTGCCGTTGATGGATCTGCGAGACAGAAAGACCTGTCTTTCATCTTGTCCTCCTTAGGACGCGATCGCTGTCGGAAATAAGTGACTTGAAACAGGACTCGATGGATCGTCGTGTAGCAAGAGAACACTCGGCGGCTCGATGGCTGGGAAAGCCATCATGCCAAAACTGCATCTGACATCCCGCTTACTTCAATAACAGGAGTCGTTTCGTCGCTACGAAATCGCCAGCTCCGCTCTTGGAGTCTCGCTCGATGGCGGAGTCCAGAGGGCGGACCTGTAATCGGTAGAAATACAATCCGCTCGCAAGACCAGAACCGTCAAACTTCACTTCGTGAACTCCCGCATCCCTTCTCTCATTCACTAATACTGACACCTCACGACCAAGCACATCGTACACACTCAGTTTGACATCAGACGATGCAGGCAACTCGTATTTGATGGTGGTGCTCGGGTTGAAGGGGTTTGGGTAGTTCTGATGGAGCAAGAACTCTTCGGGGAGACCGTTTGTGATGGTTCCGATGGAAGTAATCATCTCTGAGAGAGGTCGTCTGCACACGCCACCACCAAAACGACCTGAAAGCATATATATTCCAGCTGTTCCCGCGAAGAGGTTGGCGCCGCTGACAGCAAGCGCTTTCACGTCCGTGTTGGCTAAGCCTGAGTTCACGGCTGTCCAACTGTTACCATTGTTTGTAGACAGAAAGACACCGTGGAAAGCAGTCCCCGCGAAGAGGTTTGTGCCGGCGACTGCAAGCGCTTGCACGCACGTGTTGACTAAGCCTGTGTTCACGGCTGTCCAACTATCACCATTGTCTGTAGACAGAAAGACACCGTACTCAGCTGTTCCCGCAAAAAGGTTGGTGCCGCTGAAAGCTAAATCACGGACATTCATCCTATCGGGTAGACCCGCGTTGACCGCTGTCCAGCTACTGCCATCGTTCGTGGAGCGAAATACGCCAAGATCAGTGCCCGCAAAAAGATACCCGTCGCTGGAAGCAAGCGCGAAGACAGGCCCGTTCGTCAAACGCGTGTCGACTGCGGTCCACCTACTGTCATTGTTGGTGAAGCGAAAGACGCCACCATGAGTCCCCGCAAAGAGATTCATGTTGCTGACAGACAAGGCACAGACATCCCCGCTCCATGCGCTGACGGCCGTCCAGCTTGAACCGTTGTTCGTGGAGAGAAAGACTCCACCCGCTGTCCCCGCAAAAACGCTTGTGCCGCTAAATGCAAGAGCATTAACAGTCATGTTCGCCAATCCTGCACTGACCGATGTCCAGCTATCACCATTGTTTGTGGAGAGAAAGATACCCATCTCATGAGCCCCTGCGAAGAGATTTGTATCGCTCCTAGCGATGACGTTGATACCTGTGTTGGTTATTCCTGTGTTGACAGCTGTCCAGATTTCACCGTTGTTCGTGGAGAGAAAGACTCCATCGCCATCAGTCCCGGCAATGAGATCCGTCCCAAAGACACCAAGAGCTAAGACATACATATTCGTCAAGCCGGTATTGACTGCTCTCCAGCTTGCTCCGTTATCTGTCGAAACATTGACCCCACCTGAGGCCGGGGCACTACCTCACGAGGGGCTTGCCCCCGCATACAGGTTGGTCCCGCTAATGGCCAGGGCAACAATACATGTACTCACCAGACCTGTACTCGCCGAAGACCAGCTTGTGCCGTTGTCAGTCGAAAGAAAGACCCCACTACCCCAAGTCCCAGCAAAGAGATTCGTCCCCGAGATGGCGAGAGCATAGACACTAGCGCGCTCCAAGCCCGCATTTGCCGGCGTCCAGTTGGTGCCATTGTCGGTGGAGAGAAAGACGCCGTTGCCAGAAGTCCCTGCAAAAAGGTTCGTCCCGGAAACGGCGAGAGCTCTGACATCATATCCCGTCGGCAACCCCGTTGTGACCGCACTCCAGCTTGTGCCATTGTTTGTTGAAAGAAATACGCCGCCACCTCCGGCAAAGAGATTCGTGCCGGAGACAGCAAGGGCATAGATATACTGATTCGTCAAGCCAGTGCTGACGGCAGTCCAGCTTTCACCGTTGTTCGTTGAGAGAAAGACATCATCGCCCTCAGTCCCGGCGAAGAGATTCGTGCCGCTGAATGCAAGCGTATTCACGCCCCTGTTCGTCAAACCTGTGCTGGCCGGCGTCCAGCTGTTGCCATGGTTAGTGGAGAGAAAGACACCGCTGCCATAAGTGGCCGCAAAAAGATTGGTGTCATTGGCAGCAAATGCGTGGACGTAGCCACCATAAGGTCCGTTGGTTCGTATCCATTGAGCGGGCGCACAGGCGCAAACGAGAACCACGGCGAGCGCTATGCCCATGAATTGGCTCCTCATTCTATCCTCCTTTCAACGCAATCGTTGGAGCACACTATTGACCAGACAAAGAACTCCGCCTGCCGCCGGGCAAGGCGATATTGCAGATACATCCGGCGGCGGAGCGACTCCCACGTCGAGTCCCACATTATTTGTAGTTAGTATCACCTAATACTTATTTTGAAATCACGAGCTTCTTCGACTGGACAAAATCACCCGCTTGCAGTCGATAGAGATACACTCCGCTCGCGAGATTCGACCCACCAAACTGCACCTCGTGAACTCCTGCATCTCTCTTCTCGTTGACCAACATCGACACCTCGCGTCCAAGCATGTCGTACACACTCAACCTGACATTTGAGGATACGGGCAATTCGTACCTGATGGTCGTGTTGGGATTGAACGGGTTCGGATAGTTCTGCTGAAGCAAGAGCGCATCTGCCAGGTCGTCTGTCCCTGCGTCGACCGCCGCAACAACTTCTGACAAAGGTCGTCTCCAGACGCCAATGGGAGTCCCGGCGAAAATATGCAGAGCCGAGATAACCAAGGAATTGACAGCAGTATTCGGCAGGCCGGAGCTAAACTCAGACCAGCATGCACCAAAGTTGGTAGACAAGAAGACACTGCCCCTCGCACCTGTTTCAGTTCCAGCTAGTAGAATCCCGTCTGAGCCGGCAAGAGATGCGACACTGGCTCCCGGTAAGCCGGAATCAGCCTCAGTCCAGCTTTCACCATTGTTGGTGGAACGATAGACACTGCCACGACTCCAAAACACTGTTCCAGCAAAGAGATTTGCACCGAGTACAGCGAGACAGCCAATGTCATTTCCGATTAAACCGGAATTGACCTCTGTCCAGCTAGCGCCATCGCATGTCGTGCGAAAGACACCATGCCCGTATGTTCCGGCAAAGAGACTTGTGCCAATTAGGGCAAAAGCTTCAATGCTGGGATATCTGGGTGGACCTTCGGGTAGTCCTTCGCTTCCTGCAGACCAGCTGGTACCGCTGTCTGTTGACAGAAAGACACCCTGGTCCCAAGACCCGGCAAAGAGTCTTGTGCCACTCACAACCAGGGCTTTGTTGTATCTCTTCGACAGTCCTGAGCTGACTTCTTTCCAGGTGCCGCCACTGTTAGTCGAAAGGAAGACCCCGCTGTCATTGGTCCCCGCGAACAGGCTTGTGCCGGAGACTGCGAGAGCCTCAACAGGGCTGTCCGGCAAGCCATTGTTGACCTGTGTCCAACTTGCGCCACTGTTGGTCGAAAGTAGGACGCCGCAGTTCCAAGTGCCGGCAAAGAGGTTCGTACCGATTACGGCAAAACAATGGATGCTACAACTGTCAAGGGAGGTTTGAATCCATTGGGCTGTCACGCAGGAACAGGACAACAGGAGCACAAAAGCGAGCCAAATGGGTTGGGCTCTCATTTCTTCCTCCTTTGAACGCAGATGAAGGAGAAAATCATTGACTAGAAGTTGGACTCGATCTATCGTCGGAAAGGACAGCGCCACGAGAAATGAGACGCCACATTCACTCCTCCATGAAGTCAGAACGCGCTTCGGGAGCGCCTTCGCCGACGATTCTATGATAACGCCTTTGGGGGATGCTTTTCCACCACTCCTGCGTGATAAACTATCAATTGTGCCCTACTCAAGGGCGACAATTGCTCCGCATCTTGTTGTGACACTGGGCTTTACATCTTAGATAGTGATCCCCTACCCCCCCCCCGGGGGGGGGCCAGAACTGACGGCTGAATCGAACCGTCTCGTTTTCTTACCGGATGAGGATTTTGGGCTATTTTGAAGCTCGCAGCCAGGGGTCGTCGGGGAAGGCTCTAGAGCGGTAGAACTACTACAGGGTCAAACAGCGGCGGCTCGATGGCTGAAGGAGCCATCGTGAGCACAACTGCCAAATATACCCCAGCTCAGAGGCAATTTCAACGACGGGATGGGGAAAGCGTATCAGGGCCAGGTTCAGGCGGCAAGTGGGTTCTGCATGGAAGAGAAAACCCTGGCTGGGGGGGGCTGATTGAGGATGCAATACTGAAAATCCCTGCTTGCCGGCAGGCAGGGAGGATTCTAAATGATTCGAATGGTACTGGCGATTCAGCGTCAAGAGTCGAACGACGGGAAACTCTTGTGAACACTACCCGATTCCCGATTTCGAATGTTTGTGCACCTTGCTTTTTGTAGACCAACTCGCTCTTTGGTCTACAGATTGTAGACCATCGATTTTCGATTGCTCTGAACACTGTCGGCTGAGTAATGAAGAAGCCGGAATCTCTTCCGGCTTCAACGAGCGCGTATGATAAGACTACTGCTGGACTATATCTGATATCGCGCTCACTTCAAGAACAGGAGTCGCTTCGTCGCCACGAAATCGCCAGCCTGAAACCGGTATAGATACAATCCGCTCGCAAGACCAGAGCCGTCAAACTTCACTTCGTGAACTCCCGCGTTCCTTCTCTCGTTCACAAGCACTGACACCTCCCGTCCGAGCATGTCGTAGACACTCAAGTTCACTTGTGAAGACTTGGGCAACTCGTACGTGATGGTCGTGATCGGGTTGAAGGGATTGGGGTAGTTCTGGTGCAAAGCAAACGTTTTGGGTAACTCCGATGCGTCGTTCGGTGTGGATAGGACTACTTGAATCTCGCGGAGGATCCAATTGTCCGGGTCAAGTTGAAGTGTGTCCGGCATATGTGATGTCGTCACGGTGAATTGCTGACCATCCGAGAAATGGAAGAGCGCCACAGTTGTATCCCACCCGGTGCAGGCAAGCCTGCAATCCATGGGCATAGAGAAGAACGTGGGACCTGTTGTTGCACCTGACGTTTGGCTGAGACGGAATGTGACTTCATAACCTGACACACCTTGCTCACGTTTCCACGTGCAGGTGTAACGAGGATAACTCTCACCGTATACCCATTCATCGAAGAAGTAGCCGAGTTGGCTCCCGGACACATTCTCACATACCTGCCTGAAGTCTTCTGTCGTCGCCACGGCGAATCTGAAACGGGAGTCTTGTGCATACGCCCTGAGCGACCGGAAAAACAGTGTATCTCCCATAACATGCCTGAGCATATGAAGAACTGAAGCGCCCTTGGCATACACACGATTGAAGTCGAACAGGGTGTTGAGGGTATCGCGAACGTAGAGAGAACCGACAGCGCTTTTCGCTCGGCCCATTAGCGAACTCATGTATTCTGTGTACCTTGACGTGCCGTACATGCATTCATAGTAAAGTGCCGTGCAGTACGTCGCAAAACCTTCATTCATCCAGATGTTCGGCCAATCAGCACATGTGATCATGTCTCCAAACCACATATGGGCAAGCTCGTGCGCAACAAGTTCATCACTGAACCCAATAAAGATGCCAAAGAACCAGAACCCGCCGAGGGACGTCATGGTTTGGTTTTCCATTCCTCCGCGCAAGTCGCACTCGGAATGTCCGTACTTTTCGTTAATGAAAGGATACAGGCCGAAGACATTCGAATAAATCTTCAGCATATCCACGGTCTTCGGCAAATCTCTCTGCGCCTCAGTGAGATGTTCGGGAAGGACATAGTTCAACACCGGCATGGAATCGGTCGGGGAATATTTGAACCAATTGGTGAATTCAGCATAGTCTCCGACCGCGAGGGAAACGAGGTATGTACTGATTGGATACTGCTCTTTCCAGCGGTGGGTTTTCGTACCATTTGTATTGTCGATCACCTCAACAAGTCTTCCGTTTGACCCGACTTTGAGGGTGCTGTCCACCGTGACCCAGAGGTCCACCGAATCTGCTTTGTCCGCAGGATGATCCTTGCACGGCCACCAATCCCTTGCACCGTACGGCTCGCTGAGCGTAAAGATCCACGGCATGGAATCGTAAGAGCTGAACGTGAAACTGCCGAATCCGCTGCTTCCCGGCACACCACGATAGTAGATATCCATTGTGACGAGTTCGCCGTTGATATAGCTGCGGTCAAGTGTGACCGTCATTGTCGCTGATTGCTGTACAAAAGCGAGCTGCGTGCCGCCAGATTTCACTGAGTCAACGGTCATGCTCTTCATGAGGTCGAGCGTGACGGCCGTAAGACTGGCGACCACGCTGAGTGCATTCATCGTGACTACCCCCCTCAGATAGTTGGGGGTTGTCGTGATGGTAAGATCGAGTTTGTAGTATGTGACGTCAATATTCGGGTCGGAGGCGGGTTTGCGAAGCGCCCCCCTTAGCAGCGCGTAGCGCCGCGCTTCACTTTTCACTAGTGTTTCTTTGTTCAATTCGAATGAGGGACGCTGGAGTTGCTCGCACACCGCCGGTGCCGCAGCGCAGCAACCCATCAGAAGCAGCACGATGGTTCGTTTCATACTCATCTCCTGTAACCGGCTTCACAACTACACTGCATTTCCCCGGCTCCCTCCCATTGAGCGAACGCACGGGGACAAGGCGGAACGACGGCGAGTACGAGACAGAGTGAGTGGCTTCTCATTTTTGCCTCCTCTCAGCGCAACAGAATCGCAAGAGCCTGGCGCCCGCAGGATATTAGCGTATCATCAGGTAGACCGGTACCTCGGAAACACCTGACGGCGCACCGACTCCCACTTCGAGTCACAATTCACTTTAAAAGCGTCAGTTTCCTCGATTGGACTAAGTCTCCCGATTGCAGTCGGTAGAAATACATTCCACTGGATAGTCCTGAAGCCTCGAACTGCACCTCATGAACTCCCGCATCCTTCCTATCATTCACCAACACTGACACCTCGCGACCGAGCATGTCGTAGACGCTCAACTTGACTTCCGATGCCGTAGGCACCGCGTACGTGATGGTCGTGCTCGGATTGAAGGGATTGGGGTAGTTCTGATCCAGCGCGAACTGCCCGGGCAGCTCTTCGGACGCCGGGGCATTGGTGCCGACAACCACCTGGAACAGCATCGATTTTGAGAAGAGTACATCAGCAAAACCGAATCGGGATTGCACGAGGACCAATGCATAATAGTATTGCGGGACCAGGAGTTGTGGCCGAATCAGGAATGTCAACTTCGCAGAATCCCCCGCAGCAAGCACAAACTGCACGGGAGAGACAGCAATGGCCGAATCCGGCGTCACATTCACATAATCCAGAGTCACATAGACGGAGTCTTCAGCGTAGCCGACATTTCGCACCATGAATGTCGTGTCGCGGCTCTGAAGGGTATTGGCGATCTGGCGGAAATTTACAGTCCTCGTGTCAACACTAAGAATCGGACCTCGCGTGAATACGCAGGTAGCGGCAGTTGGTAACGTCAATGACGCTCCTGCAGTCAAGTCATCCTTTCGAATAGTCACATTGATCGTGTCGTCCTTCTTGGGGACATAGTGGCATCCCCAGAACCCATCGGCCGATGTGCCGTCGCCGTGGAGGCCATCATCCTTTAGGAACACGCTGTCGATGAGCGCACCCGTGCCCGCAGTCAGTGTGCCCGTAACAACTACAGCGTGCGCAAGCGGGTTCTCAAGCCGTGCGGTGATCCTCAGGGTATCCCGTCCACATCGTGAGAGTCTCACATCATGTGGGTACCTCAGACCGGTCACTGGATAACCCAGAATGCTCTCCCACGCGCCAATATCCGGCCTTGAACCGGCGGGGTTTGGACGGACATTTCCCCCAAAGGCAAAGAGAGGAGAGTAGTACCACACCCCTGATATTTCGATACTGTCGATACCAGAACCGATACACTGAGAAGAGTCCGAAAGGCGAAAATCGCCCGCGGCTGCATTCACGAACAAGGGGTCAATGACAATGTTGTCTTTGTAGAGCCCGGTATAGTTGGCTCCGGCTCCGGTACCCGCAAATCCCGCCTTCCCTCCCTGGATATTACAGTACAGGAACACAGGATCTGATTGGACATCAACAACATTTACTTGACTCCCATAAGCGGCGGTATTTCCGTAGAGGATATTGTTGATAAGAATTGCGTCGGTATTCTCATCACAATCAATGCCGCCCCCTCGGTCAGTAGCAGTGTTATAGGCGATAGTATTGTTCAGGAGCACTACGTTTGTCCCACTTGCACACCAGATGCCGCCTGCAAACGGTGCCCGATTATGAACGATGATATTGTTTTCAATCCTAGGAGTCGCTCCCGCTTCGACAGCAATCCCGCCTGCAGCATACGTAGCGATGTTGCCATAGATGGCATTTCCGGATATGATGGGGCTGCCAATCTCACGAGCAACGACGGGGCCACCCATGCCGAGATTCTCTGTAAAGACATTCCTGGATATGATGGGATGGGGACAACGTAGACAGCTAATTGCGCTACCCAGGGAACCTACATGATGTGTAAAGGTACTCTGTGATATTGTTGGTGAGGCATGATATATGTAGATCGCTGGACCAGCTTGGGGAAGAAGATCGTTCCAACCCTCAAAGGTTTGCATGTTGGAATCAAAGAGACAATTGGAAACTAAGACCTTGTCGAACTGGGCAATGAGCATCGCACCACCGCATCTGTCGAAACCGGTCCCTGT
>Ga0316605_10001591_pt1 | contig 13099 bp, 13 predicted proteins | sample OWC_soil_day20_n_FD_207666 | JGI IMG/M metagenome (GOLD analysis project Ga0316605, IMG submission 207666) | Wetland soil microbial communities from Old Woman Creek delta, Ohio, United States - OWC_soil_day20_noCT | ecosystem: Environmental > Terrestrial > Soil > Wetlands | place: USA: Ohio... | reverse complement strand
ATGGACCGGTGATTAATGCCGAAGGACGTACCGATGTCGTGGTCAACCAGGAACAGGTTGACGACTTGCTAGATAGCCTCGGCTTCTGAGGAGGGCTGAAAATGAGCGATTTTTCCGGAATGGAAGACCTGCTGCAGGATTTCTTGCAGGAAGCCCACGATTTATTGTCCGATGTCGATAACAAGCTGGTCGATCTGGAGAAGATGCCGGATGACCGGGGCTTGTTGAACGATATCTTTCGCGGATTTCACACCGTAAAGGGTGGGGCCGGGTTTCTTAACGCTGCCGAATTGGTCACCCTTTGCCATCTGACCGAGAATTTGTTCGATCGTCTCCGTAATGGCGAATTGAGTCTCACCCCGGAATTGATGGATGTGATCATGGCCGCCACCAAAGGGGTGCGCGACATGTTCGGCGAGCTTGGCCAAATGGTGCAGCCGCAACCGGCCGATCCGCAGGTAATCGCCGCCCTGCAGGGGGCATTGACCGGTGAAGCGCCGGCCGCCCCGGCGGTCGCAGAAGCGCCTGTCACGCCTGTCGCTGCCGCAGTGGCGCCGGATGCTCATCCGAAAGTGCCTGGGGAGCCGGATTGGTCGGCCCTGCACTCGGCGGTGACCGGGCAAGAGGCGGTTGTGGCGGCGCAAGGGGAATTGATTCCAAAGGGTGAGGTTGCCAGCGAGCAGGCTGCCAAGCCTGCGCCGGCCGCTGCCGCTTCTGCTCAGGCGCCGTCGCCTTTCGGGCGGCGAACGACGGATCGGCCTGCTGCCGCATCTTCTTCGGCCCGCCGCGCTGAAGAGCGCGGGCGGGAAAACACTATCCGCGTCGACACCTCCCGTCTGGACCAGGTGCTCAACCTGTCAGGTGAAATCGGGCTGACCAAGAATCGCCTGACCAGTCTGCGCGTTGATATCCTGGCCGGCAAGAATGATTCGGAAACGCTGCATGCGCTGGATCAGGCGGTCAGTCAACTTGACCTGTTGGTGTCCGATTTGCAGAACTCGGTCATGAAGACCCGGATGCAGCCGATTGGTCGCCTATTCCAGAAGTATCCCCGCATTGCCCGGGATCTGGCGCGGCAATTGGGCAAGGATGTCGAGTTGGTTTTGTCGGGTGAGGAAACCGAAGTCGATAAAACCATGATCGAGGATCTGGCTGATCCGTTGATTCACCTGATTCGCAATGCCGTCGACCATGGGGTCGAGATGCCGGCTGAGCGCAAGGCCAGCGGCAAGCCGGAGAAGAGTCTGGTCCGCCTGGAGGCGCGCCAGGAGGGTGATCATATCGTTCTGATCATTGCCGATGACGGCAAGGGTATGAGTGCCGAACGGATCCGGGCCAAGGCAGTCGAGAAGGGGCTGATCTCCGAGGAGGAGGCGAATACCCTGGACGAGCGTCAGAGCCTGAATCTTATTTTCCTGCCGGGTTTCTCGACCAAGGCGCAAATTTCCGATGTTTCCGGTCGGGGCGTCGGTATGGATGTGGTGAAAACCAATATCCAGAAACTCAACGGTTCCATCGAGATTCGTTCCGAGCCAGGCAAAGGGTCGGTTTTCCTGATTTCCCTGCCGCTGACCCTGGCCATCCTGCCGGTCCTGCTGGTCTTGTTGGGCGATCAGCCGTTTGCCCTGCCGCTATCGCTGGTCCGCGAGATCCTGCCGATCGAGCAAAATCGCATTCAGGAAGTGGGCGGCAAGGAGACCCTGGTAGTGCGGGGCGAGGTGCTGCCGGTGATCTCCCTGGCGCGCTTGCTCGGCTGGCCGCTTGAGCAGTCGCCGGAGTACGGCGTGTTCATGCAGACCGCGGAGCGCAGTTTCATTCTGGGGGTGGATAGCTTCGCCGGACGTGACGATGCGGTGATCAAGTCGCTGGAGGACTTCCGTCCGAAGGGGGTGGCAGGGGTTACGACGCTATCGAACGGCCAGATTGTGCTGATTTTGGACATGAAGGAACTGCTTTCCGATCTGGGGCAGCATTCGGACATGAGCTCGGGGATGCGGGCGCTCGAATTTGCCTGATTCTCTTTGCAGTCAACGAGTTGAGAGGGGGCTTGCCCCCTCTTTTCTATTTTGGGGTTTACTCTGTTGTCATGGGCTTGCGATTGGCATCTGAGAATTGGGGTAAATAAAAGCTCGTACACCTTTAATTTTTTTGAATTTTTTCTATAATAGCCGCAACAGTTACAAAACACGGCTATGGCAGAAGACAGCGACCTCGAGAAAACGGAAGAGCCTACTGGTAGGCGAATCGAGCAAGCCCGCGAGCAGGGGCAGGTCCCCCATTCCCGTGAATTAGGCACTTTCCTGGTTTTGATGGTCGCGGCGGCGACGTTCTGGATGATGGGCAGCTGGTTGGTGCAGCGTGCCTTGGTCATCACCCGCAAGGGGTTTTCCGTCGAGTCCCGCTATATGCACGAGCCGGATCTGATGCTGCCGCGGTTGGCGGAGATCTCGCTGGATGCGTTGTTGGCCTTTTCGCCGTTGCTCGGCCTGCTGTTGCTGGCTGCGGTGTTGCCCCCCTTTTTCTTGAATGCCTGGGTTTTTGCGCCGAAGGCTTTGGTGCCCGATCTGGGGCGTATGGATCCGATCAAGGGCTTCGGTCGCCTGTTCTCGTGGAACAGCCTGATGGAGTTGGGCAAGGCGGTTCTCAAGGCGATTCTGGTTGGCGGTGTCGCCGTGCTGTTGATCTGGAAGGAGCGCGACGAAATTTTCGGTTTGTTGGCGCAGCCTCTGGAGGCTGGTTTGGCGCATGCCGGTGATTTGATCTCCTTTTCCTTCCTGATTCTGGTGTCGGCCCTGGTTATCGTGGTGGCGGCCGATGTGCCGTTCCAAATCTGGCAGTACTTCGATCGCCTGAAAATGACCAAGGAAGAGGTCAAGCAGGAAATGAAGGAAATGATGGGTGACCCGCAGGTGAAGGGGCGCATCCGTTCTCTGCAGATGCAGGCGGCGCGCAAGCGCATGATGTCGGCAGTGCCGACCGCCGATGTGATCGTCACTAACCCTACGCACTTTGCGGTGGCGCTTTCCTACAAGGCCGGGATGGGGGCGCCCAAGGTGGTGGCCAAAGGCGTCGGGCCGGTGGCTCAGAAAATAAAGGAACTGGGTGCCGAGCATGCGGTGCCTTTGCTGGAGGCGCCGCCGCTGGCCCGGGCGCTCTACAAGCACGCCGAGATTGACTCGGAAATTCCCTCCGCCCTGTACAACGCTGTGGCGGAGGTTCTCGCTTATATCTACCAGTTGGCAAACTGGCGTCAGGCTGGTGGCTCCTACCCGGTGCCGCCGCGTAACCTGCCGGTGCCGCCCGAACTGGTTCCGGAGGCCGCGTAAATGGCAACGACGACCTCTCTTGCCGGTATTCAGGGAATCCTGGCTCGGCTAAACATGTCGCAATTGGCAGCGCCGGTCCTGATCCTGATGATCCTGGCCATGATGGTGTTGCCGCTGCCGGCTTTTGCGCTTGATGTGCTGTTCACTTTCAATATCGCCATTTCCGTGCTGGTTCTGCTGGTTGCGGTCAACACTCAGAAAACACTGGATTTCTCGGTCTTCCCCACGGTTCTGCTGGTGACTACCCTGATGCGCTTGTCGCTCAATGTCGCGTCGACCCGGGTCGTCATGCTGCAAGGGCACACCGGACCGGATGCCGCGGGCAAGGTGATCGAAGCTTTTGGCCATTTCATGGTCGGGGGTAATTTTGCGGTCGGGATCATGGTCTTCCTGATCCTGGTGGTCATCAACTTCGTGGTGATCACCAAGGGTGCTGGCCGGGTGGCCGAAGTTTCCGCTCGCTTCACCCTGGATGCCATGCCGGGCAAGCAGATGGCGATTGATGCCGATCTCAATGCCGGGTTGATCGGCGAGGAAGAGGCGCGCCAGCGCCGCAGCGATATCTCCCGTGAGTCGGAATTTTTCGGCTCGATGGACGGTGCGTCAAAATTCGTCCGTGGCGATGCGGTGGCCGGTATCGTCATCATGCTGATCAATGTGGTTGGCGGCTTGATCGTCGGTGTTGCCCAGCACAACATGGAATTGGCGATGGCCGCCAAGAACTACACCTTGCTGACCATCGGTGATGGGCTGGTGGCACAGATTCCGGGGCTGATCATTTCAATTGCTGCCGGTATGGTGGTCACCCGGGTGTCGGATGAGCGCAACATTGGTCAGCAGGTGGTCGGGCAGATGTTCCGCAACGGCAAGGCCATCGCGATTACTGCCGCCATCGTCGGCTTCCTCGGGATCATTCCCGGCATGCCCAATCTGGTTTTCCTGATGCTGGCAGGGACGCTGGGCTGGTTTGCCTATCGCATGATGGAAGCCGAGAAGCGGGTGGTCGAGACGCCGGTAACGGTTGCTCCGCCGCCGGTCCAGGAGGCCATGGAGGCAAGCTGGAGCGATGTGGCACCGCTTGATGTGCTGGGGCTCGAAGTGGGTTACCGTCTGATTCCGCTGGTCGATAAATCCCAGGATGGGGAATTGCTGCGGCGCATTCGCGGTATTCGCAAGAAATTCGCTCAGGAAGTCGGCTTCCTGGTGTCGCCGGTGCACATCCGCGACAATCTCGAACTCAAGCCCAACGCCTACCGCATTCTGCTCAAGGGGGTCGAGGTCGGCATGGGTGAGGCTTTCGTCGGCCAGTATCTGGCGATCAATCCGGGGCGCGTCGCTGGCACGGTAACCGGTACGGCCACCAAAGACCCGGCCTTCGGCTTGCCGGCGACCTGGATTGATGCAGGTCAGCGCGAACAGGCTCAGGCCTACGGTTACACCGTGGTCGATTCGTCGACCGTGGTGGCCACCCATCTCAATCACCTGATCCTGACCCATGCCGGCGAATTGCTTGGTCGTCAGGAGGTGCAGCAACTGCTCGATCATCTGGGCAAGGACATGCCCAAACTGCTCGAAGATCTGGTGCCAAAGATCGTGTCGCTCGGCACGCTGCAAAAAATTCTGCAAAACCTGCTCGAAGAGGGCGTGCATATCCGTGACATGCGCACCATCATCGAAACGGTGGCCGACCATGCAGCACGGACCCAGAATGCCGACGACCTCACGACCCAGGTGCGCAATGCACTCGGTCGGGCCATCGTCCAGCAGCTCTTCCCCGGCGCCGCGCAGATGCAGGTCATGTCGCTCGACCCGACCCTGGAGCGCTTGCTTGCCCAGGCGGTCGCCGGTGGTTCGGAAAATACAAGCTTCGAGCCTGGTCTGGCCGATACCCTGATTCGCGAGACGGCCGCCGCCGCCCAGCGCCAGGAAACCCTGGGCCTGCCTGCCGTGCTGCTGGTGCCGGCCAGTCTGCGACTGCTGCTGTCTCGTTTCCTGCGCCGCACCGTACCTCAACTGAAGGTGCTGGCGCATAACGAAGTTCCTGAAAATCGAATTATCAAGGTGACCTCGATCATCGGAGGTAAAACATGAACGTCAGAAAATTCATTGCTGCCAATGCGCGGGATGCCTTGAAAAAGGTTAAGGAGACGCTTGGCAACGATGCGATTATCCTGTCGAACCGCGGCGTCCCGGGGGGGGTGGAGATCATGGCGGTAGCGGCGCGCGACATGGCCATGATCGTGCCGACCCAGGTCGCCGACTCGTCGTCCCAAGCCTCCGTCGATCGTCGTCCGCCTCCCGCAGCGATGCCGGCACCCAGCTACGAACCAGATGACGACTATCGGGTCGCCCTCTCGTCGGCCCGTGCGCAGGCTGCTGGCCAGTCGCCGGTTCAGCGCCCGGCTCCGCCAACGCCTGCGGTCAACCGTCAGCCGACCCTGAATTCCATCGCCCAGCGCAACGCGGGGCTGGTCAATGCCGGCATCCCGCGCACCGGTGCCTTGCGCAATCCGGAAGCGCCAAAGCCGGCACCTGCTGCTGCCCCGCAGTCCGCCCAGCCTGCCCCGCCACCGCGCCCCCAGTCCGCGCCTGCCGCGCCGCGCCGCGCCGAGGCCGATGTCATTCCGCTCGAGGTCATGGACGAAATCCGCTCCCTGCGCAAAATCGTCGAACAGCATCTGGCCGGAATTGCCTGGGGGGAAACTGCCCGCTCGCAGCCGGTAAAGACGGAAGTCATGCGTCAGATGCTGGATGCCGGCTTCTCCCCACAGTTTGCACGCGACCTGCTGGCGGATCTGCCGATGGAGATGGATCAGCTCCAAGCCTCGGCTTGGGTCAAGGGGGCGGCCGATCGTTCCTTGCTGACGATTGGTGCCGAGAGCGATATTGTCGATCGGGGCGGTGTCTACGCCCTGGTCGGTCCGACCGGGGTCGGGAAAACCACGACCACGGCCAAACTAGCGGCCCGTTGCGTGTTGCGTCACGGCCCAAGCAAGGTTGCGCTGGTCACCACCGATGGTTACCGGATCGGTGCGCATGAACAATTGCGCATCTACGGCCGTATCCTCGGTGTGGCCGTCTATCTGGTCAAGGACGCCATGGAGTTGCGTCAGACCCTGAAGGAATTGCAGCATAAACACATGGTACTGGTCGACACCATGGGGATGAGCCAGAAGGACAAATTGGTACCCGAATTGACCGACATGCTGGCCGGTTGCGATGTGCAGCGTCTGTTGCTGCTCTCTTCAACGTCGCGCGGTGACACGCTGGATGATGTGATCGCTGCTTACGAAGGCGACAATCTGGCGGGCTGCATTCTAACCAAGATCGATGAGGCCGCCAGCCTGGCCACACCGCTTGACGTCATCATGCGTCACGGCCTCCGGTTGCACTATGTGTCCAATGGCCAGCGGGTGCCGGAAGATTTGCACCTGCCCAATCGTGGCTATCTCCTGCACCGGGCTTTCAAGGATGTGCCGGACGCCTCGCCGCACAAGTACGACGGCGTCGAGCCGGCGCTTATGATGGCCAATGCCAGCATGCTCGCCGTCGGGGGGCGTCGTGGCTGATTTTCGCGTGGATCAGGCAGCCGGTTTGCGTCGCTTGCTGGGGGCTGGCCAACTGCAAGTCCTGACCTTCGTCGCCGGTTGCGAGGGGGTCGGGCGCAGCGTGGCGGTGGCCAATATCGGTGTCGCTCTGGCGCGGTTGGGCAAGGAGGTGTTGATCATCGACGAGCATTCGTCACGTGACGATATCGCTTCCGCCTTCGGCTTACAGGCGGCCTACGATTTGCTCAACGTCGTCCAGCGCGAATTGAGTTTGCAGCAAGTCCTGCTGCAGCCGATGAATGGCCTGCGTGTATTGCCGGCGGCGCGGGCAGTCAAGAAACTCGGGCGCCTGTCGTTGCCGCAGCAACAAACCCTGCTCGATGCTATGAGTGGCCTGGAGCGTCCGATCGACGTCATTCTGGTGGACGCCAGTCTGGCCCATCCGCATGGCTTTTCGCCGTTCGGCCTGGCCTCGCAGGAGGCTGTAGTGGTGCTGTCCGGTAACAGTGCATCCATCACCGAAGCCTATGCGCTGATCAAGAAGGTCAGCCATGCCTTCGCCCGGCGTCATTTCCGCATCCTGGTCAACAAGGTGCGTAGCTATCCCGATGCCCGCTCCATCTTCGAGAACATTGCACAAGTGACGGCGCAGCGCGGCATCGCCCAACTCGACTACGCCGGCGCCATCCCGCTCGACGAGGCATTGCGCCAGGCCAGCCTGCTTGGCCGTCCGGTCCTCACCCAGGCTCCGGACTCGGCAGCCGCCATGGCTTTCCGCGATATTGCTTCCGATATTGCCTATTGGCAGCGCGGCGAGGCCGAAAGTGGTGGTGTCGAACATTTCATGCAGCAACTGTTACACTTGAGCCAACGTATAACCCCGAACGTACTACGAGCCTGATGTATACCGCTGCCGGGCAGCCAGACAGGGAACAGTTGGTTCAGCGCTTCGTGCCGCTGGTGAAACGCATCGCCTATCATTTGATGGCCCGTCTGCCAGCCAGCGTGCAGTTCGAAGATCTGGTCCAGAACGGCATGCTTGGTTTGCTGGATGCGATGGACCGCTTCGAGGAGGGGTTCGGCGCCCAGTTCGAGACCTACGCAACGCAGCGGGTACGCGGTGCCATGCTCGATGGCTTGCGCGAAAACGACTGGCTGCCGCGCACTTTGCGCCGCGAACTGCGCCGCATAGAAGGGATGATCAGCCAACTGGAGCATGCCAACGGACGACCGCCTTCCGAGAGCGAGTTGGCCGAGGCCCTTGGCATGTCCTTGCCCGATTATCAGAAGACCTTGCAGGAAGCCCGGGGCCACCAGTTGCTCTATTTCGAGGATTTTTCCGGCGAGGGCGATGAGGATTTCCTGGAGCGGCACTTCACCGACAACGACGCGGATCCGCTGCGCCTCCTCGAAGACAAGAATCTCAAGCAAATCCTGGTTGGCGCCATTAGTCGTCTGCCGGAGCGCGAGAAATTGATGATGGCGCTGTATTACGAGCAGGAGCTGAATCTGCGGGAAATTGGTGAAGTCATGGGGGTGACCGAGTCCCGTGTTTGCCAATTGCACAGCCAGGCCATCGCGCGCTTGCGTAGCCAGGTGCTGGGTGAGTTGCCGGCCGCCAAGAAGCGGCGCAAGGAGAAGGTCGGTGGATAAGATCAGCCTGGCCGGCCTGGCGATCGGGATGGTGGCCATCGTCGGCGGCCAGATACTCGAAGGCGGCCATATCGGCTCGCTGGTGCAACCGACGGCCTTGCTCATCGTCTGCGGCGGTACGCTCGGAGCCGTGCTGTTGCAAAGCCCCTTTCATGTTTTCAAGCGTGGCATTCAGATGGCCAAGTGGGTATGGGTGCCCCCGGTGATCGAACAGAAGCGCCAGATCGACCAGATTCTCAACTGGAGCCAGTTGTCGCGGCGGGAGGGCCTGCTGGCGCTGGAAAACCACATTCCGCAATTGAAGGACAATTTTGCCAAGAAGGGTTTGCAGCTTCTGGTGGATGGAGCCGATCCCGAGCGCATCCGTGAGTTACTGGAGGTGGATATCACCACCTTTGAGGACGAGTGGCGGCATTCGGCGAAAATATGGGAGTCTGCCGGTGGTTATTCGCCAACAATCGGGATTCTCGGCGCTGTGATGGGCCTGATTCATGTGATGGAGAATCTGTCAGATCCGACCAAGCTCGGCTCAGGTATCGCTGTCGCCTTCGTCGCCACCATTTATGGGGTCGGTCTGGCCAATCTGGTTTACCTGCCGATTGCCGGCAAGCTCAAGTATTACATTTCCCGGATGGTTGCCTCGCGGGAAATGCTTGTTGACGGACTGGTCGGCATCGCCGTCGGCGACAATCCCCGCATTATTGAAAGCCGCCTGCGAGGCTATCTGTTGTAATGGCTCGCAAACGCCGCGAAGAGGAACATGAGAACCACGAGCGCTGGCTGGTTTCCTACGCTGACTTCATCACCTTGCTGTTTGCGTTCTTTGTTGTCATGTATGCAATTTCATCGGTCAACGAAGGCAAGTACAAGGTTCTCTCCAATTCGCTGACCAATGCCTTCAAGAACACCACTGGTGAGCCGGGCGGGCAACCGCTGGCAGTGATTCAGGGGGCGCCGCCGATCCCCCCGCGCCCGATTGCCAAGCCGGACGCCCTGCCGGAGCAGAAGAAGGCGGAAGAGAAGAAAAACGAGCAGCGGCAGCGGATGAAAAACGTTGCCAACAACATCATGGATGCGCTCCAGCCGCTGGTTACCCAAGGCAAGGTGCGACTGCTGGAAACCAGTCGCGGGGTAACCATAGAAATCAACGACAGCATCCTGTTTCCGGCCGGGCAGGCTCGTTTGCAGCCGGCCTCGGTCAGCGCCATGGGGGCGATAGCCGTGGTGCTGGCCGGGACGGATTTTCCGATTACCATCGAAGGGCATACCGATAATGTCCCTATTGCCACGCCCCAGTTCCCATCCAACTGGGAATTGTCGGCCATGCGGGCAACGACGGTGTTGCGCCTGTTCAACGATAACGGGGTGGGGGCCGAACGGCTGACGGCAATCGGTTACGGCGAAACGCGACCGTTGGAGACCAATACGACGTTGGAAGGGCGGGCGCGCAATCGACGGGTGAGTATCCTGATCGATTCCAATCGGCCGGAGGAGCCAACCGAGATCAAGGCCGGCGGCGGGGCGGCGAACCGCTGACGGCAGCGTTCAGGCCGAATCGACGATGCGGCTGCCGGTGTAGGCGGCCGTTTGGCCGTTGGCACCGTACAACGTGTGGTCGTTGTTGTGCCGGGTCAGAATAGCCAGTGCTTCATTGGTCTTGTTGATGTGCAAGGCCAGCAGCCCGGCGTTCAGTTGATGCATCTGGCGGGCTTCCTGTGCCTGCGCCAGTAGTTCTTGCCACAGCGTTCCGCACTCGGTAGCGTCGGCGTGGGCGGCCAGCCAGGCGAGCATGCCATTTTTTCCCTGCCGGGCGTAAGGTTCCCCTAGAGCGCGATTGCGTTCCGCTTCGATGCTGTTGAGTTGCTCCACCAGCAGATTCTTTTCCCTGCCGATTTCCGGCAGGGCGGTGGGGTTGGCTGATTTGAGTGCCTCTTGCTCCTGGCCGAGCAACGCCAGGAAGCGGGAAACCAGCTTGATTTCCCGATCAAGAATGCTGGCAACTGGCGACATCAGGCCTTGCGCTGGCTGTTGACCAGGTCGCGTGCGGTGTCGAGCAGGCGACTGGCAATAGCGTCAGGGTTGATCTTGAAGCGACCTTGCGCGATGGCTTCCTTGATCTCCTGAACTTTGCCGGCGTTGACCGGCGGCTTTTCGCTGGCCAGCAGCGCGCCGGCCAGCGGGCTGAGGCTGACGGGCTCTGCCGTGGCGGGTGGGCTGGCGGCCGGCCGGGGCTGCGAGCGACTGGTCGGTAGCGGGCTGGCCGGGCTGTATGAGTTGTCGATCTTCATGATGGATCTCGCAATGCATTAGGACTCACCCGGGTTAACGGCAGCCGGAGGAAATACTTTAGGTCAAAAAGAAATTTCAACGCTACCGTCCGAACGGGCTATGCCACTGACTGTTTGCCCCGAGTTCATGCGGACCTGAACCAGTTGGCCTTCGCTGGCATTGGTCATCGCCTTCCCGTCGCTGCTCACCGAGAAGCCTTCACCTTTCGAGATGACCCGGACCGATTGGCCCTGCCGGATGACGAGAGGGGCGATCAACTGGTCGGCTCGCAGCGGCAAGCCAGCGCCCAGGGAGTTGCGGGGGGTTTTGCCGATGGCGCTGGCCGGATCGGTGATAACGCCGGTCGGCTGTTGTGAAAGATCGCCGGACAGCACACTCAGATCGCCAGGCTGGATCGGCTGACCAGCTGCCAGTGGCCGTGTCGTCGTTACATAGTTGCCGGTGACCGAAATGGTGGCCGGAACGAGAATGCTCCAGATATTCGGTCCGAGGCAGCGGATCCCGACCGTGGTTTTGCCCATGATGCGCGCCCCGGGAGGGGTGAAGGCCTCGTAGGCCGAGCAGGGGGGGAGGCGGGAAATGTCCGGTTTGCCGACGGCAATGCTGACCCGTCCGGGCAGGCCCTTGCTTTGCTGGTGAAGATGGCGTTGCGCGGTGTCGGTCAGCAGGTCAAAGTCGACAGCTGCGGTCGACGCGGAAAACAGGGCAAAAATCAGCAACAGGGAGCGCGGACGACACATGCGCCCATTGTGCCTGACCGGCAATGGCGGGGGAATAGCTGTTCCGGCAAGAATTGCCGAAATGTCCTGCACGGCCTGCCAATCGTTCCACTATCGGTTGGTGAATGAACGTGGCACAAAGCATGCTTTAAATCTGTTGGTTTTTCTGGAGTTCTTCTCATGTCAAGCATCGCTCAGCACGTTTCGGTATTCAGCCAGGCACTCAACCTGCGTACCCAGCGCCATCAGGTTCTCGCCTCGAACATCGCCAATGCCGATACGCCGCATTACAAGGCGCGCGATTTCAGCTTCGAGGCAGCCATGCAGGGGGCGCTTGCCGGTCGTGGTGCCAGCGGCAGTCTGGTGCTGAGTCGTACCGCCGGCGGACATTTGCCGAGTGGCGGTATGAGCGGTCCGGCCAACTTGCAGTACCGGACGGAAACCCAGTCCGCCGTCGATGGCAACACCGTCGATATGGATGTGGAGCGTACCCAGATTACCGAGAATGCCGTTCAATATCAGATCCTTACGCAGTTGATCGGCGACAAGTTCAAGGGGCTGCGCAGCGCCATGAGCAGCACTCAGGGTTAAGGAGAGGTAAATGAGCCTGTTTAACGTCTTCCAGGTGTCGTCAAGCGCGATGACCGCCCAGTCGATGCGGCTGAACGCCGTCGCCTCCAATCTCGCCAACGCCGACAGCATCGTCTCGGCCGATGGCAAACCCTATCGGGCCAAACAGGTCGTCTTCGAGGCTACACCAATAGGCAATGCCGGCGAGGTGTCCAAGGGGGTCCGGGTGCGTCAGGTCGTGGAAGATGCTGCACCGCCAAGGATGGTTTACGACCCCAAGAATCCGGCGGCTGACGACAAGGGCTACGTTGCCTTTTCGAACGTCAATGTGGTCGAGGAAATGACCAACATGATTTCCGCTTCGCGTTCGTACCAGACCAACGTCGAAGTCATGAATACCGCCAAAAGCATGATGCTGCGTACCTTGCAGATCGGCCAAGGCTAATCGGGAGAAGCAACATGGCTACCAGTAACGTTAGCAATACCAATGCGTCGAATTCAGCCTTGTTTTCATCGCTCAATGGCACGTCGACCACCAAGGCGACGACCGCCGACGAGATGCAGACCCGCTTTCTGAATTTGCTGATCACCCAGTTGAAGAATCAGGATCCGCTCAATCCGACGGACGCCAACCAGATGACTGCCCAGTTGTCGCAGATCAGTACGGTCAGCGGCATCGAGAAATTGAACGCCAGTATGGATAAGTTGCTCGGCAGCTATAGCGGCACCCAGAACATGCAGGCGGCAGCAATGATCGGCAAAACGGTATTAACTGCCGGCAACGGACTCCGGTTGACTGCCGACGGCGCCGTCGGCGGGGTCAACCTGGCCGGAGCGGCCGACAAGGTCACCATCACGATCAAGGACGCGAGCGGCAAGATCGTGCAGACCCAGACCCTGAAAGATCAGGCGGCAGGGGTATTGAATTTCGCCTGGGACGGCAAATCCGATGCCGACGTCGCCCTCTCGCCCGGCAACTATACCTTCAGCGTCG
>Ga0316605_10001589_pt1 | contig 13108 bp, 11 predicted proteins | sample OWC_soil_day20_n_FD_207666 | JGI IMG/M metagenome (GOLD analysis project Ga0316605, IMG submission 207666) | Wetland soil microbial communities from Old Woman Creek delta, Ohio, United States - OWC_soil_day20_noCT | ecosystem: Environmental > Terrestrial > Soil > Wetlands | place: USA: Ohio... | reverse complement strand
CGAGGATTGTGTCCGCATTGGAACTGCCGCGCTCCCGACCACCTATCGGACCGCTGTTGGGGTAATCTGGGGCGGTGGGCGCCCTGCTTCTTATCGACGGCTACAACCTGGCCCGTTCCGGCGCTCTGCCGCTCGCGGAGGATCCACGGTCGGAGGAGGGCCGGCAGGAGCTTTGCCGGATGCTCGCGGGGTACGCTGCCGGGAAAGGGTTCCGTCTGACCGTGGTGTTCGACGGACGCGGGGCCGGGAGGCCGGAGCGGAGCCGGACCGCCTTCAGGGGCGGCACGGCTCTCTTCTCCTCTGCCTTCGAATCGGCCGACGACGTGATCCGGGATTTGACGCGAAACGCGCCGGCCGGGACCGTGGTGGTCACCTCCGACCGGGGTCTCGCCGGTACGCTTCCCTCCCGGACCGTCACCGCGATCACCTGCGGGGAATTCGGAGAACGGCTCTTCGCGTTCCAGCTCGAAACGGTCAAGGGAACCGCCGACGGGGACCACCCCTCCCGGCGCAACGGGAAGAAGGGGGAAGGGCACAGGCAGAAAAAGAAGGTCCGTAAACGGGAAGCGCTCCTGCGCAAACTTTGAAAACACCTCGATGATCATCGATGATCATACGGAAAGATGGCGCTACACTGCATGGGCTACTCTCGTGATGCAGCCCCTGGAGCAACGCCATGGCGGTTCCCAGGACCGGCGTTCCTTTCCAGCGGCCCTCCATCACTCGTTGGCGACTTCCCGTGTCCGCCGGGCCGCGTCCCTGCTCCTGGGTACGCGAACCTCCAAGACCCCGTCCTTGAACGATGCACGGGCCTTGTCCGTCTGCACCTCCTCGGGAAGGTCGACAGTGCGCACAAAGGAGCCGTACGAGCGTTCGAGACGGGCGTAGTTCTTCCTCTCGATCTTCTCTTCCTTCTTTTTCTCGCCGTGGATGGTCACGGTCCTGTCGTTGATGTCGACGTGGATATCCTCTTTCTTCATCCCCGGGATCTCCGCCTTCACGACGACGTCGGCGCCCTCTTCGTAGATATCCACCGAGGAAGAAACCTCTCCGTCGGGTACAGCCAACCGCGTCCACCACCGCGCCTTCGTCATGGGAAAGTGGCTGCGAAAGAGATCCTCGAATCGCCGCTCGTACTCTTCGAACGGGGTCAGGTCGGAGGCGGGTTCCTTTTTCGCAAGGGATTGCGGACTCTTCTTCATGGCGCACCTCCTGGGCCCAATCGCGTTGTCCGTTCAATGGTCGATTCATCCCTCGATTGGTCCTTCCATGAGCGACGGTCCCCCTGCCGGCTTTTCCTCCCCCCTTCCGGGACCCCGCCGAACGATGCGGGCACGGGTCATATACACATTTTACTCCCGTTTCCCGCCTGCAGGTTAAAGGCAACTCCCGGCGTTCCTGGAAGGTAACCCTTTGTACTCAAAGGGATATTTCTCGCCGCCGTACTCCGCCGCCGCCTTCCGGACCCCGCAAATGGCGATCGACGGATCCACAGGTTGATCTGCGTCAAGGAGGGGGGCCGACCATTGGCGGAGAATGGGCTCCATGGAGGGAGCGCACATGGAGAAATACCTTCGCACGCCGATCAAGGAGATCATCGCGAAATACCCGCCGGTCGGGGCCCTTCTCGAGGAGTACGGCATCGGGTGCGTCCCGTGCAGCGTGGGCACGTGTCTGCTGGCGGACATCGTGGAGATCCACAACCTCTCCGCGGAAGACGAGGGGGCGCTGATGGCGAGGATCGCCGGGATCGTGTCCCCCGGCCAGGTCGTCACGCTTCCGGAACCGCGGAAGTGCAAACCGGAGACGACACGGAAGTTCTCCTATTCACCGCCGATGAAGGCGCTGGTTGAGGAACACGGGGTCATCAAGCGGTTCCTCGCCGTTCTCCCCGCCGTCATCGACCGCTTCGACGTGCAGTCGTCGGCGGACCGTGATCTTGTCCGCGGCGGACTCGACTTCGTACGGTCGTATGCCGACCGGTTCCACCACGCCAAGGAAGAGGACATCCTCTTTACCTGCTTCGATCCCGGCCTCGACATCCTCAAGGCGATGCGCGAGGACCACGAGCGGGGCCGTGCACACGTGCGGGCCGCCGGCGAGGCGCTTGCGCGGTGCGACGGGGGGGGAGTCGCAGCGAATCTCCACGGATACGCGGGGGTACTCGCGGAACACATCCGGAAGGAAGACGAGATCCTCTACCCGTGGATGGACCGGAATCTCTCGGTGCGCCAGGTGGGAGAGCTGTTCGCGCGGTTCTGTGCGGTAGACGAGCGGTTCGCGGAGGACCGGATAAGGAACGAGTCGTTCGTCGGCCGACTCGAGGATGCGTACGCAGAACCCGCTTCGAAGGTGGAATGATAAATCGTTGCCCCGGGTTGAACTCTTTCTTCCGGGACGGCAGCCGGGAAGCCGCGCAGACTGCCGAAGTGCGTTCGATGTACGATCCGGCCGCCATTCAGGCGGCCGGATCGCCCGGGCCTATTTCGCCTTCTTCAGCTCTTCTTTCAACGGCACTGCCCCCTTGTTGCTGACCGATTTCTTGACGAGGATGTCGACGGGAGTCACATCTTTGCCGTAGTAGGCCTTGTTGAGGCCTTCCCGGACGTCGACGTACGATCCATCCAGATTCAGCCCTGCGTAAAGCCCTTTCGACTTCGCGAAGGAAACGAAATCGGCGGTGACATCCGACTTCGCCCCGGCGCCTACCGGTCCGAGAGCGATGGAGGTGTCCCCCCCCAGCTTGAATTTCGAGGTGAGCAGGGAATCGACGCCTTTCTGGCTCATCACCAGCAAGACCACTTCCGCCGCCTCCCCGCCGATCTGCAGACCGAAGCTCACCGAACCCAATGTGTAGAAAACCGGATCGCTCCAGTCCCCTGTCTTGTCATCTTTCATCAGCAGGACGCCGTTGCCGCCCGAACCGCCGAAGATGAACCCCGCCTTGAGAACCTGCGGATAGATCAGCACGCCTTTCGCTTTCCTGATGTACCTATGCAAAAATTCGTAATCCTTGTCCCGCATGAATCCGCTCAGTGTGACACGTGATTTATCGACGATCCCCTGCGCGTCCTCCTCGTCGGCCGCCATCGCTCCCGGCGCTGCTGCAAAGAGGAGCATTGCCGCGAGGATCGCTGCGAATGCAAACACCCGAATCATGATTCTTCCTGTCCGTTTCATTTCCATCCTTCATTCCTCCTCGTGTCTAAGGGTTATCTCACCGATTCCACCACTCCTGCTCCGCCGGGTCCGTGTACCGTACCGTGCCGCCCGAAGGTTGCCCGTCCGGGAACGGCGCGCCCGCGGGTACGAGGATCAGCGGCTGTTTCACCGTCACCAGGTTGTTGAACGGCGTCGGATCCGCCTCGAAGGAGAAATCCGCTTCGATCCGGTATTCCCCCGTAGCCGCCCCCCCGGTGTTCCACTGGAACGACGTCGTGTAGCTCATCACCCCCGGATCCCCGCCGAACGAAAAGAGCTGGCTGTCCACCACCTTGCCGTTGGCCCGGACCACCGGGGAAATCGAGGAGGAAACCGACGGGTCACCCAGGTTCCGCAAGAACACCGTGATCTGGATCTTGTCGCCGACGTACGCGCGGGCGGGGGTAAAGGACACCCCCCGCACCGACAGGTCGGGGCCGCCTTCGCCTGCGCGCGTCGTCCCAACCGCCACGCACAGGACGAAAAATGACACCAACCAGAGAAATGCCGCTATCCGCTTCACCGCCTCACCTCCCGTCGGTTCGAGCACCAGGCATCCTTCCCGTTTTCGCGTGCACATCGACTATTGTCCGTGCGCCTTCATGGCCTCCTCGATCTTCGCTTTCACGGCATCGAGGTTGAAGCTTGACCCCTTCTGCATGGGAGGGTACTCGATGGCCGTCATGGCCAGCTTGCCCACTTCCTGCTGTACGAACACGAAACGCCAGAACTCATACTGGAACCAGGTGAAATAATTCTGCGAGCCGTTGAGCGTCCCGTTCTGCGGGAAATCCAGACGCTCGAAGGGGTCCAGGCGCAGGTTCGTCAGAACCGGTGCATCGACATGCGATTTGCTGCCGATCCAGCCGCCGGGCTGGTCGATGAAACGATACTTGAAGTCGTCGATGCGCACCGCGCCGAGGGTGCTTTCGCCGAAATAGAAGATCTCGTGGCGATTCGACGGCCCCTTGCCGGTGATCATGTCCAGTTGGTTATAGCTGTCGAGATGGTTCTTGTAGGTCCGGTCGCCGACCTTCTTGCCCTTCAGCAACTCCTCCTTGATGTTCGGGTTGCCGGCCGCCGCGACGAAGGTCGGGAACCAGTCGAGGCCGGAGATGATGCCGTTCTCGACCTTGCCGGCCGGGACCCTGCCGGGCCAGCGGACCAACGCCGGGGCGCGGAAACCGCCTTCATAGATCGTGCCTTTTTGTCCCCGGAACGGCGTGTTGCCGCCATCCGGCCAGGTGAACGTCTCCGTGCCGTTGTCGGTGGTGAACATGACGATGGTGTCCTCGTCCACGCCCATGTCCTTGATCTTCTTCACGACATCGCCGACGATGTCGTCGAGCTGGGCCATGCCGGCTTCCTGAATAGTCCAGCCGTTCTTCGAGTTGCGCGTCTTCTGATATTTATCCGAGAGATGGGTGACGATGTGCATGCGCGTGGGGTTGAGCCAGAGGAAGAACGGCTTGCCGTCCGCCTTGGCCTTGTCGATGAACTTGAAGCTGGCCGCGAGGATCTCGTCGTCCACCGTCTCCATCCGCTTCGGATAGAGCGTCCCAGCGTCCTCGATCTTCTGCTTGCCGATCTTGCCCCAGCGCGGCATCACCGTCGGGTCGTCCTTGTCCGTTGCCCAGCTGTGGACCATGTTGCGCGGTCCGACCTTGTCCAGCAGTTCCTGCGGGTAGGCGGGATGCGCCGGATCCTCCATGGCGTCCAGGTGGTAGAGGTAGCCGAAAAATTCGTCGAAACCGTGGACGGTCGGCAGGAACTCGTTGAGATCGCCGAGATGGTTCTTGCCGAACTGCCCCGTGGCGTAGCCCATGTCCCTGAGCGCTGTTGCAATGGTCATTGCCTCGGCAGGCAGCCCTACTTTGGCGCCGGCCTGGCCGACCGTCGTCATGCCGGTGCGGATCGGCAGCTGGCCGGTGACGAAGGCGGCGCGGCCCGCCGTGCAGCTCGCCTCGGCATAGTAGTCGGTGAACAGCATGCCCTCGTTCGCCAGTTTGTCGAGGTTCGGCGTCCGTCCGGCCATCATGCCACGATGATATGCACCGATGTTCCAGATGCCGATGTCGTCGCCCATGATGACGACGATGTTCGGTTTGTCCGCCGCCTGGGCCGGGCCGGCGACCAGCGCCAGCGTGGCAATGAAAGCAAACAGCACGGAACAGACCTTCCCGCCTGTCTTCATGTCCTTCCTCCTCCTCGGGCGATACCCGACCCGCCGCTATAGAAGAAGCCCGTATGTTCGCCGGCCTTGTCGTCCAACAGCGGGTCTATCCCGCGCACCTGTCCGGCACGTATGTCCTGCCGCTTCGTACGGTCTCTACCGCCTGGATCAGTTCCTTCCCCGCGTTCCACTTCAGCAGGTATCCCGAGGCGCCCGCGGCCACGCAGGCATCGACGACTTCCGGGGCGTCTTCCGTTCCGAGAACGATGAACTTCACCCCGGGAGCGTATTGTCGGAGGAAGGACGTAACTCCGGTCCCCCCCGAGACGGGAAACGACAGATCCACCAGGACGAGATCCGGACGGAGGTTCTTCACGGCGTTGAGAAGGGAGGTCTCCTCCGCCACCATGATCACGGATTCGAACAGCGTCTCCATGAGACCCCGGATCCCTTCCATCATCCCCGCGTGTCGATGGCAAAGGACGACGCATTTCTGCCGGTCATGATCCTCGCCCATGAGCCCCCGCACCCGCGAGAAGGAACGACGCTTCGCGCCGGGAATCCATATCTGGATGATTTGTGACTTTTATCCATGTTGCGCCTGTTGCGGGGAATAGGCACCGGAAGAAATACGGGTAGCGACTAGTAAAATTACGAGGGGAGGGATCTCCGGTCAGATGGAGACAAGGCCGTGCTTGATGGCGAACCGGATGAGGTCGGCGGAGGTCTTGAGGTGCCATTCCGCCATCATGTTGTATTTATGGAACTCGACCGTCCTCGACGAGATGTTCAGCTTTGCCGCGATCTCCCTGGCGGAATTCCCCTCCGTCAGCAACTGCAGGATCTCCTTTTGTCGTCCCGTCAGTTTCACGGTCGGTGCCTTGTCGTGGCCGGCATTCCTGTAGGTCTTCATCAGCTCCCCGGCGATCATGGGCGTCACGTAGGTTCTCCCGTTCATCGCTTCGCGGATGGCCGTGACGAGCTCCCGGGGAGCGGAATGCTTCAGGACGTAGGCCGACGCGCCGGACTCGAACGCTTCGGCCGCGTATGCCGCGTCGTGATGCATGGTGAGGAAAACGGCCTTTACGCCGGGGGCGATTCTCCTTATCTCGCGGAACGCCTCGATGCCATTCAGCATCGGCATGGAGATGTCGACCACGACGACGTCCGGGCGAAGCCGCACCGCCTCCGAGACCAGGGCCTTCCCGTCTTCCGCCGTCCCCACGAGATCGAACTCCGGCTCGAGCAGGCCCTTCAGGCCGCTCAGGATGATCTTGTGGTCGTCGGCGAGCAGGACGCGGGTCTTGGTCATCGCCCGGTTCCCTCCCCTCCCGGAAGTCCGCTTCCCTCCCGGGCACTCCCGGCGGGTACGGTCACCCGGATGACCGTCCCCTCGCCGGGTCTAGACTCCAGCGAAAATTCCCCTCCGGCCAGGTGGACTCGCTCTCTCATGCTGATCAGGCCGAGACCCGGGTGACGGTCCGTCCCTTCGGGTGAAAATCCGGCTCCGTCGTCCTCCATCGCGAACCGGAGTGCGCTGCCGTCGCCCGCAAGCCGGACACGGACCCGGCTCGCGCCGGCGTGCTTCTCCACGTTCCGGAGACCCTCCTGGAGGACGCGATAGAGGCAAAGCTTCACGTCGCCGGAAAGATCCCGGGGAACATCTTCGGGCTCATACGACACCGCGATCCCCTCCCGCCGCGAAAAACGCGCGCATTCGATTCTCATGGCCTCGGACAAACCGAGGTCGTCCAGGATCGAGGGGTGAAGCTGGCGCGACAACAAATGGACATCTCCGGAAAGCTGCATGAGTTCCTTCCCGATTCCTTTCAGCTTCTCTCCAACCGGCTCCCTGGAATCCCGGCACTCCCTTTCCAGCTTCCCCGTCTCGATGCTGAGCGCGGCAAGCCGTTGGGTGATGTCGTCGTGAAGCTCGCGTGCGAGCCGGCGGCGCTCCTTCTCCTGGGACGTCAGGAGATTTCCGGCGAGCCACCGGTACTCCTCCCGGCTCGCCTGCAGTTCCGTCCGGATCTTTTCCCGCTCCGATGCTTCTTCCCGAAGCTGCCGGTTGGCCTGGAACAGCTCCTCCGTCTGGAGTCGCAGCGCGCGTTCCGCTTCCCTTCGCCTCGACCTGTGAACGACCAGGCCGGCGATGAGGACCAATAGGACGGCCAGGACGGCGAGGATCCCAAGGATTTCCGCCCGGTGCGTTGCCCAAGAGGACGGCTGGGCCCATCCCGTCGACAGCGGCAGGGAAAGGAGGGCCAGCAGGTATGCCGAGCAACGCCTCACCATCAACATAGATAGTATTTGTAAATGGGGGAACCGTAAACATCCGGCTAAGGTGACGATCCGGCTCCGCGGCGGGGGTGGGGATCGGCGGGAAATATTGTTGGAGGAGAACGCGGTGGAAGATATAGTCCCAGTTGTGCATTCATAATCTTCCGAGAGGTGCCCCAATGGACGGGAAGGCGCCCTTGACACGGAATACCGCGGTTCTGGCCGCGCTCCTCCTTCCGGCCCTTCTCGTCGCCGGTATCGCTTTCTCCCAGCCCCCGGCGGGATCCGCGGCGGGGGACAACGTCGCCATCCCCGGGGCCCCCGCAACCGGTGTGACCGGCTCGGCCGGGTGCCGGGAGTGCCACGAGAAGTTCTACCAGCTCTGGTCCACCTCCTTCCACGGGCTGGCGATGCAGGCGTTCACCCCGAAACTCGCGAAGGATAGGCTCACGGATCCGGCGGGGGATCTCGCGGCAGGAGATCTGCGCTACCGGGCAGACATCGGCGGAGAGACCGCGTGGGTGGCCGAGCAGGGCCCGAAGGGAGAGCGGAAATACCGGATCGACTACGCCGTGGGCGGGAAGAACGTCTTCTACTTCCTCACCCCGCTGGAGAGGGGCCGCCTGCAGGTCCTCCCCGTCGCCTACGACGTGCGGAGGAAGGAGTGGTTCCTGACCACCGACAGCCACCTCCGCCCGTTTTCCGACAACGCGGCCCCGCTCCCGTGGACCGATCCGCTCTACACCTTCAACACCTCGTGCCACGGCTGCCACGTGAGCCAGGTCTCCACCAACTACGATCTGTCTACGGACAGCTATCGCACCACCTGGACGGAGCCGGGGATCAACTGCGAGACGTGCCACAACCCGGGGGCGGAGCACGTCCGGGTCGCCAGGGAGACCCCGAAGGGGGAACCGCTCAAGGACCCGAAGATCATCGTCACCAAGACGTTCACCGTGGAGCAGCACAACTCCACCTGCGGCCCGTGCCACGCGAAGATGTCCCCCGTCTCCCCGGTATTCACGCCCGGGGAGCGGTTCTTCGACCATTACGATCTCGCCGCACTGGAGGACCCGGACTTCTCCCCGGACGGCAGGGACCTCGGGGAGAACTACACCTTCACGCGCTGGATGATGAGCCCGTGCGTGAAGTCCGGGAAAATGAGCTGCATGCACTGCCACACCTCCAGCGGCCGGTATCGGTTCCGGAAGCCCGAGGACGCCGACAAGGCGTGCCTGCCGTGCCACGAGGAGCGGGTCGCAAACGCCGCCGCGCACAGCCGCCACCCGGCGGGGAGCGAGGCGAGCCGCTGCATTTCGTGCCACATGCCGATGACCGAGTTCGCCCGGATGCGCCGCAGCGACCACTCCATGCTGCCGCCCGCGCCGGCGGCGACCATCGCCTGGAAGTCTCCCAACGCCTGCAACCTGTGCCACGCGGACAGGGACGCCGCGTGGGCGGACAACCTCGTCCGGGCGTGGCGCACGCGCGACTACCAGGCCCCGGTGCTCCGGTCCGCGGGGCTCGTGGACGACGCCCGGAAGCGGGAGTGGAAAAAATTGCCGGAGATGCTCGCCTATATCGAGGGGAAGGATCGGGACGAGGTCGTCGCCGCCTCCCTGGTCCGTCTCCTGCGGGCGTGCCCGGACGACCGGAAGTGGCCCGCGTTCGTCAAGGCTCTCTCGGACCCCTCGCCCCTGGTTCGCGGCGCCGCAGCCGCGGCGTTGACCGGTTACGTCACCCCGCAGTCCATCCACCCCCTCCTCGCGGCAACCCGGGACAGCTACCGGCTGGTGCGCATTCGCGCGGCGGAGGCGCTTGCCGGCGTGCAGCCGGCCCGGCTCGGGGGGGTGGACCGGCAATCTTTGGAGAAGGCCCGGGAGGAGGCGGAAACGTCGTTCCGGGCAAGGCCCGACGATTACGCCTCCCATTACAACCTGGGGAACCTCTACCTCGCCGGTGGCACTCCGAGGAAGGCCATAGAGGAATACGAGATCTCATCCAGGCTGCGTCCCGACAGCGTGCCGCCGCTGGTCAACGCGTCGTTGGCGTACAACGCCCTCGGGGAAAACGACAAGGCGGAACAGTCGCTGCGCCGGGCGGTGAAGATCGCCCCGGAAAACGCGGCCGCGCGCCTGAACCTCGGGATGCTGCTGGGGGAGAAGGGGAAGACGAAAGAGGCGGAAAAGGAGTTCCGGGCGGCGGCGAAGGCCGACCCGAAGTCCCCTCAGGCCGCCTACAACCTGTGCGTCATCACGTCGAAGGACCGGATGGACGAGGCGCTCCGGTGGTGCCGGAAAGCAGCCGACCTGCGTCCGGAAGAACCCCGGTACGGCTACACGTACGCGTTCTTCCTGGACCGGAAGGGGGATACCGCCAAGGCGATCCCCGTCCTGCGGAAGATCGTGGACAGGAACCAGCCGTTCTCCCCCGCCTACGTCATGCTCGGTACGATCTACGAGAAGCAGGGAAAGGCCGACGAGGCGAAGAAGATCTACAGGAGGGCGGCGGACAATGCGGAACTGCCGGAGCCCGACCGGGCGCAATTCCGCAACAGGCTCCGGACCATGGGGAAATAAATTTCGAAGAAGAAGCGGACTCCACCAGGATCCCCCTCATACTCGGCAGCCGGGTATTTCCCGGAAACCCCTCCCATGCGATCGTTTCCCTGCGGGGGGGCGATGCGGGGGTCAACAAGGGTAATCTCTTTCCTGGCCGTAGTTACGGCACTGGTCATCGGGCTGTATCTCGACGGGTGCTCACCCCGGAAAGCGTCCGCTCCCCCCTTGTTCGCCGGGCGGCAGGCATGCGCCTCCTGCCACGAAAAGGAACATCGCCTCTGGACCGGGTCCGACCACGACCTCGCGATGCAGGAGGCAACCGACAACACGGTACTGGGAAACTTCGACAACGCCACCTTCACCTACTACGGGATCACTTCCACGTTCTATAAAAAGGCCGGGAAGTTCTTCGTCCGCACCGACGGCCCCGAAGGGACGCTCCAGGATTTCGAGATCGCCTACACCTTCGGGGTCCGGCCGCTCCAGCAGTACCTGGTCCGCTTCCCGCGGGGGCGGTTCCAGGCCCTCACCATCTGCTGGGACACCCGGCCGAGGGCGGAGGGGGGCCAGCGCTGGTTCCACCTCTACCCGGACGAGTTCGTCCGCCACGACGACATCCTCCACTGGACGAAGCCGTCCGAAACATGGAACTTCATGTGCGCCGGGTGCCACTCGACGGGGCTGCGGAAGAACTACGACCTGTCGAAGGACGCCTACGCCACTACCTGGTTCGAGATCGACGTCGCCTGCGAGGAGTGCCACGGGCCGGGGTCGAACCACGTCGCCTGGGCGAAGGAGGGAAACCGTGGAGGGAAGGGCGACCCTTCGAAAGGGCTCGTCGCGGTCCTGTCCGAGCCGGCGAAGGGGAAATGGGTCCTCGACCCGGGGGCCCGCATCGCACGCCGGACCGCTCCTCTCTCCTCCCCCGCCCAGACGGACATCTGCTTCCGCTGCCATGCACGGGTGGTCCCGATCCAGGACCCCTGGATCCAGGGGACGCCGCTACTCGACGCCCACATCCCCCAGGTGCTCACCCGGGAGCTCTATCATCCGGACGGGCAGATCCTCGACGAGGTCTACGAGTACGGCTCTTTCGTGCAGAGCCGGATGCACCGGGCGGGGGTCCGTTGCTCCGACTGCCACGACCCCCACTCCCTGAAGCTGCGCGCGTCCGGGAATGGTGTGTGCGCCTCGTGCCACCGTGCGGAAGCGTACGACGCATCCTCCCACCACCGGCACAAGCAGGGCTCGACGGGGGGCGCCTGCATCGAGTGCCACATGGTTTCGAAGAAGTACATGGTGGTGGACCCGCGTCGGGACCACAGCTTCCGCGTGCCACGGCCGGACCTCGCCGTGAAACTCGCGACGCCCGACCCATGCACCCGGTGCCACAAGGGGAAGAGCGCCGCGTGGGCGGCGAAGGTCGTGGAGAAATGGCGCGGCCCGGGCCCGCCGCTCCCCCCCCACTTCGGGGAGACGATCCAGGCGGGACGCCTAGGGAAGCCGGGTGCGGGGGACGGGCTGATGGCCCTCGCTCTCGACAACACCCAGGCAGGGATCGTCCGGGCCACGGCGCTGACCCTGCTGCGGAACCTCGCCCGCCCGTCCCACCTGGACCGGCTGAAGGTGGCGCTCTCCGACCCCGATCCGCTGGTGCGGGCAAAGGCGGTGGAGGCGACGGACGGGTTCCAGCCGGATACGCGTTGGCAATTCGCGAACCCCCTCCTGAAAGATCCCGTCCGGCTGGTCCGCTTCGAGGCGGCCAGGACGCTCGCCCCGGTGCCGAACTCCCTGCTGTCCCCGGAGCAGATTTCGGTCCTGGACACGGCGGTTGACGACTACATCCGAGCGCAGAGGGTCAACGAGGACATGGCCCCCTTCCACATCAACATCGGGGTGGCCTACCAGCAGCGGGGACGCCCCGACAAGGCGGAAGCCGCCTACCGGGACGCGATCCGCATCGACCCGACGTTCGTCCCCGCATACGTGAACCTGGCCGACCTGTACCGGGAAAGGAAACGGGAGGACGAGGGGGAAAAGATCCTTCGGGAGGGGTTAACAGTTTCGCCGAATTCGGCGGATCTGCACCACGCCCTCGGGCTGCTCCATGCGAGGCAACGCCGGTATCCCGAAGCCGTAGCGGAGCTCGGGAAAGCAACCTCCCTGGCCCCGGACAACGCCCGATACGCGTACGTCTACGCCGTCGCCCTCAACGGCGCGGGGAAACCGGACGCGGCCCTCCGGGTCCTCGGGGAGGCGTACCGGCGCAACCCGTACAACCGGGAGATCCTCCTTGGGCTGACCTCGATCCTGCGGGATCGGGGGAGGTCGAAGGAGGCGGCGAGGTACGCGGAGGAGCTGGTCGCCGTGATGCCGGAGAATGCGGAGGCGATGCGACTCCTGGAGGAGGTCCGGGCGAAGGGGGGCCGGTAACCGGTATCCGTCGTGATGACCCGGGGACCCACTCTCCAATTTGCCGATTCGAAATCCCCGCGGACCCTCCACCTCCTCAATGATTCTCGGGGACGAGCTTGAACGGATAGTCCGGTTCGCGATAGCCGTGCGGCTTCTGCCGCTTCGGCAGCACGACCTTCTCGCGCGGCACCTTCTTGTACGGGATCCTGCTCAACAGGTGGGTGATGAGGTTCAGGCGCGCGCGCCTCTTGTCGTCCGACTTCACCACGTACCACGGCGCCCACGACGTATCGGTAAACTGGAACATCTCGTCGCGGGCCCGCGAATAGTCGTACCAGCGGCTGTACGACTCCAGGTCCATCGGGGAGAGCTTCCAGATCTTGCGGCCGTCGTCGATGCGCGCCGTAAGCCGGCGGGTCTGCTCCTCCATGCTCACCTCCAGCCAGTACTTCAAAAGGATGATGCCGCTTTGGACCAT
>Ga0316605_10001588_pt1 | contig 13112 bp, 6 predicted proteins | sample OWC_soil_day20_n_FD_207666 | JGI IMG/M metagenome (GOLD analysis project Ga0316605, IMG submission 207666) | Wetland soil microbial communities from Old Woman Creek delta, Ohio, United States - OWC_soil_day20_noCT | ecosystem: Environmental > Terrestrial > Soil > Wetlands | place: USA: Ohio... | reverse complement strand
CCCGGGGAGCCAGTGGAAGCTCGACAGGCCCGCGCGGCCGCCACGCACGACGATCCGATCGCCGCCCGCGTGGGGCTCGAGATCGAAGTACACGCGCCCGCGCATCGCGAACCAGATGATGATCAACAGGACGATCGGGACCGCGGCGATCCCGGCGGCGAGGGTCAGGTAGTAGCGCTTCGAACGATCGAGGACGGCCTGCTCCTCGGGCGTGACCGCCGCGATCCCCTCGGTGCGCAGCGCGCGCAGCTCGCGGAGGTTGAGCCGCTCCTTGTTCTGTGTCTTGCTGCCGAGCAGATCGAAGCCACGCCGCGCCGCCGCACGGGCGGGCGCCGTCAGCTCGCGCACGCGCGTGGTCAGCACCTCGTGGCGGAGCATCCAGCTCGTGCCGGCTGCATCCGCGCGGCTGATCACGCCGCGCTGCTCGAGGACGACGAACGCCTGCTGGGCGTACGCGGGATCGAGGTTGATCCGGCGGATGATCGAGTCCCCGCTGCGCGCACCGGGACCCGATGCCGCGAGCTCCGCGCACAGCCGAAGGCCCGAGCGCTCGTTGCCGGTCGCCTTGCACGCCTCGTGGAGCCACAGCGACTCGAGCTCGTTCGGACCACCGAGCTTGACCAGCGCGGGCATCGTCGTCGCTCTGAGATCGCGCATCGCCATTCCGGCGATCTGCAGATCCGCGGCGAGCAGCGGCTGGCCGCGCGAGATGCCCTGGATCACCGCATCCGCGAGCGGCGGATCCGCGGCGACGCCCGACAGCGACAGCATGCGATCGAAGATCGCGCTCGCCGCCTGGATCGGGATCCGCGTCAGCTCGTAACGGGCCGACGGCGGGAACAGCGACCCGGTCCGGCGCTCGAGGGCCCCGAGCACGTGCTGGCGCTCGCTCGCACACACGAACAGGAACCGTGCGCGTCCACCCGACCGGCTGACGACGCGCGAGAACAGGTCCGAGAGCTCGGCGACCGCGCGCTCGTCGGCGCACAACAGATCGATGTCGTCGACCACGAACACGAACTGCTGCCCGGCGACCGCGTTGGTCACGGCGCGCGTCGCGAACATCACGGGCAGCTCGCCCGCATTCGGCTGGATCCCGAACGCCGACAGGCCGGCCGCGAAGCTCGCCGCGGGCGACGTCAGGTCCTCGCACGCGAGGGCGACGATGCCGTGATCGCGCAGGTACGGGATCAGGCCTGCGCGGACCAGCGAGGTCTTGCCGACGCCTGGCTCGCCATAGACCAGGCCCGCACGGAACCCGTCGGCGGTGACCATCTTCGCGATCTCGTCGCGCTCGGTCTCCCGACCGTGCCAGACATCCCGCTCGGCCTCGCCAAACGGATCCAGCCCCCTCAACGGCGACACCGTGCCCGGATACGTCGCGACCGCCACGGACGCACTATACACAAGGATGGAACCTCCCCGCCCGGAGTGCCATCGTATGCTCCTGACAATGGGTGCGAGCGTGCGACGGCTTGCCTGGATCTCGGCCGCGGTTGCCTTCGCGTCGACGGCAGGCGCCGGCGGGCCTGGCCCGCGGACCAAGATCACCGTGTGGGCCTCGTCGCCGGGGACCGCCGCCTACGGTGGCCTCTCGTACGGGGGCTACGCACCGACGACGGGCGCGATGATCACCGAGCATCGCGAGATCGAGATCGGAGGCGCCGAGGTCCGGCTGCCCGGCGTCGCGGCGACGCTCGATCCGGCGTCGGTCCAGCTCCGCGACCTCACCGATCCGGCCACCACGATCACCGAGCAGCGGTTCGTCCCCGGCGCCACGACCCCGACGGAGATCATCCGGCGCCACGTCGGCGACACGATCACGGTCGTCACGCCGAAGGGCGATGTCACCGGGACCCTGCGTTCGATCGACGAGCAAGCCCTCGTCCTCGAGATCGGAACCGGCGATCAGCGCCGCCTCCAGGTGATGCGCCGCGAGGGCTACGTCCAGGACGTGCGCCTGCCGCCGGGCACCGGCGTCGACAAGCCGAGCCTCGTGTGGCGCGTCGCCTCGAAGAAGCCGGGCACGCACACCGTCGAGCTGACCTACCGCGCCGATGGCATGTCGTGGGCCGCGGACTACCTGGCGGTCCTCGACGAGGCCGGGACGTCGATCGACTTCTCGGCGTGGGCGACGGTCAGGAATGCGACGGGCGCGACGTTCGAGAGCGCCGAGCTGACCCTGGTCAGCGGGGGCAACGCCGGCCCGCTCGCGCTCAGCTTCAACCCGTACGGCGGGCCGATGCGCACCGCGGCGGCGGCGGCGGTCCCCGTGCGCTACGCGATCGCGACACCCGTGCACCTCGGCGCAGGACAGTCGGTGCAGGTCGAGCTGGTGCCGGCCCGGCAGAAGGCGAAGTCGCGCACGGTGATCACGTACGAGGCGATGCCGGATCCGTCGCCCGGCTTCCAGGCGTATCCGAATACCGACTGCAACCAGTTCAACGGCGTCGGCATGGGCAACGGCCGCGCCGAGGTCGCCGTCGAGGTCGACGTCCCGACCAAGGACGCGTTGCCCGAGGGCCGCGTCCGGACGTTCCGCCGCAAGGGCGAGCGGCTCGAGATCGTCAGCGAGGATCAGCTGCGCTCGAGCACCGGCCTCGCGCGGATCCGCCTCGTGCCGGACCCGGACGTGGTCGGCGAGCGCAAGGCCGTGACGTGCACCTACGACGAGCGCGCGCACACGGTCCTCGAGAAGATCGAGGTCAAGATCGAGAACAAGTCGAAGCGCGCCGCCGAGGTAGTCGTCCGCGAGTTCGCGTGGCGGTGGCCCGTGTGGCGGCTCGACAGCGAGGACACCAAGAGTGCGCGCTCGGGGCCGCAGACCCTCGAGTACCGCGCGAAGGTCCCCGCCGGCGGCAAGAAGACGCTGACGTACTCCGTCGTCTACACATGGTGAAGCAGCTCGCGCTCGCGGCGCTCGTCGTCGGCGTGCTCGGCTGCGGGCCACGGGCCGCGCGCCCGACCACCGCGCCGGCCGGCGACGAGATCACGCTGTATCGCGACCGCGCGGTGATCAAGCAGCGCGTCGAGCTCGTCGTGCCGGTCGCCGATCGCGCGACGGTCACGGTCACGATCGCGGCTGGCGTCCAGATCGAGGACGTCGTGGTCCTCGATCGCGGCGAGCTCACGATCTCGGAGCTGCATGGCACCTCGGCCACGGTGACCCCGGCGAAGGCAGCGCACGACGACGACGACGACGACGACGATGGCGAGGTCCACGGTCCCGCGCTCCCGCCGGGCCCGACCGGCCCGACCGAGGTGACGTTCGTCGTCGCCGCGCCGCACGCCGGGACGTTCGCGGTGCACCTCGGCTACGTGACCGATCGCATCACGTGGGCCGCCGCGTACACGATGACCACGACCGCGGCGCGCGAGCGCGTGACGTTGCGCGGCGCGGTCGCGATCCACAACACGACCGGGATCGCGCTGAAGGCGCGCGCATACGTCGTCGACGCCGAGCTCGGCGCGTGGCGCGGCCGGATCGCGGAGCAGCTCGGCAGCGCGCTCGCCGGCATGACGCGCAGCACGACCCCGATCGCGACCCCGCGAGCGCTCGGCGAGGTCGAGCTCGGCGCCGGCGAGACTCGCGTCGAGCTGTTGCCCGGCGAGCCGCCGCGCCCGATGCGCTCGGTGCTCGTGTTCGATCCCGTCGGGACCAAGCTCGACCACGGCGGCTCCGCACCGATCCGCGACGCGATGCTCGGCGTCGAGCGCTCCGCGCCGACCCGCGTCACCGAGAGCTTCGAGATCCCGCGCCGCTCGGCGTCGAGCGAGGGGCTGCCGGCCGGCCCCGTGCGCCTGCTCCAGCGCAACGCCGACGGCGGCCTCAGCGTGCTCGGCGAGGCGCGCCTGTTCGAGGTCGCGACCCGGGTGGCCGAGGTCGACACCGTCGCGATCGGCACCGCCGAGGGCGTGACCGGGCGCCGCGAGCGCCGCGAGCTGACGATCGACGACGACGACCGGCGCCTCGTCGAGGAGTTCGTCCTCACGATCAAGAACACCCGCACGGTCCCCGTCGAGGTGGTGCTGCGCGAGCACCTGTACCGCGGTCAGAACTGGACGCTCGCGTACCAGACGGCACGCGACCCGACCAAGGAGGGGCCCCAGCAGATCTCGCTCCGCACGACGGTTCCTGCGAGCAGCGAGAGCAAGGTGCTCTACGTGGTCGTATATACATGGCCGTGATCGCGAAGCTCGATGCCCTCACGATCCACTACGGCAAGCGGCTCGCCGTCGATGGCCTGTCCCTCGAGCTCTCGCCCGGCGAGATCGTGCTGCTGCTCGGCCCCAACGGCGCCGGCAAGAGCACGACGCTGTCCGCGATCGCCGGCACGATCGTCCCGACGTCAGGCACGATCACCGTCGGCGGCGAGGACCTCTCGCGCGCACCGCGCTCCGCCCGCGCCAGGATCGGGTTCGCGGATCAGCCACCCGCGCTCTACGAGTTCTTCACCGTCGCCGAGCACGTCGGCTTCGTCGCGCAAGCGCGCGGCAGCGATCAGGCCGCGGCCGAGGCGGTCCTCGGCGAGCTCGGCCTCGGCAAGATCGCCCAGCGCCCGTGCCGCGAGCTGTCGTTCGGCATGCGCCAGCGCGTCGGCCTCGCGGCCGCGCTCGTCGGGCCCGTCGAGCTCGTCCTCCTCGACGAGACCCTCAACGGCCTCGATCCCCACGCCTCGCGGTCCGCGCGTGCGTCACTGCGCGCCGCCGCCGAGCGCGGTGCCGCGATCTTGATGTCGACGCACCTCCTCGGCGTCGCCGAGCGGATGTGCGATCGGATCCTGATCATGGACAAGGGCAAGCTCGTCGCCGATCACCGCGGCGCCGAGGTCGCGGAGCTGCTCGCCAGGGGCCCGAGCGCCGTCGAGGATCTCTACGTCTCGCTGATCGCCGACGAAGGCCCCACGTGACGAGCCGCGAGCTGATCCGGTGGTCCGCGCTGCACGAGCGACGCGCGCGCCACGGCATCTTCGGCTCGTCGCTCGTCATCGCCGTCGTCGCCGGCGCCGCGCTCGCCGGCTGGATCGCGTGGCGCGCGGGTGCGAGCCCGGTCTCGGCGAGCCGCTCGTGGCTCGCGGGGACGCTCGTCGCCTTCGCGCTGGCCTTCATGCGCGTCCCCTTCCACCTCTACTGGCGCGCCGATGCCGCGCTCCTCGCGCAGCTGCCGATCGAGGGCGGCCCGCTGTTCGATGCCGCGCTGTGGCGCTGCATCCGCGCCGCGCTCACGACGACGCTCGCCGTCGCGATCGGGGCCGCCCCGCTCGCCGAGTTCTCGACGGAGATGTTCCTCCGCCACCTCGCCATCGCCAGCGCCCTCGGCCTGACCGCCGCGCTGTTCATGCCCGCGGTCGCGACGTTCGCCGCGTCGCTCGTCGCGGTCCACCAGACCGACCGGATCGCCGCGCTGCGGGTCGCCACCGGCATCGACAGCGAGACCGCCGCGCGCACGACGACACCCCAGCCGCCCGCGCCGTCGACCGCCGCACTCGGCGCCCTGCCCGGCTTCGCCTCGACGCTCGTGATCGTCGCGGTGCTGCTGATCTCGGCGTGGCTCGTCGGCGGCGTCCCCGCCGTGCCGCCCGCGATCGTCCTCGGCTCGCTCGCCGGGGCGAGCATCCTCGCCATCCTCGCGGCGCGCGCCGCCGCCCCGCGCGTGATGGGGACGATCCTCCGCGACGTCTCGGCGCTCGATCGCCAGCGCCTCGCGATGCTCGAGATCCATCCGCCGACCACCCTCGAGCGCGCGATCGCCCGCCTGATCGGCGACGCCGGCCTGCCGTACAGCAAGGACGCGCGCCTGATGCGCCGGCGCTATCCGATGGCGTTCGCGCTCGGCGCGCTCGTGTTCCTCGTGCTCGCGATCATCGGCCTCGCGCGACCGGACGATCCGACGCCGTGGCTGACCGCGGTGCTCGTCGGCGCCGCCGTCTACGGCCTCGCCGTCGCCGGTCGCCTGTTCAAGCCCCCGATCGAGCTCACCCGGATGTCGCTCACGCTCCCGATCTCCGCCGCTGCCCGCACCCGCGCCAAGCTCGCGTGGGTGATCGGGTGGTGGACGATCTTCGTCGTCGCGCCCGCCCTGTTCGCCTCGCTGCGCCAGCCCGAGCCGCTGATCGGCCTCGCGCTGCTGGGCGGTGGCACGCTCGTCGTCATCGGCTCCGCGCTCGTTCGCCGTTGACGACGCGCCCCACGGCGCGTCGGGTCGGAGTAGAATCGACCCGGATGTGCGCGGGTTGGGTCCCTGCTGTGATCGTGGCGAGCGTCCTCGGCGGATGCGGTCGCGTCGGCTTCGACGCGGGCCGCATCACGGACGCGAGCGGCATCACGGACGCGGAGCCGAGCGCCGACGCCGAGGCCTGCGCGAGCTACAGCCCGTGGGCGAAGCTCCCCGGCCGGTACCGCGTGGGAACGCCGGTGCTGTCGTGGAGCATCGCCGAGGCCGACTGCGAGTCCGACGGCGGACACCTGATCGTGATCGAGAACGCGGTCGAGAACATGGAGGCGCGGGCACGCGCCACGGGCGAGTTCTGGATCGGGATGACGGATCGGATCACGGAGGCGACCTACCTCACCGTGCTCGGCATGGCGCCGGGGTTCGAGGGCTGGCCCGGGGCGACACCGACCAACACCGGCGAGGACTGCGTGTCGGTGCTGATCAACTCCGACTGGGAGGATCGGAACTGCACGGGCTCGATGATCGACATGAAGGCCTACGTCTGCGAATGTGACGGGCTCTCCGTCGACCCCACGTCGTTCTGATCCGTGCGCGAGCTACGACGCGGCGAACACGTGCAGCGAGCGGACGCCCGAGGGGATCGCGCCCTTGTGGTTCGGCTTCGCGAGATCGAACAGGCAGACGACCTCGGTCTCGCGCCCGGGCGCGACGTTGACGATCAGCGACGCGACGTTCGCGAGCACGAGGTAGAGGCCGAGGCCCGCACCCTCGGACTCGGAGATCGGCTGCGGCCGGCCACGCTCGTTGCGCGCGCGCCGCACGTGATCGATCACGTCGCGCTGCTCGAGCGCGCCGAACGGATCGCCGACGGAGATCGCCAGGGTGCCGTCGTCGCTGGCCCAGCGGAGGATCGCGCGGCGGTGGCCGTCGGTCGAGTCGCGGAGCGCGTTCATCAGCAGCTCGTCGACGACGGACGTCAGCCGGTGGATGACCGGCTTGCGTGCGCCGATCGCCTCGGCCCACGCGATCACCTCGTCGACCGCGTGGCGCTTGTCGGCCTCGGAGCGAATCACCCGCTCGCCGACCTTGGTGCCCGGCGCCAGGTACTTCTCGAGGCCGAACACGTCGCCGGTCGCGAGCTTCTCGGACGTGATCCCGAGGTCGCGGTCACGCGGGTCGTGGACGAGGTGGCTGACCGGGGCTTCGAGCATCAGGGTGATCAGACCATCGTCGTCGAGGTCGTCACCGACGACGACGACCGGGGCCGCCATCGCGCACAGCGCCGTCCCGGCCGCCTGGCGGGTCGCTCGGTCGACGACGACGAGGGCGACATCGCGGGTGTCGTCGGGGATCGAGTCGACGTGCTCGACGGTGAGCCCGGCGGAGGCCAGCGCCTCGCCGACGACGCGGCGGACGCCCTCGTCGCGGCTGACGCAGATCGCCCGTCGCGGTCTCATCGCCGGCCAGCGTAGCACGCCCAAAACGGCAGGAGCTGGCCCCTTTTGCGGCGGGACTGCTACGATCGCCAGTCGCATGGCGGATCCGCCTCCGATCCGACGCACGGCTACCAAGCCGCCGCCGATTCCACGCATCCCGATCGCGCCGTCTCCGGCGAAGACGGACGTGGTGCAGGTGGTCGTGCCTCCGGACGACGTCTCCGAGGACACCCGCAACCTCGAAGCACCCGACGCGGGGATCCTCGTCGAGCGCATGCTCGAGCTCGTCGCGAGCGAGGGGGAGGCCTTGCTCGCGGGCGACGATGCCGACGGGCGGCTCGCCGATCTCAATGTCCGGACCGCGCTCGCGAGCTGGGATGCCCTGCATCAGACCGACGAGGCGATGCGGTTCCTCGAGCTCGCAGACACGCATCCCCTCGCGCCGCGCCTGCGGCTCGCGGCGGCCCTCGTCAGCGGCGAGAGCGACGCCCTGAGCGGCGCGGAGCAGCGGATCGGCAACGATCGCGGCGCGCTCGCGATCGAGCTCGCCGAGGCGTGGCTGTGGCGGCACGGTCGCGCGGATCGCGCCGCGCCGATCGCGGATCGGTTGCTCGCGGCGGATCTGCCCCCCGCGTGGCGCGCCCTCGTCCTCGAGCTCGCGACGCTCGCGCACGCGGCGCTCGGCAACTGGAAGCGTGTCGTCGAGCTGCGGTCCAACGCGCTGACGCTCGACAGCGGGCCCGAGGAGGTCGCGGCGACCGCCGCGCTGCTGCTCGATCGCGCCGACGACGCGACCGGTGCCCTGTCCGCCTGCTGGGCCAAGCTCGAACATTTCCCTGGGCCCGGCTCCCAGGCGCTCGGCTGGCTGCGGACGTTCGACATCGCGATCATCGCAGCGACGATCCTCGACGACGAGCGGCTGTTCGAGCTGCTCGACAAGCGCGCCGAGCTGCTGTCCTCGCTCCCCGGCGGTGGGCTCGAGGCGCTCGCGACGCGCCACGCGATCGCCTCCGAGCTCGAGCGCGATCGCGAGCACGCGCAGGCGCAGTCGATGTGGGCCGTGCTCGCCGAGGATCCCGTCGCGCAGGTCGCGGGCAGCGCGCGGCAGATCGCGACCCTGCGACTCGCGTGGTCGGCCGCGGCCGCCGGGGATCGGCCCGCCGCCCTCACCGCACATCGCCGCCTCGCTGGCGAGCTCGGGACGACGTGCGTCGAGGCCGCCGCGACCCACGCGTGGCGCGCCCTCGAGCTGGCGGCGGTCACCGGCGATCCGTCGGTCGGCGAGCTCGCGCGGGCGGTCGTCGACTCCGCGGACACCGTGGTCGCCGAGCGCTGGCTCGATGTCGCCGACATCGCGCATCCGAACGCGGCGACGGTCGCCCGGTTCGAGGAGCGCGGCGGGCTGTTCCTGCGCTGGGCCGCCGCGATCGCAGAGCGCCGCACGCCGCGCGGCGAGCAGCCCGCGAAGGCCGTGCAGCTGTGGAAGGCCGCAATGGCGACGGAGCCGTCGCTGCCGACGACCCCCGATCACCTCGTGCGCCTGTATCGAGGCGGCGAGGAGGCGCGCGACGGCTACGAGGACGAGCTCGCCGATGTCTACGCCGCATGCGCGCGCGCCGAGCCCGATGCGCGATGCGCCGCCGCGCTGTGGTGCGCGCGCGGCATCGTCGATCTGGCGCGCGGTGACTTCGTCGAGGCGGAGGAATCGCTGCGGCACGCCGCGGACCTCGGGCCGAAGGACCCGTTCTGTCGCGCCGCGCTCGCGGCCGTGTACCGCGCAGGCAAGCGCTACGACCTCCTCGCGCAGGTCCTCTCCGAGCTGTCGATGTCGCTGACGAGCCGCGATGCGCGGGCGCAGGCCGCACGCGAATATGCCGAGCTCCTCGACGAGCACCTCGGAGATCCAGCGGGTGCGCGCGCCGCGCTCGAGCGCATGATCGCCGAGCGCCCCGAAGACGGCAACGCGATGATGACGCTCGCGAAGCTGTGCGACCGCGATCAGCTGTGGGCGCGCGCGCTCGAGCTGCGCCGCCGCGCCGCCGGGCTCGCCCCGACGCCGACCAAGCGCGCCGAGATCTGGATGGAGATCGCGCGCGGCGAGGATCAGCGCGGCGACCACGCCGGCGCGCTCGCCGCGCTCGACCGCGCCGCGGAGAACAAGCACCCCGAAGCGCTGCGGACCCAGATCAAGCTCCACCGCCAGGCCGGCAGCCTCGACCAGGCGCTCGCGATCGCGCGCACCGAGCTCGCGACCGATCCGCCGATCGGCCGGCGGATGCAGCTCCAGAACGAGATCGCGCTGCTCCTGACCGAGCTGGGACAGGATCCGGAGGCCGTCGTTGCCGCGTACCTCGACGTGCTCGCGGTCGAGCCCGATCAGACCGAGGCGCTCGCCGGGATCGAGGAGCCGGCCCGCTCGCTCGGCCTGTGGGACGAGCTCGCGCGTGCCTTCCGCGGTGCGCCGCAGACCCCGCGTAACGTCGAGGTGCTCGCGGAGGCGCTCGCGAAGATCGCCGAGTGGTCCGAGCTCGCCGAGGTCCGGCGCCGCCAGCTCGAGAACGCGACCAACCCGACCGAGAAGGCGAAGCGCGCGACCGAGCTCGCGGACCTCTACGAGCGCGAGCTCGGCGACCTCGAGGCCGCGATCCGGATGCTCCTCGTCGCGCAGAGTGCGGCTCCCGACGAGGCCCGGCAGCACGACCTCCTGCGCCTGCTCCGCGCGGCGCAGCGGTGGGCGGAGGTCGCGGTCGTCCTCGAGCGCGAGCTGCCGACGGTGCGGTCCGGTGACGCCGACCGCCAGATCGCGATCCTGCTCGAGCTCGGCGAGCTGCGCGCGCAGCGCCTCCATCGCCAGGCCGACGCGATCTCCGCGTACGAGAGCGTGCTCGAGCGTCGTCCCGCCGAGCCGACCGCGATCGCCGCACTCGAGGCCCTGTACGAGACGACGGGCAAGGACCGCGAGCTCGCGCGGATCCTCGAGGCGCGTGCCGAGGCCACCACCGAGAGCGTCGCTCGCGGCGCGCTGTTCGCCCGGGTCGCCACGCTCCGCGGCAACCGCGGCGACGTCGACGGCGCGCTCGCCGCGTACACCGCAGCGTTCAACGCGGATCCGACCAATCGCGACGTGTTCACGTCGATGGAGCGCGTCTGCTACAAGGCGGAGCGGTGGGCCGCCGCGATGCAGCTCTACGAGAATGCGATCGCGCACGTCGAGAATGGCGTGTCGCGGGCGTACCGCCTCGGCGATCTGTACTCGCGGCGGGGCAACGTCCAGCTCAACTTCCTCGGCCAGCTCGACGAGGCGATCGCGTCCTACCAGAAGGTCGTCGAGGTCGACTCGCAGCCCGCCGCCGCCGTGAAGACCCTCGAGGGGCTGTGCGCGCAGCGCGGCGACTGGAAGCCGCTGATCGACGCCTACGAGAAGCGCGCCGAGACCCAGCGCGATCCCGGGCGCCGCGCCGATGCGCTGCGCGCCGCGGCCCAGCTCGCCTCTCAGCACGCGGGGGATCAGCGCAACTCGCTGCGCCTGCAGAAGAAGCTGCTCGCCGTCGACCCGTCCGATCTCGCCGCCCGGGCATCGCTCGAGCGCTACTACGAGGAGGCACAGGACAAGGGCGGCCTCGTCGACGTGCTCAAGCTGCAGCTCGAGCACATCCACGGCAAGGACGAGACGATCGAGCTCCTCAAGCGGATCGCGCGCGCGTCCGAGGAGGGTGCCCGGGACGTCGACACCGCGATCGAGCACTACCAGAAGATCCTCGAGCTGCAGCCCGACAACCGCGACGCGCTCGACGCCCTCGGGCGGATCTACGAGTCGACCGAGCAGTGGGCGGAGTTCATCGAGGTCACGCGCAAGCAGATCAAGGTCACCACCGATCGCAACGTCAAGGCCCTGCTCTACTTCCGCTGCGGCTCGGTGATGGAGGCGAAGTTCGGCCGCGAGCACGACGCCATCCGCTACTACGACGCCGCGATCAAGACGTCGGCGGCGTGCCTCCCCGCCGTCCACGGCCTCCGCGACCTCTACCGTCGCCGCGAGGAGTGGGCCCGGGTGATCGAGACGCTCGAGCTCGAGGTCAAGCTGTGGCAGGACGACAAGGAGCGCGCGGGTGTGTTCGCGCAGATCGGCCGGATCCTCGACAAGCAGCTCGGTGATGCCGAGCGCGCGATGCACTATTACGAGAGCGCGCTGACCGTCGATCCGGACTGTCTGCCCGCGAACCAGGCGCTGTTCGAGCACTTCTACGAGCAGGGCGCGTGGGACAAGGCGCACGAGATCGCGAACTCGCTCGCCCAGAAGGCGATGCGCGACGGCGATCCGACCACGCGCAGCGACTTCTACCGCAAGCGCGGCGTGGTCGCCCGGATGACCGGAGATCCGCGTGCAGCCGCCGAGAGCTTCATCGTCGCGCTCGAGATCAAGCCGACCAACGCGGACGCCCTGGACGATCTCGGTGCGCTCGCCCGCGAGCGGCCCGATGCGTGGGACTTCGAGGTCACGTATCGCGAGCTCGACAAGCTGTACAAGCGCCGCGACGACGCCGGCCCGCTGCTCGCGCGCGTCCACGTCGGCCGCGCCGCGATCATCGAGCGCGAGGGCGATCTCGATCAGGCCGCCGAGCTCTACCGCGAGGCCGTCGCCCTCGCGCCGGCCGACTTCACCGTGCTGTCGTCGCTCGTCGACTTCCACGCCGACATGCGGCACTGGCCGCAAGCGATCGCCGCGATCGAGCAGTTCGTCAACACGGGCTCTGCCGCGCCCGCCGATCGCCTCGCCGCGCGGATGCGCCAGGCGACGATCCATGCCGATGGCGAGATGGACGCGCAGCGCGCGATCGCGGTCCTCCGCGACGTGATCCACACCGAGCCAGCGCACCAGGACGCGTACTACCTGCTCGCGCAGCAGTGCTTCCTGATCGGCAGTCACGCTGATGCACGCGCCGCGATCGATCGCGTGATCGAGCTCGCGACCGCGCCGGGGCAGCCGCTGTCCGCCGCCGCCCTCGCGCGCTACTACTACTACAAGGGCCGGATCCTCGACGCTGCGGGCGATACTCGCTCGGCCGCGCCTCAGTACCGCCGGGCGATCGAGTACGACCCGGGGTACGCACCGCCGGCGCTCGTCCTCGCCCGCCGCGCCGCCGACGGTGGCGACCAGCGCCAGGCCGAGACCCTGCTGATCGAGGCCGCGCACTCCGCGATGGAGCAAGGCGGGCCGCGCGCGGCCGTGCCGCTGCAGCGCGGGCTCGCCCGGATGCTGCTCGCCTCGGGCGATCGCCCCGCCGCGATCGAGGCGTACCGCGGCATCCTCAATGTCGAGCCTGACAGCGCGAGCGATCGCGTCGCGCTCGCGGAGATCTACGCCGTCGACGATCCGACGCGCGCGATCGGCGAGCTCCGCAAGGTGCTCGATCGCGCGATCCACCACGCGCCCGCGTATCGCCTGCTGTCGTCGTTCTACAACCGCACCGGTGACATCGAGCGCGCAAACCGCGTGCTGA
>Ga0316605_10001587_pt1 | contig 13113 bp, 8 predicted proteins | sample OWC_soil_day20_n_FD_207666 | JGI IMG/M metagenome (GOLD analysis project Ga0316605, IMG submission 207666) | Wetland soil microbial communities from Old Woman Creek delta, Ohio, United States - OWC_soil_day20_noCT | ecosystem: Environmental > Terrestrial > Soil > Wetlands | place: USA: Ohio... | reverse complement strand
TCAACATGAACATCGACTGTCCATTCTGGATGTGCCTCAAGGAACCTTGGCTCGTCTTTAATGGCTTCTGGACGAATCCCCAGCACGATTTCCTTGCCGATGTAGGGTGCAAGAGCTTCGCGCCGTTCTGGCAACGGTGGGACTTTGAAATCCTTGGAAACGAGCATCAATTCTCCATTTTCCTCTACGAGTTTTACCCTTAAGAAGTTCATCGCAGGTGAACCGATAAACCCGGCAACAAACATATTGCGAGGATGATTATAGAGATTCATCGGAGTATCCACCTGTTGGATAAACCCATCTTTCATTACGACAATCCGATCACCCATGGTCATAGCTTCTGTCTGATCATGTGTTACATACACAATCGTCGTTTGAAGACGATGCCGAAGCTTTGAAATTTCTGCACGCATCTGAACTCTAAGCTTGGCATCGAGGTTAGAGAGTGGCTCATCCATCAAGAAAACCTTTGGTTCACGAACAATCGCACGGCCAAGTGCAACCCGTTGGCGCTGTCCACCAGAGAGTGCTTTTGGTTTTCGATCAAGCAAATGGGCAATATCTAGGATTTCTGCTGCTTCTTTGACGCGCTTATCGATTTCTGCTTTGGGGACTTTTCGTAATTTAAGTCCAAAGGCCATATTCTCATATACACTCATATGGGGATAAAGCGCATAGCTTTGGAAAACCATCGCAATATCTCGGTCTTTGGGTGCAACATCATTGATCAATTTATCTCCGATATAAAGTTCCCCTTCAGAAATCTCTTCCAAACCGGCGATCATACGAAGGGTTGTCGTTTTTCCACAGCCTGAAGGACCGACGAGTACTAAGAATTCCTTGTCAACAATTTCTAAATTCAAATCATGTACAACTGTATTCTGATCATACTTCTTGACGACATTTTTAAATAAAAGACCTGCCATGGGATTTCCTCCTTCAAGTGACTTAAATTCATTAACTTGTTCGTTTTATAATACTAAAAATAAGTTTATCAAAGCTTGTATCTTAATGCTATTGGAGGAATAGCCAAAAGCGCTTGGGCAATTTAACTAAAATGAAAAATACAAAGCTTAGTACTTCGGAAGTTCTGTTAAAGCTTGCTTTGTACCACCTACACTGTTTACTTTCTTGAGCTTTTCGGCTTAGGCAATGAGGCGCTCGCACTCTGCTAATAGAGATAAAAAAAGATGACCCCAGTGCAATACAGGAATCATTTTTTAAGAGAGTAATGCCCTTATAAAATTATCGTTGACAACGGGTCTACTTAAAATGTGACAGCCCCTTCTATTTTATAACTAGGCCATCATTCATATAACCGACAAGTGGAAAAAGCCAATTATTATAAGTTACTTATGCTGTTAGCAATGTCGCATCTGTAGCTGTCTGCACATCCTCAAATGTGAGTCCTGGTGCGATCTCCTTAAGCACAAGGCCCTTAGGAGTCACTTCCATAACGCCCATTTCAGTAATAATTAAATTGACTTGTTTTGCAGCCGTCAATGGTAAGGTACATTTCTTTAATACCTTAAAACCTCCGTTTTTGGCACAATGCTCCATCATCACAATGACCCGACGAGCGCCGACAACCAAGTCCATAGCTCCTCCCATACCCGGAACCATCTTACCTGGAATCATCCAGTTTGCTAGATTACCTTCCTGATCGACCTGGAGGGCACCCAGTACGGTAACATCCACGTGCCCACCCCGAATAATTCCAAAGGAGGTTAAACTGTCAAACGTACATCCTCCGGCCAGAATGCTCGAACTTTGTCCACCAGCATTAACGATATCTGAATCTTCCGTTCCTGCTTCTGGGGTAGGTCCTACGCCTAAGAAACCATTCTCTGATTGTAGAATAATGTTGACACCTTCTGGCAAATGATTAGCAACCTTCGTAGGCATGCCAATTCCCAAGTTAACAACGTCGCCGTTCTTGAATTCTTGGGCTACGCGTTTAACTAACCATTCCATCCGTTCTTGCTTATCCAACTTTAGCCACCTCCTTTGGTACAAGCACCAGGTAATCCACAAAGATTCCGGGGGTTATAACTTCATCAGGTTGAATTTCACCCACCTCAACGATCTCATCAACCTGGGCAATTACTCTTTTTCCAGCCGTAGCCATCAGAGGGTTAAAATTACGAGCAGAACCGTGATAGACTAAATTTCCTGCTTTATCGGCCTTCTTGGCTTTGATAAGCGCAATATCAGCACTTAGAGGCAGTTCTAGAAGGAATTCATTGCCTTCTACAACTATCTTTTGTTTTCCTTCTTCAATCACTGTACCAATTCCGGTTGGTGTTAAGATTCCGCCTATTCCTGCACCAGCAGCTCTAATTTGCTCCGCCATAGTTCCTTGCGGAACCAGTTTAACTTCCATTTCACCAGAATTCATTTGGTTTCCCGTTTCTTTGTTCGTACCAATATGGGTAGCAATAACCTTCTTAAAGCAGTGGTCAACTACGAGTTGTGCCAGTTCGTCGCCAAGGATCCCTGTGTCATTCGCAATGAGTGTCAAGTCTTTTGTCCCTTGTAAACGAATGACTTCGAGTAACTTCCCTGGCGCTCCACACCCGATAAAACCGCCTACCATAATCGTCATTCCGTTTTCTACCTTACGTGCAGCTTCTTCTGGACTGATAATAACCGCCATTAGCTTCAACCTCCTTATTGCTTACTTGTGTCATGGCGTCAGTTTTTATGGGGAACGCTTCAGATGGAGGTTGAAACTCCACCTGAAGTGATTACCTTCTTTTACATCATGATCGGTGCTACATAAGGGATGGTGTAACCTAAGAGCCATACCATGATGATGACGACTGGAGTATGGAATATAAGTTGTAGGAAGGAGAACCCTGCCAAGTCACGAGCTTTTACGCCCATGACACCCATTAAAGGCAGCATCCAGAAAGGATTGATGAAGTTAGGTAAGGCTTCGGCGGCATTGTAAATCTGAACAACCCAACCCATGTTGAAATGCAACTGTTGCGCAGCTGAAAGAATATAAGGTGCTTCAACAACCCATTTTGCACCGCCGGAAGGAAGCAAGAATCCAAGAAGAGCGGAGTAGATAGCTACAATCGGTGCAAAGGTGTGTTCATTAGAAACAGAGACGAAGAAGTTCATCAGGACTTCATTAAGACCAGAACCCATCAAGATTCCGAAAATACCGGCATAAATCGGGAATTGGATGAGGACTGAACCCGTAGCAGGAACCGCTTTAGCACAAGCGTTCAGGAATGCCCGAGGACTCTTATGGAGAATCATACCTAACAAGAGGAACAATAAGTTATACGTATTTAAGTCAAGTGCGGCAATAGGACCTTTTTTACTAATAACATCAATGAGATAAAGTGCACCAAGAATAACAATGATAACGGTTAAAACTGGGCTGTACTCTGGCTTTTCTCCTGGGCGTGTGGGCTTTCCAACAATAATCCCATTATCACCATATTGAATACCGGCAGATTCTGCAGTCTTTGAATGTTTGCCATCCGGTGCGGAGAAGTAGCAGATTGCGACAGAAAGGGCAATTAAGACCACAATCATAACTCCACTTTGCCACGTGAAAATGGTTTGGGTCAAAGGAATAACGCCACTGATTTTATAGAGTGCAGCAGGGATCGCTGACTTAGTGGCCATCTGTAAGCCAGCTGATGAAGATAGGCCCAATGCCCAGATACTCCCTAATCCGAGATAACCCGCTGCGCCGAGCGCTCGATAGTCAACATCTTTAACCCTTTTACTCACTTCTTTAATCAAGACCCCACTGAAGATCAAGCTGAATCCCCAGCTCAGTAGAGAAGAGACCATGGCTAAAAATGCGACATAGGCTACCGCCCCTTTTGCAGTCTTCGGCACTTCTGCTAATTTTTCAATGAATTTCATGACAGGTTTGGCCATTGCAACAACATAACCTGAGATAATAACGAAGGCCATCTGCATCGTGAAAGGTATCAAACTCCAATAGTTAGCACCGAAGTCGACTCCGATCTGCATGGGTGACCGACCCATAGCTAACGCGGCGATGGTGACGATGACAACGGCCAAACATGCGAAAACATAGGCATCAGGGAACCATTTTTCACTCCATTCGGCAAGGGCGCCACCCATGCGTTCCAGAATCCCGGGTTTTTCTTCTGCATGATCTGATTGTTGTGCCATTAGTATAATCCCCCTTTTTATAAAATAGATATTGAATAAAAGATTAAAAAATATAAGGTTAATTTATTAACTTCACACCACCTTTCTCTCTTTAGATATAGCAATCTCTGTGCCAACTCCGAAAAATTTGTTGAAATATAAAAAAAGCCGGGAGATCTGTCTCCCGAGCGGGTTCTGCCGATTTTCAGGGCCATGAATGTCAGGGTGCTAGAGGGGGAAATCATCGAATGGTGTGAAATGCTTTACCCATGCGTGCATAGATGTGCGCACTCAGGTTACCTTTTTGTATTGGTTAAGGGTTTTAACCTCCTGGAATAGTCCTCGGTCCAGTTACGAAGACCATAATATGGCACCTTATGACGGCCTTATCATACCTTCTCATCTAGAATTAATCTTCACTGCATTAATATTAAGGGGGAACCCAGATGGGTTCCCCCTTAATATTTTCACTTCTAAGAGTTTACAGCACTCTAATCACGCTCTACGATTAAGGCGATGCCCTGTCCTCCACCAATACAAAGTGTTGCCAAGCCGCGCTTTGCTTGAAGCCGTTTTAATTCATACAGAAGGGTTACCAAAATACGAGCACCGGAAGCTCCAATAGGATGTCCCAAGGCAATCGCTCCACCATTGATATTTGTCTTATCCATATTCAGTTTGAGTTCCTTGGCCACCTCTAAAGTTTGTGCTGCAAAAGCTTCATTAGCTTCGACTAGATCTATTTCTTCTATAGTCAACCCAGCCTTGTCTAAGGCTTTGCGACTGGCCGGAATCGGTCCAGTCCCCATGATTTTTGGATCGACGCCCGCCGAAGCATAAGATCGGATAGTCGCCAAAGGTACAAGTCCTAACGCTTCAGCCATCTCTTTTGCCATAAGAACAACGGCAGCTGCTCCATCATTAATACCTGAAGCATTTCCAGCCGTAACCGTTCCTTCTTTTTTAAAAGCTGGCTTAAGTTTTGACAGGGATTCATACGTTGCGCCAAAACGAGGAAACTCATCCTGATTAATAATGATAGGCTCACCCTTACGTTGGGGTAAGCTGACAGGAACAATCTCTTCGTAAAATTTTCCTTCTTTAATGGCTTTTTCAGTGCGATTTTGGCTGCTGACAGAATACCGATCCTGTTCCTCTCGAGTGATACCAAACTGTTCGGCCACATTCTCTGCCGTAACACCCATGTGGATATCATCGAAAGCATCCATCAAGCCATCCTTAAGAAGGCTATCGTAAATTACATCATTCCCCATTCGATAACCGCTACGTGCTTTGGGCAGGAGATACGGGGCTAAGGACATGTTCTCCATCCCACCAGCTACCACGATATCAGCGTCGCCGAGTAAGATAGATTGAGCCGCACAAATAATCGCTTTTAACCCAGAACCACAGAGTTTATTCATCGTCCAAGCAGGAGTCTCCTGCGGAATGCCCGCATATATGGCCGCCTGACGAGCTGGGTTTTCCCCTTGCCCGCCTTGTAACACGTTGCCCATAATCACTTCTTCGACTTGATCAGGAGTTATCCCCGCTCTGATGATAGCTTCACGTATAGCTATAGCACCTAACTCCGTTGCTTTGGTTTGTGCAAATACACCGTTAAACGAGCCAACAGGCGTGCGTACTGCACTGACAATCACAGCTTGCCGCAAAATTCATCCCTCCAATACTTAAGTGTAAAGATAAAGCTAACCCAACCACCTACTACCGCTCCACAATCATGGCAATACCCTGTCCACCGCCTATACATAGAGTAGCCAAACCGCGTTTCGCTTGACTCCGTTTCATTTCATGGAGTAAGGTAACCAAGATACGTGCGCCAGAAGCTCCAATTGGATGCCCCAAAGCAATAGCCCCTCCGTTAATATTCGTTTTTTCGGATTCAAGCTCAAGCTCTCTACCTACTTCTAAGGTTTGCGAGGCAAATGCCTCATTCGCCTCGACAACGTCGATATCATCTATTGTCAAGTTTGCTTTGACCAGAGCTTTACGTGTAGCAGGAATGGGTCCAGTCCCCATGATGAGTGGGTCGACACCTGCCGAAGCCCAAGATGTGATAACTGCCAACGGAGTGAGTCCGAGTTGTTCAGCCTTCTCTTTACTCATAACCACAACAGCTGCGGCCCCATCATTAATCCCTGAAGCATTTCCGGCCGTCACTGTTCCATCTTTCTTGAATGTTGGGCGAAGTTTAGCAAGTCCTTCATAGGTCGCGCCAAAGCGGGGAAATTCATCCTGCTCGACGATGATAGGATCTCCTTTACGTTGTGGAATGCTTACAGGTACAATCTCTTCCACAAATATGCCTGCCTTAATCGCTTTCTCTGCCCTGTTTTGACTTTGTACAGCATAACTATCTTGCATATCTCGCGTAATCCCGAACTTTTCAGCAATGTTTTCAGCTGTTATACCCATGTGAATATTATGAAAAGCATCGGTCAACCCGTCATTGACCATCGTATCTACGATAACATCATTTCCCATACGATAACCGGTCCTAGCCTTTGGCAATGCGTAAGCAGACTGGGACATACTCTCCATACCACCGGCTACAATCACATCGGCATCTCCGGCAATGATCGCCTGGGCTGCACAGGCTACAGCTTTTAGACCGGAACCGCACACTTTACTCACAGTCCAAGATGGAACCTCTTGTGGAACCCCGGCCTTCATCGCCGCCTGGCGAGCTGGATTTTGCCCTTTTGCCGCGGATAGTACATTACCCATGATCACTTCTTCAACATCAGCAGGAGCGATACCGGCACGGCTAATAGCCTCTTTAATGACAATTGCACCCAAATCTGCAGCAGTAACCTGGCTTAGTGCCCCATTAAAAGAACCGAGGGGTGTTCGAACAGCACTAACGATAACGACATCTTTCACTTAAAGTTCCTCCTTGTATTTAGTCTAGGCCTAGATTAGGACTGAGCCTCTTACCTAAACTAAATATATAGCAAACTTCATGCCAACTTTGACGTTTTTAGAATTATAGACGTCAAAGCCTACTGATGCCACATTTTTCGTAACTACGCTGTTCAAATACCTATCGGTTCTCTCGTATTTCTTATCGAACCCGTGTAACTTTTTCACTCTGGAGTGCAATAACCTGCGCACGTGGTTAAATTTTGAACTGTGTTACAGCTCCTTGTAAACCCTCTGCCATTTTGTTAAGGTCTTGACTGGCTTGCGCAATTTCCTGAATAAACGCCAGTTGTTCTTCAGAAGAGGCAGATACAGATTGAACATGTGCGACGGCATCCTTGCTTACATTACTTAACTGATCAATTGATGTTGTAACACGCTCACTGTCCAGTGCTACTTGATGAACCATCTGGTATATGACCTTAATCTGCTGTGAAATCGTGTTTACGGATACAGAAATATCACTAAAACTGGTTGCTGCGGTTCCCACCACTTCTGCCCCTGTCTTAACTTCCTTCGTCCCAGCAGCCATGGCTTGAACTGCCTGTTCTGTATCCCCTTGAATTTGCCGTATGAGGAGCGTAATCTGTTTCGTTGCCTCAGCTGACTGCTCAGCCAACTTACGCACTTCATCGGCTACAACAGCAAAACCACGGCCCTGTTCTCCGGCACGTGCTGCTTCGATGGCAGCATTAAGAGCTAAGAGGTTTGTCTGTTCGGCAATTCCAGAAATGGCATCCACTATATTCCCTATCTCGTTCGAGCGATCACCCAGTTTGAGGACAAGTTCGGCCGCCTGTGTGACCACATTTTGAATACGGTCCATTTGGTCAATGGCCTTATCTACTGCATTACTCCCAGTTTGGGTTGCGAGAAGAGTTTTCCCGGAAAAATCCACCACCTTGTCCGTGTTGCTGGTCGCATGTTGAATGCTATCCTGAATCTCAGCCATGGCTTGCTTGGCCTCATCGATGGTCGTAAGTTGATGCTCAGCACCCACGGCTACCTGAGACAGAGAGCTGGCGATCTGGTCACCTGCCTGAGCTGATTGTTCAGCGCTAATCGCCAAATGACCCGCTGAAGATACAACGTGTTCCGCTGAAATTGCAACCTGTCCCACTAAAGAATGCAGATTCTTGACCATTATCTGCAGCGCTTCGGCAAGGCGGCCAATTTCGTTTTTGGCCTTAATATTCATCTCGATTTCGCTCAAATCGCCTTGAGCAACCCGTTCGGCCTGAGCTTGTAAATTAGAAAGCGGTTTGGTTATGCGATTTGTTAAGGCCACCAAAGCAAGGATGGCTATCAAGAGAAGAATTGCTGTAGTTATAACTGAGGAATAAGCAAGGGATACCAAAGGGCCTAGAAACTCTTGTGTTAAAGCATTAACGGAGAGGACCCAGGTAACCCCAGGCACTGGTGCATAAGCTAGAAAGTAGTCCGAACCATTTAGTTTGATCTGGAATTCCCCGGTTTCCCCCTTAAGCACTTTCTGATATCCTGCCTTAAGCGTTGGATCAAGTTTGGAATCCTGCATCGGATTATATTTCATCACCAGGTCTTGGTTTGGGTGGGCAACCGTCATACCATCACTTTGGTATAAAGATGCATAGCCCGTTTCCCCCACTTTAATCTCCGTTACCCTGCGCGAAAGTTCATCCATTTTAACATTTCCACCCAAAATCGCTACGATCTTGCCATTTTGCTTAATCGGCACTGCTATGACAAATGCCATTTTTCCATCAGCCTTACCCAGGAGGGGATTTGAGATAACCGTTTGACTGGTTTTCAACAATTCTGAATAATAATCTCGTTCACTAATGCTTCCTGTTGTCCCCGCGGGTGAGTACCAACTTCCTTTTTCATCAGATACCCAAAACGTACTGTAATCTGGTAGACGTTTCAACTCTGCACTTAAATAATTCTTAATCGCTGTCTGATCACCAGTTAAGATTACTGGAGCATTCGCTATTGTTTCCAATTCACCCTTACGAACACTAATCCACGCACCTAAATCCTTGGCCGCGCCTTGGGTTGTTAAAGTCATCTCCTTGTTTAGATCACTCATAATTATGTTTCTGGTATTAAAGTAATTAATAAGCGTGAGTACACCGAGTGTTAATACGAGAATGACTCCTACAAATGTAATGAAAACTGTCCTAATACTGCGCAAATAAAACACCTCCTTTATTTATAAAAAAGCGCCACACTCCCAAGGGCATGGCGACAAAGATAGCATCTGTCGGTAGCCTGGCAGTCATCACTCAAAGTGGAAGACCCATAGCTTTGCGTCCATAGCTTTCGCCATGTTTGCCTTTATCGCAGGAAATATTTTTATAATGGATGGACCTTATATTAGTTTTTTAAATTATGCTCCTGAATTTTATAAATTAATGCGCGTCGAGAAATCTGTAGCAACTTAGCCGCATGGGCCCGATTGCCACCCGTTGCGCTAAGGGCTTTGACAATATGGTTTTTCTCTGCTTCTGCTAAAATAGTACGTAATGAACGAAAGGCTTCTGTACTTTCCTCAAGCGAACTTTCTATCTCTGTTTCTTCAGGAATTAAATGGGAGGGTAAATTTTCAGGCACAATTACCTTCGAGTTACTCATTATTAGTGCATGTTCAACTGCATTTCCCAATTCTCGAACATTGCCAGGCCACGAGTAATGCCGAAAAACATTAATGACTTCCGGGGAAAAAAACATACCCTCGCGCTGTGCTTCCGCAGCAAAATTCTTGAGAAAATATTCTGCAAGCAAAATAATATCGTCTCCGCGCTCACGTAAAGGAGGAAGATGAATGGAAACAATATTGAGACGATAGTATAGGTCCTCCCGAAAACGTTTTGCGGCAATTTCCTTAACCAAATCACGATTGGTTGCTGCGATAACACGAACGTTAGTTACATAAGTCTGATTGCCACCAACCCTTTCGTATTCCCGCTCCTGCAATACTCTTAAAAGTTTAACCTGTAAATTAAGGTTCAGCTCACCTATTTCATCAAGAAAGATCGTGCCGCCTTCAGCAAGTTCGAATTTACCCGGTTTTTGATTAATAGCACCCGTAAAGGATCCTTTTTCATGTCCAAACAACTCGCTCTCCACCAAGCCCTCAGGTATAGATCCACAATTCACTTGGATAAAGGGTTTTTGCCAGCGCTCACTGACAAAATGGATAGTTCTTGCGACCATACCTTTGCCGGTACCGCTGTCACCAGAAAGAAGCACAGTGGCCTTGGAGTTTGCCACCCTGCCGATGCTCTTATAAACTTCCTGTATTTTAGAGCTCTCACCGATCAACCTGAAAGGTCCAGTAGTCTCTTGGCTTAAAGCTTGAACCTCTTGAGTAAGATACTCTACTTCCTTACTCAGATCCGACATGCGTATTGCCCTTGCAATCAAGATTTTTACTTCCTCTACGCTAAAAGGCTTTATGACGTAATCAAAAACACCGCGTTTCATCGCTTCGACAGCAATCTCTGCCGTACTATAAGCAGTCATCAAAATCACGGGCAAGTCAGGTTTTTGTTTGTGTATTTCGTAAAAAGCCTGAAGACCATCCAATTGTGGCATCCGGATATCTAATAACACAGCTCCGTAATCTCCACTTAAAGCCATTTCTAAAGCATCGGTACCATTATTGACAGAATCTACTTTATAACCAGCTTTACCCAACACTGTTTCCAGCACCATACACAAGCTCGGCTCGTCATCGGCAATCAGAATCTTTGTTTTTTCCGGCATATTCTTCCTCCAATCTTTAAGCTTCGGTAGTATACGGTAAGAATAAACTAAAGTTGGTTCCTACCCCCTGTTTACTCTCAACTTGAAGTTGCCCATGATGGATTTCCACAATCTTGTTGCTCACCGCTAATCCTAAACCTGTTCCCCTGTCCTTAGTTGTATAAAAAGGGTCAAAAATCCGCGGTAAATCATCAGGACTAATTCCGCAGCCTGTATCTATTACGTCAATCACAATCCCCTTATCAGCCTTCCTTGTCCTGACCCTTACTTCTCCCCCCTGAGGCGGAAGTGATTGTGCAGCATTGAGTAACAGGTTGACTAATACTTGCTTAATCAGTCCAGCATCAACTGAAATCATTCCAACGTTCGGTTCAAAATCCTTAATTAATACAACAAAATCTTTTTTAAGACTAGGAGAAAGCAATATTAGCGTCTCTGAAACCAGTTTATTCGGATCAATTTGAGAAATATAGTCCTTTGAAGGTTTGGCAAAGTAAAGTAAATCTTCTACAATCCCGTTTAAGCGGGTAATCTCCCTAACAATGACATCGCCAAATTGTCTTGATGGATTATCCCTAGGTATTTCATCCAAGAGAATTTCCGCACTACCTGAGATGGCAGCCAAGGGATTACGAATCTCATGAGCAACCCCTGCAGCCAATTCTCCAATGGCGGCCAACCGGTCGATTCTCCGGACCCAGTCTTCAAAAACTTTACGTTCTGATAAGTCCTTAAAAACAATGACCGTCCCTAAGATATGTTCTTTATTGCGCAAGGTCGACGTACTGACACTCAGAGGTACTGTGCTACCATCATTGCGACTAAAAACAACTTCATTTCCAATAAAAATCTGGCCTGTATACAAAGTATCCAAAATCAATGTTTGAAAGCTTCCCTGATCTGTCAAAAGATCACACCATTTTTTCCCAACATCTTCTTTTTTCAGGCCACTAATCTTAATTGCAGCATCATTGATCCTCGTTAATTTCCCGTCATTATCAATGGTAATAACTCCATCTACCATACTCTCCATAATCACATCTGTATGGGAGCGTGATTTCTCCAAGCTAGCCGCCATATCGTTAATCGCCGCAGTTATTTCTCCGAATTCACCATTTATATTAGGCATGCGGTATTCAAAATCGGATCGAAGACGCCTTAAACCCGCAATTATTCTTTGTACCGAGGATGAAACATAGTTGGCAATGACAAGGACAGTGATTAGTCCCGCTAACAGTGCCACTCCCAAAATCAAGTACATAACCAATTCCATAGAAAGGATTTGTTCATCTACACTCTTTGTTAGCTCGTTAGCCCAAGTATAACCAATGATTCGTCCATTTCTCTGTAGCGGTACCATGGCGTTTAATATACTTCCACGGACCATCTGTCCTCGTACGGCCTCGGAAATCCCCTCAGCCATAACTTCCCGGCCCTTATGATCTAGACTAATGGGTTCCCCCATCGTACTGGAGAATTCGCTACTGGGCCCGTACGTGATAATGGCATCTAAATCTTTGGAGTAAAACCCAGCACCTACTCCAGGGTTAGCCGTAACAATTTGATCTGTTACCTTGGCCAGTCTTGAATTCAAAATCACAATCTTTTCGCTGTCAGGTAACATCTGCTCGTCCTTTGATAAAAGGCTATCATAGTCCCCGGGAAGATTGAAGTCTAAGGATCGGGCAATACCATATAGTTTGGTTTCCTTTTCGTTAATCAGGGACTGTTCCGCTCTTTGGATTATAACATACCCAGAACCTAAGATTGGAATAGTGACAGCAAGCGTTAAAATGAGCATCAGCCTTAAACGTAAACTAAAACCTCGCATTCAACATCCTCCCAGGGCGTTACCTGTTAATATATGAATTTTAATGTTATAGAAATAATTATGCAATAATAATGCCAATCGTTATTAGATTCAGAAATAGCTTGTTCTCAGTTCATTTGAAGAATACCTTTTCTCCATATTTAAATTTAAAAAAGAAAAAGTGCGCAAATTTTACACACTGCGCAAGAAATGTTTACTACCCCAGAAGTTTTCACTTCCCGATAATCCGAACTATAATGCAAATCAGAAAAAGAAGTTCCTCGTGGGAACTTCTTCACAATCCTTTAGGGCCTTTAAAGTTTTTTCAATGAGTATACATAGCGGCTACTTGTTATTAGGGTTAGATCCTACTTTGTACCACTTGCACGGTTTCAGTCTTGAGCTTTTCAGCTTGAGCAAAGAGGCGTTCGCGCTCTGCTGTTACCTTTTCTTGATAAGCACTGTTT
>Ga0316605_10001585_pt1 | contig 13121 bp, 14 predicted proteins | sample OWC_soil_day20_n_FD_207666 | JGI IMG/M metagenome (GOLD analysis project Ga0316605, IMG submission 207666) | Wetland soil microbial communities from Old Woman Creek delta, Ohio, United States - OWC_soil_day20_noCT | ecosystem: Environmental > Terrestrial > Soil > Wetlands | place: USA: Ohio... | reverse complement strand
GAAATAAAAATGTTCATTAAATAAACTTTAAAATAAAAAAATAATTCTGTCCGGAGTGCGTTATATACAAAAGTCTACTTAACAACATTAATAGTAAACAGGCAAGTGAGATGTTTTGAATACGGTCCTAAAAAACTCCGGTTCGGCGCAAAGGTAAGCTTATTTTTCACATAAACGCAAATATCTTTCCTAAACTTCGGTTTGCTTTACTTTTAAATAAGGGTTATCTTTGCAAATCGTTTGAAAATTAAGCAAATAGATGTTTTGATGATAAGAGATGTAAAGCATAAAGAAATTGAGCAGGTATTTAAAACACCTATACTTCAACAGACTGCATTCTGGTCGAAAGTAAAGAGGCGCTTTGGTATGGATTCAATTGCTTTGAACTTTAAGGTAAAGAGCTCTGCGCTAAAAATCAATGATACGTCCAATCCTGAATATGTTATTACCGATTTGCTGCTTCTTTTACACAGGTTTGACAATGAATACTCTATTGCTTATGTGCCTTACGGGCCGGAGATTGAGCCAAATCCAGAAAATCAGGGTGCATTTCTTGAGGAGTTATCGGAGCAGATACGAGAATATCTTCCTCAAAAATGTATTATGATAAGGTATGACCTTGTGTGGAAATCGCTCTGGGCAGGAGATGATCATTATTTTGATGATGATGGGATATGGATGGGACCTCCTTCCAAAGAGATGCAGGAGCTGCGGTTTAATATAGGTACGCAATTCGGTAATTTCAGAAAGTCAGGATCCAACAACCTTCCTTCTAATACTATTTTTGTGAACCTTAATAACAGCAAAGAAAATCTTCTCTGCAACATGAAGCCCAAGACCAGATACAATATTATGCTGTCCGAAAGAAAAGGGGTAAATGTGAGAGTATGTGGGATGGAGAGTCTTGAAATATGGTATGAGTTATACAAAGAAACCGCTTCCAGAAATAATTTTTATTTGCACTCCATCGATTATTTCAGGGTTATACTAACGGAGAGGGCTTGTGATACTTCGTCCCCGGCAGATGTGATGCTTCTGATTGCTGAAGCAGACACAAAACCGCTTGCTGCATTATTTCTGGTAATATCAGGAAACAGAGGAACTTATTTATATGGCGCATCGTCGGGCAGTAACAGAAATTTTATGGCAACCTATGCTCTTCAGTGGAAAGCAATGAACATAGCTTCAGAAAGAGGGTGCATCCAGTATGACCTTTTTGGAGTATCTCCAAAAGAGGATCCTTCTCACCCAATGTACGGATTATACCGGTTCAAAACAGGTTTTGGAGGGAAGCTATATCATAGCATGGGATGCTGGGACTATCCATTAGATTATAAGGTCTACTCTTTTTTTACTGCATCGGAAATGAATTATCAGGGATATCACTTAGCCTGATTTTTCACCTCTTATTTTTTGAAAATAAAAAAAGCTGCCGGAAAAATCAGGCAGCTTCTTATTATGTACGGGAACTTTTTAGCTAAGCTTATGAATAGCCAACCCGCTTCTTAACTTTGGTTCAAACCAGGTGGTTTTTGGAGGCATGATATTGCCGGTATCTGCAATGTCTATCAACTGTTTCATAGAAACAGGATAAAGAGCAAACGCAGCAGCCATCTCTCCTGAATCCACTCTTTTCTTTAATTCTCCCAGACCACGTATACCTCCAATGAAATCAATTCTTTTTGAAGTGCGTAAATCGGTAATGTCAAGGAGTTTGTTAAAGACAAGATTTGAGAGGACGGTAACATCAAGGATACCTATAGGGTCATTGTCATTATATGTCCCTGGTTTTGCAGTCAGCGAATACCAGTGACCTCCAATGTACATTGAAAAGTTGTGAAGCGATGCCGGTTTGTAAATTTCAGACCCCTTATCTTCAACAATAAAGTCTTTGCCAAGACTTTCAAGAAGTTGAGCCGGAGACATTCCGTTCAAGTCTTTCACAACCCGGTTGTAGTCGATAATCTTAAGATGGCTTTCCGGAAAGACAACAGCAAGGAAGAAGTTGTACTCTTCTTCTCCTGTATGGTTTGGGTTATTTTTCCGCTTCTCCTCACCTACGAGAGCAGCAGCTGCTGTTCTGTGGTGCCCGTCGGCTACATAGAATGCCGGTACTGTTGCAAATATTTCTGTAATGCGTCTGTTAACCGCATCATCTTCAATAACCCAGAAATGGTGACCAAAACCGTCTTCGGCAACAAAATCATACTCTGCCGGTTTATTTTTTACAATTTCAGATACTATTTTATTAATTTCTGAATTATCGGGATATGCAAAAAAGACCGGTTCTACATTCGCATCCTGGATGCGTACATGTATCATTCTGTCTTCTTCCTTATCTTTACGGGTAAGTTCATGCTTTTTTATCCTGCCACTGAGATAGTCTTCTACGCTTGCTCCAACAACAAGCCCGTATTGAGTTCTTCCCTCCATTGTCTGAGCATAGACATAGTACATCTCTTTCTTGTCCTGAACCAGCCAGCCCCTTTCCTGCCACAGCTTGAAATTTTCAGCAGCTTTATCGTATGCTTGCTGAGTATGTTCATCTATAATAGGATCAAAATCAATCTCTGGTTTTATAATATGAAGCAACGACTTTTCTCCTGCTTCGGCTTTTGCCTCCACAGAATTTAACACATCATAAGGGCGGGATGCAACATCATTTGCAATAGCCTTTGGTGGTCTGATTGCCGCAAAAGGTTTAACTTTTACCATTTTTAAATATCGATATAATGAATTACTATTTATTTACCTGAAAAGTTTTATCTCCTGAGGTAAAAAATTTAACTATCTGATTCGCCGAAGCAAGTCCTGCATTAACATTTGCCTCTGCAGTTTCTGCACCCATCTTTTTAGGGGATGCAAATACACGATTAGCAAATTTTTCGTTAAGAATTTGTTGATTATCTGCGGCTATGTCTGTGATATATTTAATATCAGTTCTTTCTTCCATTGCTTTTATAAGCTCATCTTCATTAATGACCTCTTTGCGGGCAGTGTTTACAAGACATCCGCCTTTTGGCATTTTTGTTACGAGATCATAACCCACCGACTTTTTAGTCTCGGCAGTTGCTGGAATATGCAGTGAAAGGAAATTAGATTTTTTATATAACTCTTCGATAGAGTCAACAGGTGTAACACCATCTTTAAGAATTGCCTCTTTGCTTACAAACGGGTCAAATGCAAGAACTTTCATATCAAAACCTTTGGCAAGATTTGCAACAAGCCTGCCAACATTTCCATATGCATGAATACCAATTGTCTTACCTTTTAGTTCGCTTCCGGTTCCTGGGGTGAAGCAGTTTCTTGAAGCATAAATCATCATTCCGATAGCCAGTTCTGCAACAGCATTGGAGTTCTGGCCGGGTGTGTTCATTGCAACAATACCTTTTTCGGAACATGCAGCAAGATCAAGATTGTCATATCCGGCTCCGGCACGCACAACAATTTTTAGATTTTTGGCAGCATTCACAACCTCTTTTGAAACCTTGTCCGAGCGCACAATAAGAGCGTCTGCATCTGCAACGGCTGCATATAGTTCTTCAACAGATGTGTATTTTTCGAGAAGTGCCAGTTTGTGACCGGCGCCCTCTACTATATTTCTTATGCCATCAACTGCAGCTTTGGCAAATGGTTTTTCTGTAGCTACTAATACTTTCATTTTGACAAATAATTTAGTTAATCAGACCTATCCGTTAATCTTCTCAAATTCCTGCATACATGATATAAGTGCTTTTATGCTCTCAACCGGGCATGCATTATATGTTGATGCGCGGAAACCACCAACAGAGCGGTGTCCTTTAATTCCAACCATTCCTCTCTCTTTTGCAAAAGTCATGAATGCCTCTTCCTGGTCTTTGTATTTTTCTGCCATAACAAAGCAGATATTCATAATTGAGCGGTCTTCAACTGCTGCAGAGCCCTCAAACATTTTGTTCCTGTCAATTTCGTTATAAAGAAGAGCGGCTTTGTCAAGGTTCAATTTGTGTATAGATTTAAGCCCGCCAACGCTCTTAATCCATTTAAGAGTTTCATTCATTACGAAGATTGAGAAAACAGGAGGAGTGTTAAACATTGACTCTTCCTTAATGTGAGTTCTGTAGTCCAGCATTGCAGGAAGGTAACGGGTAACTTTTCCGAGGATGTCTTCACGTACGATAACAAAAGTAACACCGGCAGGGCCAACGTTTTTCTGTGCACCACCATAAATGAGGGCATATTTGCTCACATCTACCGGACGGCTCATAATGTCCGAAGACATATCAGCAACGAGGTTTACAGGACAATCCATGTCCGCTTTTATCTCAGTTCCGTAAATGGTATTGTTTGTTGTGATGTGGAAGTAATCCAGGTCTTTGGGAATTTCATAACCTTTAGGTATGTAACTGAAGTTTTTATCGGCAGATGAAGCAACAGCCACAGCATTTCCAATACCTTTAGCCTCTTTTAAAGCCTTTTTTGCCCATACTCCTGTTTCCAGATAACCTGCCTTGTTCTCAAGAAGGTTCATTGCAACATATAAAAATTGCATACTTGCTCCTCCACCGAGGAACAATACATGATAACCGTCCGGTATGTTAAGGATTTCTTTCCATAAAGCGCGACATTCATTCATTACCGATTCCCACTCTTTTGACCGGTGAGATACTTCTATAACAGACATGCCTGAACCTTTAAAGTCGGTTAGAGCATCAATAGCAGCCTGAACGGCCTGTCTTGGAAGGACACATGGTCCAGCATTAAAGTTATGAGCTACTTTCATAAAAATATAATTTTAAAATCTTTAAATTCTGACATCAAAGATAATTCAAAAAATATTAAACCACAACATATAATGGCCTATTATGTATTAATTGTTAGCGTTTGGTTAAAAATTGCTAATAATTTTTAAGTTTTTGAGGTCAGTTATCTTTTCGCAATATCGGCATAAAAGTTTAACATCAGGAGAATCTGTAATCGTTGTAAACCGTGTTAAAATATTCTGATGGTTAGTAACACATGCCGGATTCATGCATTTTGCAATTCCTTCTATTGACGCAGGAATTGATAGAACCCTTTTTTCGACAACTTCAAAGTCGTGAATGATATTAATTTTCGCCTGAGGAGCTATGAGTGCAATCCTGTTGATGTCATCGTCTTTGAAGAACTTGTCAGAAATTTTGATAATTGCCTTTTTCCCCAGCAGCTTACTTTCCAGATTGGTCCCAAAAGTAATCTGGTTGCCGCTTCTGCTTAGTCCCAGGATATCTATAACTTTAAAAAGCTGGTCAGCAGGGATATGGTCTAATACTGTACCGTTCTTGATTGCGCTGACTTTTAGCTGTTTTTCCATTTTTTAAGATTTTTGATTATTTGCTATAACTCATTTACTCCCAGTAGCATTGTGATTATTGCCATTCTGGTATATACTCCGTTTCCTGCCTGGTCAAAATAGTAGGCATGCTTGCTGTTGTCAACATCCTGAGAAATTTCATTAACTCTTGGCAGCGGGTGAAGAATTTTCATATTTGGCTTAGCGTTTTCCAGCATATCCTGCCTTAAGCTATAGACATTCTTCACTCTTTCATATTCAATTGCATCTGTGAATCTCTCCTGCTGAACTCGGGTCATGTAAATGATGTCCGAATCGGAAATTCCTTCCTCAAGATTTGTTGTTTCGCGGAATGGAATATTTAGTTTATTCAGATACTCTTTATATTCATTTGGCATCTTTAACTCTTCGGGTGCAGTAAACAGAAATTCCGGGCTGAAGTGGGACATGGCCTGAAGTAGGGAGTGTACCGTTCTTCCGTATTTAAGGTCACCAACCATATTAATTTTAAGATTGGTAAGTTTTCCCTGTGTCTTTAAAATCGAATAGAGGTCAAGTAGGGTCTGTGTCGGGTGCTGATTTGCTCCATCACCGGCATTGATAACGGGTACAGAAGCAATTTCGGAGGCGTACCTTGCGCTCCCCTCAAGCGGGTGGCGCATTACAATTAAATCGGCATAATTAGAAACCATCTTGATTGTATCCTTAAGGGTTTCTCCTTTTGTTACACTGGTGTTTCCTGCATCGGAAAAACCGATAACTCTTGCCCCAAGTCTGTTTGCAGCAGTTTCAAAACTTAACCTGGTTCTGGTAGACGGCTCGAAGAAGATGCTTGCAATTACCTTGTCCCGGAATATCGGACGGGACGGGTTTTTTTCAAACTCTTCTGCCAGCGAGAGGGCTTTTAGTATCTCCTCCTTAGAAAAATCATGAATTGATATCAGATGTTTTGGCATATGTTGAATATTAGTTTTCTTCATTTTATTATAGAAACCCCCTCAATTTCCATTAATGCGGAGGTAAATACAGCAAGGTTTTTAAGCCGTACCCTTGCTTTGATGGTGCATATATTGTCGAAATTCTGTTCCAGGATATCAGGTGAAAAATCCTTAATCAGTTTCATTATTTGATTCATCTGAAAATACCCGAAGCTAAAATCAACTGTCTCTCCTGCAATTTTTTCAATAATTTCCGCATTTATAATTGCATCGGCGGCAGCACTCCGATAGGCCCGGATGAGACCCGGAATACCAAGTTTTGTGCCTCCGAAATATCGGACAACTATTATCAATACATCACTTAGCTCATATGAAAGCAGTTGCCCGTATATTGGTTTCCCTGCCGAAGAAGATGGCTCGCCATCGTCATTTGCCCTCCATAAATCACCGGAGAGCCCCAGTCTATATGCAAAGCAGTGATGTCTTGCATCAAAATGACTTTTTTTTATGTTTTGAACCAGTTCTTTTGTTTCCTCCTCGAAAGATACCGGGTATGCAAAAGAGAGGAATTTACTGCCAAGCTCTTTATAGATGCCCGTAGATGGTTTTAGTATTGATTTATAGGAGTCTGAGGAGTTTATTTCGCTCATACCACAAGTGGATGATTTTGGTAAAATTAGCCCCTTTTTGCTAATTTTGCAAAATGTATTACGAACATTTTATAAAAGATCTCTCCAGGCTTGGAAATGAGGTAGATTCAATGCTTTCCGATTTGACTCATGAAGTCTCGTTATCGCGAACAATTGAACAATCTTTTGAGTTAAACCCACTGTTTACTGTTGAAATGCAAAAGCATTCGATACATGCTATTCTTGAGATGTTTCTTGACAGGAAATATCTGGAGGAGTGGGCCAAACCCTTCAGAGAGTCTGTAACACAGAGAGAGAATATTGCCGGGATTATAATGGCAGGTAACATACCCCTTGTCGGGTTTCATGACATGCTTGCCGGACTGGCAACTGGGTACAGACTGGAAATTAAACTTTCAAATAAAGACAAACTGCTTCTGCCCTTTCTTTTCAATCACTTGTGCAAAATAGATAAATTCTGGGAGGGAAGAGTGCGGTTTGTAAGTGAAATGTCAGAAGAAATTGATGTTCTTATTGCAACAGGCTCAGACGAAGCAATAAATGCGATAGGGGGGCGATATGGAAAAATTCCGAAACTGCTGAGGGGTACAAGGTCGGGCATCGCTCTTCTGGATGGAAGCGAAAGTAAATATGATTTGAATTTGCTGGCAGATGATATATTTCTCTATTTTGGCCTTGGATGCAGAAGCGTAAGTACAATACTGGTTCCGGAAAACTACTCATTTAAACTTTTTCTGGAAGCCTCGGAACGCTACTCCGGAGTTGGTGATAACCCCGATTTTAATGCTGCATACAAATACAACCGAGCTTTGTTAAAGATGAGAAAAGAAAATTTTATCGATGGGAATTTCTTCCTTCTCAGGGAGGGAAATGAGCTACCTCCGCCGCTATCGATTGTGAACATAGTTTACTATTCCACTCCCGAAAAAGCAGATTATTTTTTTGAAAAGAACGCAGCTAAAATTCAGGTAAAACTCTGTATTGGAGAAAAATCGGGATTTTTATCTTTTGGCAAAGGCCAGTTTCCTTCGCTTACAGACTACGCCGATAACATAAATACTGTGGAATTTCTTTTGAAAAATTGCTATATTCGCATAAAGAATTGAAAATATGGTATACAGATTCAAAGCCACAATTGACGGTAATAAGATTTTTATGAGGGAATATGAAGTAAAGGGAGAAACCTCCTTGTACTCGTTTCATAGATTTCTTCAGAACGATTTAGGCTTTGCCCCGGACCAGATAGTTCTTTTCAGAGGCCTCTCGAAAGACAACAAAGTAAAATCGGAGTACGGCCTCTTTGATTTGGGAGACGGTCCAATGGACAAAGTTTCAGTTGAAAATGCAGTAAAGAAAGGAGAAATCACTCTTAGCTATGTTTACGAAACATTTAAAGAGAGGTCTATCCGACTCGAATTTCTGGCGACTGAAGAGTCTCTGGCAAGAAGATCATATCCACGACTTGTTGCGGAAAGAGGCAGGAATCCCGATCAGTTTTCAGATAACTATGACGACTTTGACCCTCTGATTCCCGCAGCAGAAACGGATGTGCTTTTTGACAGCGATGAGCTTCCGGAAGGAGAAGAAATGGCCTGATGGGTGAAAAAAAATTAATTTTAGTTCTAGGAGCAACTGCCAGTGGTAAAACGGACTACAGTATTTCTTTGGCTACTGAGTATGGTTGCCCTGTTATTTCGTGTGATTCCAGACAAATCTATAAAGAACTAAAAATCGGGACAGCTCCGCCAACGGCAGAACAACTTTCCAAAGTAAAGCACTATTTCATTTTTTCTCATTCTGTAAACGACCATTATACTGCCGGGCAGTATGAAATAGAAGCACTGGAGCTTCTTGAAAAGTTATTTCAGACTCATGATACAATTGTAGCTACAGGAGGGTCCGGCCTATACGCCGATGCCCTTTGTTATGGAATGGACGATTTCCCTCCGGCCGACCTTGAACTGCGAAAGACCATCATGGAAAGGCTTTCAAAGGAAGGCATTGAATCATTAAGAGGAGAGCTTAGACTTTTAGACAGAGAGAGTTACGATTCGATAGATATTGCCAATAGCCAAAGAGTTGTGCGTGCACTGGAGGTGACTTTGCAAACGGGAAGAAAATTTTCTTCATTTAAGAAAGATAGTGCGAAACAGAGACCATTCATTATTGAGAAGAGACTTTTGGAAAGGCCCAGAGCCGAACTATACGAAAGAATAGACTTGAGAGTCGATAAAATGATGGAAGAGGGCCTGTTGGAAGAAGTAAAAGAGCTTCTTCCGCTTAGACATTTACCCGCCCTTAAAACCGTGGGATACAGAGAGCTTTTTGATTATCTCGAAGGTAAAATTCCTTTGGAAGAGGCTGTTGATCTCATAAAGAGAAATACCAGAAGATATGCCAAAAGGCAGATGACCTGGTGGCGTAGGTATAAGGATTTTATTTACGTTAATTGTTAATCCGGCTGCGAGTTGCGTTTTCTTTCTGACATCAATACACAGCCAACTAATTTCTTCGGGCTTGTGCGTCCTCAGTCACTGCGTTCCCTCCGGCCGAATCGCCCTCATCAATTAGTTGGCAATGTAAATAGTTGTTCAGAAATGTTGCAACTCGCCGCCGGAGACCATAAATAGGGGAAAAACAAAAGCGGGTGTCTGTTTTTACAGACACCCGCTTTTGTTTTAATATTTTCTTAGAATGGAAGATCGTCCTCTCCGGCATCTCCCGAAGGGAAATCAACAGGAGTATTTACTGAGTCGGCAGGCTGTGAAGAGTTGCCGCCATCATCAAATCGATCGATTTTCCAGGCTCTTACATCGGTATACCATCTGTTGTTAAACTCTCTTGATTCAATGTTGACAGATACTTTAACATTTTCTCCGTCTTTAAATTTTGATAGTTCTTCAACTTTCTCAGGCCCCCAGACATTCATACATATCTTTTTGGGGAAGTTTTCCTGAGTCTCAATAATAAACTCTTGTTTGCTCCAGTCTCCTCTGGCGCTTGTGCCGGATTGAACAGAGAGTTTCTTGATAATTTTTCCGATTAATTCGAGTGCCATTACTATTTTGTAGTTTTTGTAGAATCAACAACTACCGCCTTGTTAACCTTTACCAGTTCAACATCAAAGATAAGAGTTGAGTTAGGACCTACAAGCGGACCTGCCTGTTGTTTGCCATATGCAAGTTCACCAGGTATGAAAAGCTTGATTTTGCCACCTTCGCCGATAAGTCTGATACCTTCTCCCCATCCTGAAATAACTGCATTAACAGGGAATTTAACTGGTTCAGGGTTTCCGTAAGATGTGTCAAATTCTTTTCCGTCAAGAAGAGTGCCTCTGTAAAATACAGAAACTGTATCTTCGAGTGCGGGTTTAAGTTCAGAGCCCGGGTTGATGATCTTGTACTGAAGACCGCTAGCTGTTGTTTGAATGCTGTCTTTAGTTTTATTGGTAGCAAGGAATTCGTCACCTTTAACTTTGTTCTCGGCAGCAGCAACTTCTGCTCTTTGAGCAAGGTATCTTTGAATAACTTGATTTGCAATTGTCTCATTAACTTTAAGATCTTTTCCTTCTTTTCCTTCAAGAACTGCTTTAATGGCTTTTGTCATTTCACCGTAGTTCAGTTCACCAAAGTTTGAGTTTTTAAGCATAGTTCCAAAGGATACACCAACTGCATAACTTGCAGAATCGGTGAGAGCTTTTGAAACTTGTACTGCAGAACTCTTCTTTTCGCCGCAAGACGAAACGATAATAAGAGCCAATGCAACGATTGCGATAGATTTGATTGTTTTCATTTGTTAATTATTTTTTGTGGTTTTATCTTTCGTAGTAATATATATTGCCAATAATCCAATTAATGCAGCTAAAAATGAGGTTCCGAGAATAATCGCTTTCCCTGTATCAATGATTGCAAAATCAGTAAAGGCCAAATTATCGATAAATATAGACATTGTAAATCCAATTCCCGCAATAATCCCGACAGAAAATATCTGACTCCACTTAATTTCTTTTGGAAGTTCAGCAATTTTTAGTTTGACAGCCAGCCAACTGGCAAGAAAAATGCCAAATGGTTTTCCTATCAAAAGACCAAAAAATATTCCCGGGATAATTGGCTCGAACGGGGGAGAAAAGATTTTTGTATTAAGTATTACCCCTGCATTTGCAAGGGCAAAAACAGGCATAATTATAAATGTTACCCATGGATGCAGTGCATGTTCGAATCTGAGCATGAGCGGATGCACCTGTTTGAGTTTATTATGAAGACTGTGGATAACCTGCTGCTGTTCCTGATTCTCAAGTACCATTACATTGTGGTTGCTGGCTGCGCTAAACCTGTTTAACAGGTAACGGCACCCAACGATAAAGCGCACTTCGTTAATTGAATTTTTCCCGGGAATTGTCATCGCTATGAGAACTCCGGCTATTGTTGCATGAATGCCGGATCCCAAAACCAGAAACCAAAGAATGATTCCGGGTATAATGTAAAAGGATGGTCTTCTGATATTAAGCCTGTTAAAAACCACCAGAAGGGAAAACACCAAAGCTGCATATATAAGTAGTTGTATATCTATGGTATGCGTAGGATAGAATACCGCTAATACGACAATTGCGCCAAGGTCATCTACAATTGCAAGAGCAGCAAGAAATATTTTTAAAGTTGTAGGTACCCTCTTGCCAAGAAGAGAGAGTATCCCAAGAGCAAATGCAATATCTGTTGCCATTGGTATGCCCCATCCGTTCTGGTAATCGGTTCCGAAGCTGAAATAGCTGTATATCAATGCGGGAACAACCATTCCTCCAACAGCAGCAAAAATAGGCAGGGAGGCCTGCTTTAAAGAAGAAAGTTCTCCAACAAGTACCTCTCTTTTAATTTCAAGACCAACAACGAGAAAGAAGATGGCCATGAGTCCATCATTTATCCAGTGCAGGACGGACATCTCAAACTTTATGTTTCCAATGCCGAATCCAGCAGGCTGATCTAATAGGTCTTGAAAATGAGATAATTGGGGGATGTTGGCAATCAGAAGCGCTGCAATTGCGCAGAAAATCAACACAATTCCACCGATAGAAGAATTTTTGAAAAAAGTATTGAAAATGTTCAGCAGTTCTTGCCGTCTGTCTCTTCGGATGTAATTGATAATCCCCATCGTATGGATAAAACTACTTTTTTGAGTTTAATCTTGTGTAAAGACACAATTTATACAGGATTCTTGATCCTACATTTGCGTCCCAATCACTATCTATACCTGGAGAAACTTCGCACAAATCAAACCCGATAATCTTTTTGTTTGAAATGGCAAGCATGTACAGCAGGTAGTCAATTTCCCGGAATCCGATGCCACCGGGAACAGGAGTGCCGGTACCCGGGCAGAGCTCAGGCGAAAGGCCGTCGATATCAAAACTTATATATACATTAAGAGGTAAACTTGCGATAATATCCTCACACTGTTTCTTCCAAGTTTTCCCCTCAAACTCATTTCTTTTGAGTTCTGTGTCTGTGAAGCAGCGAATCCGTGGATCTGTATTAATAATATCGGCTTCCTGCTGGCAGAAATCCCTAACTGCAACCTGGGTAAGTTGCGATATCTGAGGAATTTCGCTGAGAGCATTGTACATTATTGATGCATGAGAGTATGTGAATCCTTCATATGCAACCCGCAGGTCTGCATGAGCATCAATATGCAGTATCCCAAATTCTTCACACAGTCCGGAAACTGCTTTCATGTTTCCCAGAGGTACACTGTGGTCTCCGCCTACAACGCCGGTAATCTTGCCTGCATTTATCTGCTCTTTGCATAAAGTAAATACAGTTTTATTAAGCGATTCGCTTGCCTTATTAACCTTATCCAGAAGCGGTGCCAGTTTTGCATAATCGGCTCCCTTTTCAAGTTCAGAAATTACACTTTGGGCAATCTTGCGATATTTTTTATTATCTTTTAATATTTGGATATTAACGGGAACTGTCCCTATCTTTGTTTCCCACGCATCAGGAACGAGCGGATCAAAAAGATCAACTTGCACAGACGCTTCAATAATTGATTCGGGGCCTTTATGAGTTCCGGGTCTGTATGAAGTTGTCACATCCCAGGGCACAGATATAATGGCAATATCCGACTCCTCAAGACTGTTTGGAAGTGCAAAGTAGTTGCCATTTGCAATTCCCGGTTCGTTGGGGTTAAAATTTGTCATAGTTATGCTCTTTTTCAGTTACATCGTCTAAAATT
>Ga0316605_10001584_pt1 | contig 13123 bp, 12 predicted proteins | sample OWC_soil_day20_n_FD_207666 | JGI IMG/M metagenome (GOLD analysis project Ga0316605, IMG submission 207666) | Wetland soil microbial communities from Old Woman Creek delta, Ohio, United States - OWC_soil_day20_noCT | ecosystem: Environmental > Terrestrial > Soil > Wetlands | place: USA: Ohio... | reverse complement strand
GCCCGGCATCGCCGCCGGGGACATCGGCGCCTGCGCTTACGGGCTCTTCCGGCGCGGCCCGAGCGCGGTGGGCGAGCGCGCGGGCGTGGCGGGCGAGGTGCTCACCGGTTCGGAGATGGCGGCGGCATTCACGCGCCGGCTCGGCCGCCCGGTCTCGTTCCACGACATGCCCTTCGACGTCTACCGCGGCCTCGGCTTCCCGGGCGCCGAGGACCTCGGCAACATGTTCCAGTTCCACGCCCTGCTGGGCGAGGAGTTCCTCGGCTTCCGCTCGCCCGCGACCGCGCGCGCCCTCCACCCGAAGGTGCTCTCCTTCGACGCCTGGCTGGCGGCGAACGCCGAGCGCATCCCGATCGGCTGAGCGCGGCCCGCGACGTCTGCGGAGCCGGCGAAGGCTCCCGCGCGCGAACGCCGCGCGGGAGCTCGTCGGCGCGCGGGTCCCGTGGCAGACTTCGCGCACCATGATCGACCGTGCCACCCGTTCCGTTCTCCGGGGGCGGCCGCTCGCGGCCGCCCTCCTCCTCGCCCCGCTCGCGCTCGCGCTCGCCGCGCCGCTCGCCGCGGCGAGCGACCTGCTCGCCTTCACCAGCGCCGCGTCGAAACAGCAGGGGACCTTCGAGGCCGCGGGCGTCGAGTGGACCTGCGGTGGCGAGTTGTGCGCCGCCCGGGGACCCGACGACGTCGCGCTGTGGCCCGGGCTGTGCGCCGCCTTCGTGCGCCAGGCCGGGGCGGTGACGGCGTTCGGGACCGTGGCCGAGCGCCTCGGCGCGCCCGAGCTGGCGCGCTGCAACGAGGTCGGCGCGGCCGACGCCGCGCCCGCGGCGGCACCGCCCGCGGCGGCCGCCCCTGCCCCGGCCGCACCCTCCACCCCCGCCCCGGCCGCACCGCCCGCGCCCGCAGCGGCCGCCGCTCCGGGCCGGGCACCGGCGGCGTCCGCGCCGGCCAGGCCGGCCCCCGCGGTCGCTGCGGCGGCGCGCGAGGCCGGCGGCAAGGAGTTCTGCAACTTCCGCGACGACGACGGCGACAACATCGTCGACGAGGGCGTGCGGCTGCGCGCCTGGGAGGATCGCGACCACGACCTGTTCGGCGATCCGGGCCGCTCCTGGGAGGTCTGCCCGCAGGAGCTGCGTCCCGGGCTGGTGGTCAACAACTACGACTGCGACGACACGGATCCCAAGCGCAACCCGGCGCGCGACAACTGCTAGTCGCCGAGCGTGACGCCGGGCCGGCGGAGCAAGAGGTCGCCAGGGCGAGCCTCGCGCGCCTGGGTGGATCCGGCCGGAGACGACGGCACCGGAGGCCCCGGCCGGGCCTCCGGTGTCCGTGCTGCGCGACGCGGGCCGTCTCCGGCGACCGTCCCGCGCCCCGCGGCCGCTACGGCATCGGCTTGAGCTGGATTTCGCGGTAGAAGGTGGTGCCGAGGTCCCTGCGCATCTCGAAGCGCGGCTTGGTGGCCTCGTCCTGCTTGTCTTCGTCCTCGGTCTTGTAGTGCTGGGCGGCGATCGCCTTGGCCTTCGCCTCGAAGTCGGCGCTGTAGTCGAGCGCCGCGCCGTAGCTCTTGTGGAGCGTGGCGATGCAGATGTCGGGGTCGTTCGGCCCGCTCGGCGTGTGCAGGAAGAACTTGCTGTCGAGGATCAGGCCCTGCTTCTTCTGCTCCGCCATGGTGGGCAGGTAGTTCGCCCGCAGGTACTCGATGTAGTCCTCCCCGTGGCCTTCGGTGGTGCGCGCGCACCAGACCTCCCAGACCGGTCCCTCGGTCCAGTGCTCCTGCGCGAGGGCCGCGCCCGACGAGACCAGACACACGAGCCCGACGGCGATTGCGATTCGCTTCATCATCTTCCCCCTCCTGGTTGGTGCCGGAGGCCGGCGAGCAGATACCGGTTCGACGGGCCTGTCAAACGCGGTCCCCGGGGTGAGGCCGGGGGGCGCCCCCGTTCCACGGTCGCGTGCGAGCCGGGCGTAGGATTCCGGAGGCGCTCCCGCGCCCCCTACTGGAGGACCCGCCATGAACCGCTTCGATTCCGGCCGTCGCCTGCGCGCGGCGGCGTGGTGCTGCGCCGTCTCGACCGCTCTCGCCGGCGCGCCGTTCGCGCGCGCTCAGGAAACTGTCAACTTGCTCGGCCTGGCCGAGGGCGCGCTGGTCGCGGTCGAGCCCGCGAGCTACGGCGGCTGGGAGCCGGTCCGACTGCTCGACGACGCCCCCGGCTCGGGCTGGGCGAGCGTGGCGGGGGCGACCGGCGGCCAGGTGTTCGTCTTCGAGCTCGCCGAGCCGGCGCGCCTCGAACGGTTCGAGTTCGACGCGGACGATTGCCTCGACGGCGACGGGCGCGGCGCCCGGCGCGTGCGCGTCTCGGTCTCGGCCACGGCGGTGGACTCCGGTTACGCCGGCGCCCTCGAGGCCACCCTCGCCGCGCGCGCGAACGGCCAGAGCTTCGGCGCGCGCGCGCCGGCGCCGGCGCGCTTCGTGCGCCTGGAGATCCTCGACAACCACGGCGACGCCGAGTACGTCGAGCTGTGCGGCCTGCGCGGCTACGGCACGCGCCCCGAGCCCTCCGCCCTGCCCGAGGTCTCGGGCACCTACGACTCGAGCTACTCGACCTTCCACCTCCGCCAGCAGGGCGCCGCGCTGGTCGGCTGCTACGAGTTCGAGGGGGGCCTGCTGACCGGCTCCGTCTCGGGCCGGGTCATGCAGCTCACCTGGACCGAGAACGAGGGCAACGAGGTGGGCCCGGCGGTGATGGTGTTCGCGCCGGACGGCAAGAGCTTCCGCGGCCACTGGTGGAGCGGCACCGACCGCGACCAGGCGCCCGCGGGCGACTGGAACGGCACCCGGGTGAGCGCCGAAGCGGGGAGCTGCCCGCACTGGTCCGGCTCGCTCGGCGGCGAGCTCGAGAGCGCGCTCGCCGCGCGCGGCCGCGCCCGCGTCTACGGCGTCGAGTTCGACCTCGACTCGGCGACCCTGCGCGCGGAGTCGAAGCCGGTGCTCGACGAGGTCGCGCGCACGCTCGCCGCCCACCCGGACTGGGAGGTCGCGGTCGAGGGCCACACTGACTCGACCGGCGGCGCCGCCCACAACCAGCAGCTCTCCGAGGCGCGCGCTGCGGCCGTGCGCGACTATCTCGCCGGGCACGGAGTGGCGGCGGAACGGCTCACCTCGACGGGCCTCGGCGCCACCCGGCCGGTGGCCGACAACGCCACCGAGCTCGGCCGCGCCCGCAACCGGCGGGTCGAGATCGCCCGCCGCTAGCTCCGGTCACTCGTCGTAGGCGCCGGCGAGCGTGGGCTCCTGACCGCAGTCGGGCGGCACACCGCGGCAGGCGGCGTCGGCGAAGCAGGCGCGCCAGGCGGCGTGGTCCCACCAGGCGCACTCGAGCGCCCTGGTGCGCAGGTCGTTGAGTCCGGGCGCGACCTTCGAGTCCCAGATCCCCTTGGCCGCGCCGAGATCCTCGAGGAACTGCTTCGCCTTCATGTAGGTGTCGACCGGCACTTTGCCGGAGCAGGCGCCGAGGTCGCGTCCCATCTTCGAGAGCTCGTCGGCGGTGAGCTCGAACCAGGCGTCCTTCACCTGCTTGTAGGCCTTGAGGGCCTTCTTCACCTGATCGGGGTAGAGCATCGAGGCGAGGTCGCCGCGCATCGCGCGGTCGATGACGTCGCGCAGGTACAGCAGCGCGCGCGCCGCCTCGGCGGCGGAGCCGGCGCCGCCGGTGAGGATCGCCTCGAGGAGCGTCTTCGCCTGGTCGTAGAGAGCGCAGAGATCCTGCGCCGCCTGGAAGGCCGCGCGATTGGCCTCGGCCGCGGCCATGAGCCCGTTGTACTCGGCGAACGCCGGCTCGAGCGACGCCACCAGGGCGTCGAGCTGGGCGTGGCAGGTGTCGCGCAGGGCGGCCTGCTGGCCGGCGCGGCCGCAGGGGTCGAACGGCTCGCCGCCGGCCGCGTGCGGCGGCGGCGGCGGGCAGCTCGCGCCTTCGCGGCAGACCGACCACGAGACCTCGAGCCGGGGGCAGCAGCCGGTGCAGGTGGTCGAGTACGAGCCCCGCATCACGCCTCCGTCCCCTTCGAGGTAGCGCAGCCCCGGGTCGGCGCACGCGAGGCTCCCCAGCGTCGGGTACCAGCCGGCCACCAGCGGCATGAAGCCCGAGTCCCAGCGCGCTCCGTTCGTGCAGCTCACCACGAAGCCGTCCGTCTCGCGCGCCCTGAAGCCGATGGTGTAGAGGGCGCGACCGGGCTCGACCGGGCCGCCGAGGCAGCCCGTGAGGTCCGCGTCCCCGCTCGGGATCCAGATCGCGCTCGCGTGGCCGGCGTTCGGCTCGTCGAGCGCGGTGGAGATTGCCGCGCTCCCTTCGCCCGAGCAGTCGCCCCCGCGACTCGTCGAGGTGAAACGCGAGGCGACCGTCGAGCCCTCGTGCTCGAGCCGGATCAGGCTGCCGACGAGGGGGGCGCCGGTGACGGCGCCGCGCGCGTCGTAGACCGGGCAGTGGAGCGGGAAACGGTACTCGCGCAGGCGCAGCTCGACCACCGACGTCCAGTCGGAGAAGACGTCGTCCACGGTCCCGAAATGGCGCGAGGTCAGCGTGCCCGTCCAGAGCGCGCCGCGCTGACCGGGCCCGCCGGAGGCGCCGGGCGCTGGAGGCGGCGGCGTGACGGGCGGTGCGGGTGGCGCCGGCGGCGGAGGTCCGCCGGGCGGCGCCCCGCCCGGCTGCGGACCCCCATCGGGTGGGCGCGTCGATCCTCCGGCACCGCCGGGGGCGGGCTGCTCCGGCTCGGCCGCGAACAGGAGCGCGGCGACCGCGCTCCTCTCGTAGCGACCGGAGATCGCGACGACGTCCTGGGGCGAGACACCGAAGATCGGGCCGTCGCGGCTCTCTCCGGAGCGCAGGACCAGCCGGTCCTCGGCGCTCGTCGTTCCCGTCGTGGTGCCCGGGGCGGCCTCGCCGCCGCCCAGGGCGATCGCGGCGATCTCCGAACGCCGGAGCGGGGCGGCGCCTTCGACCAGACAGGTGCTGCCGGCGCAGGCGACCAGCTCGCCGGTGCGGATCGAGCCGTCGCGTAGCACGACCCGATCCTGCTTCTCGCCTCCGCCCTCCCCCGGACGCTGGTCCGCGGCGACGGCGCCGGGATCGGCGAAGCGGATCCACGCCACCTCGGAACGATCGAGCTCGCCGCCTTCGAGGGCGACCACTCCGAGACTGACGCCCGAGACGGCGCCGGTTCGCACCGTGCCGTCGGTGAGCACGACCCGGTCCGTCGCGGACGGTGCGAGCGCTGGCGGGTCGGCGGCGCCCCGGCCGAGGCCGACCCAGGCGATCTCGTCGCGCGGCACCGGCCGGCCTCCCAGCGCGCAGCGGTCCGCGAGGCAGCTCTTGAGCGCGCCGCTGCGCCGCTCGCCGCTGCGCAGCAGCAGGAGATCCTGCGCCGCGAGGGAGGCCGCCGCGGCGAAGAGGCCGACGGCGATGCCCGCGGCCCGCCGCGAGCGAGAGGGAGATCCAGGCATTCCGGACTCCGTTCCTCGGTGGTGAATCGAAGCGATGCTAGCCCAGTCCGGGGCCTACGGGTGCGAGGCGCCCTCGCCGCGATCGCGGGCGGCGAGCTTAAGATCAGGCGCCGCACCGCACCCGAATCGAGGAGGGTTCCGATGCCCGTTGCCCACGCCGTGCTGCCCAAGTCCGCTGTTGCCGCTCTCGCGCTCGCCATCGCCCTGTTCCACGCGACGTCGGCGCGCGCCGGCTGGCGCGCCGAGGGACCGGACCTGGGCGCCGTGCTCGACCTCTCGGTGGAGCCGGGGCGGCCCGACACGGTCTACGCCGCGACCCACAACGGCGGCGTCTGGCGCAGCGACGACTTCGGCCGCACCTGGACGCTGCCGGGCGCCGACCTGACCGGCTGGCGGGTCGAGTGGGTGGAGGCCGATCCGGGCACGCCGGGCACGGTCTGGGCGGGCGTGGACGACCCGGGCGAGCCCGCGCTCTACCGCTCGCGCGATCGCGGCGCGAGCTGGGAGCGGGTCACCGACCGGGTGCAGGGCGGCGCGCTGGGCAGCGTCCACGCCACCGGCGTGCGCATCGCCTTCGCCCCCTCGAAGCCCGCCGAGATCTGGGTGCCCTCGACCAATCTGCACTTCCGCAGCCGGGACGGCGGCCGCACCTGGAGCGACTTCCGCGTCCCCGACCAGGACGCCTACGCGATCGCGGTCGATGCGGCCGATCCGCGGGTGGTCTACGCGGGCGGACGGGGCCAGACCCACCAGCTGTCGCGCAGCGACGACGGCGGCGGCACGTGGAAAAAGGTGGGCGCGGGCCTCGAGGAGCGCTCGGTCTCGATCCTGCTCGTCGATCCGAGCCAGAGCGCCACCGTCTACCTGGTCGCCGGGTTCGCCGACCTGTGGAAGAGCACCGACCGGGGCGAGAGCTTCGCGAAGCTCGCGCTGCCCGCCGGCGCGACCGACGACTGCTACCGGCTGCAGCTCGATCCGTCCGACCCGAGGGTGCTCTGGGCGGCGACCGAGGCGGGCCTCTTCCGCAGCCCGGACGGAGGCGCGACCTGGGCGCGGCGAGAGCGCGGCACCGGGCGCTACCTGGTGCGCGCGGTCGCCTTCGACCCACGCGAGCCGCGGCGCATGCTGGCCGCCTCGGCGGGAGTCGGCGTCTACCGGAGCGAGGACGGCGGCGAGAGCTGGAGCGCTTCGGCCTCGGGTCTGGCGGCGGGTTGGATCGAAGGGCTCCACGGCCTGGCCGGCGCGCCGGTTCTCTTCGCGCAGACCAGCGTCGGCCTCTATCGCCTCGAGGGCGAGGGGCGCTGGAGCGAGGTCCAGGCGCCGTTCGAGAGCGACGACAAGGCGGTCGAGCTCGACGGCCTGCTCTTCGACCGGCGCGCGGCGGGAACCGTCTGGGCGTTCGACGGCTCGCGGGCGTGGCGCTCGATGGACGGCGGCCGGCGCTTCGAGGAGCTCAAGGCCAAGGAGCCCTCGCTGCGCGAGATGATGAAGGGCGACCTCGCCTCGGCGCAGTTCCACAGCCTCACCCTCGACGCCGGCGACCCGCAGGTCGTCTACGCGGGCTCGTGGTCCCACGACGAGCCCGGCCAGGCGGTGTTCAAGTCGGTGGACGGGGGCAAGAGCTTCAAGCCCTCCGGCAACGGGCTGCCCGGGGCGGCGGTCACCGCGTTGGCCGGCGAGTCGCCGGGCGAGGTCTTCGCGGTGGTCGCAGAGCACGGCCTGTTCCGCACGGGCGACGGCGGCCGCAGCTGGGCGGCGGCCGGCCGGGGCCTGCCGGAGGTCGAGCTGCGCCAGCTGGCGGTCGATCCGAGCGTGCCGGCGCGGCTCTACGTGGCGACCGAGCAGGGCCTCTTCCGGTCGGTCGACCAGGGCGCGAGCTTCGCGGCGGTGGGCGGGCCGCTGGCGGGCGAGGACGTCGAGGCGGTGGTGGTCGCAGCGGACGGCAGGGTCTTCGCGGCGAGCTTCCACGGCGTCTTCTGGAGCGCGGACGGAGGCGCGAGCTTCGCGCCCCTGACCGAGGGCCTGCCGCTCGCCGACGTGCGCGCGCTGAGCGTCGCGGGGCCGGCGCCGGGCCGGCTCTACGCCGGGACCGCCGGCACCAGCGTCTGGTCGATCGAGCTGCCCTAGGCGAGAGCGCGCCGGGGCGGGCCGCTCAGGCGAAGGAGCCGGCGCGGTAGAAGCGCTCGAGGCGCGCGTCCTTCTCTTCGAAGCGCGCGCGCAGCCAGTCGGCGAGCGCCTCGGGCGCCGAGGGCAGCTCGCCGACCGCGTAGCGGCGCACGTCGAGGTGGACCTCGCGCATCCGGCCCTGGGCCCACTGCCAGAGGCTGGGCAGGCCGTCCACGTAGCCGATGGTGACGTCGTAGACCGCGCCCAGATGGCCGCGCAGGGTCGTGACCGAGGCCACGAAGCCCCGCTCGCGCGGCACCAGGACATGACGCGGCACGGCGAGCGCGCGCGCGCGGGCGTAGCGCCGCGCCTGGGCCAGCCGTTCGGTGGTGAGGCGCGTTCCCTCGCAGAAGGAGACCAGCCAGAGCGGCGTCCTGGCGCCCAGGATGCGGCGGAACACGCGCTCGACCCGGCGCCGGTCCTCGGCCCAGTCGCGGCGCACGAACAGGCAGTCGAGGAACGCCATGCCCCAGCCGACCCCGGGCAACCAGCGCAACGAGCTCTTCACGAACCACTTCAGGTCGCCCAGTCGCCGCTCGCGCCGGGCGAGCAGGAAGAGCACCTGGATGTCGGTCATCGACTGGTGATTGGCGATCAGGACCGCGTTCTCGCGCGGCAGCGAGGCTTCGCCGGTGAACACCACGCGCGTGCGATGGAGCGAGAGCGTGGCGCGCGCGCACCAGCCCCAGAAACGGTCGGCTGCCCAGCGGTTGACGCGCCGGAAGGCGCCGGACGAGAGCGGGCGCAGGAGCAGGCTCGCAGTCTGCACGAGGTTGAAGCCGAGCAGCGAAGCGGAGAGCCAGAGCGCGACGAGCAGCCCGCGCGCGGCCTGGCGGAGGCGCACCGGCCAGGGTTTCGCGCGAGGGAGGCGGGCGAGCGGCACGAGGCCAGCCTAGCGCTTCGCTCCGGGCGGGGCGCCACCCGCCGGGACGAGCTCAGCCCTCGCGCCTGCTGCCGTTCGTGCGCGCGGCCCGGGCGCGTCGGCGCGCGCCGAGCGCCGCGTCGAGCTTGGCGAGCAGGGAGGAGAGCCCGCGCGCGAGCGTGCCGCGCTTGCGGGTCAGCGCCGGGTTGGAGAGGGCGACCCAGACCAGGGCGAGCTCCCCGGAATCGAGCGAGACGCGGGTCGAGCCGGTGTCGTGGATGCGGTAGCGGCCGTCGCTCGAATCGATGGCGACGCCCTGCTGCTCGAGCGCCGCCAGGTCGCGGAAGACGGTGCGCTCGGAGACGCCGAAACGGTCCGCGATCTCCTCGACCGTGTGGCCGATCTTGGTGTTCAGGAACTGGGCGAGGCCGAACAGGCGCTCGGCGCGGCTCACGGCGGGACTCCGGCCCGACCCGGCCGGCCGGCCCGGGGCGGAGCGGGGGAGTCGCCGGGCGCAGAGCTCGGCGAGCCGCGGCGGCGCGGCGAGGGGATCGGCACGATGGCGCTATTCAACCACGGGCTGCTGACAGGATCTGTCAGCGGCTTGCGGCGGGGGTCAGGGCGCCAGCAGCTCGACCGGGAGCACGTCCCCCCCGCCCAAGATGGCGGAGACGGCGGCGGCCCGGGCCAGGAAGAACACGGCCAGCAGAAGGCCGGCGACGCCGGTCGCGCGGCGCAGCGAGGGCGGAACCCAGCGCGCGGCGAGCAGCAGGGCGAGGGCGGCCCCCAGGGTGAGCAGGTCGAGCGCCATCGCACGGCGCAGCGCGCCGGGCCAGAGCAGCCAGGCGGCGGCGAGCGCCGGCCCGGCGGCGGGGGTCCAGCGCTGCGGCGGGCCGGTGAGGAGCTCGGCGGCGGCGAGCGCGAGCGGCAGGCGCAGCAGGATGCCGAGCAGCAGGCCGGCCGGGGTCGGAGCCGGTCCCCAGCCGATCCGCAGCAGCTCGGCGCCCCAGGTCTGGACGGCCAGCCCGAGCGCGCCGAAGACGCCCGCCAGGCGCCATTCCCGGGCGCCGAGCCGGGCTCCGCCCAGGACGAGCAGGAGGTCGGACAGCGCCAGGCCGGCGGTCGCCACCACGATCGAGCGCGCGGCGAGCGAGCCGTCGGCGAATCCGGTCAGGGCCCAGGCAACGGCAGGATCGGGATCGAAGCGGAGGAGGGCGAAGGTGGCGATGGCCGAGAGGCCGAGCGCGGGCAGCGACGCGGCGGCCCAGGCCCGGCGCCCGCGCTCCTCGCCCGTGGCAAGGCGCCAGGGCAGGTAGGCGTGGCACCCCCAGACCAGCAGGTTCAGCGCCAGGACGGCGGCGCCGGCGAGCAGCACTAGCGCCCGCCTCGGGGCTCGAGCCGGCGCGCCCAGGGGCGCGAGGGCAGGCGGGCGAGCAGCTCGCGCGGGGTGGCGCCGTCGGGTGGCAGCGGCAGGTCGGGGGCGAGGTCGGCGAGCGGCGCGAGCACGAAACGGCGCTCGCGCAGCCGGGGGTGGGGCAGCTCGAGGCCGGGGCCAGGGCGCTGCTCGTCACCGACGAACAGCAGGTCGATGTCGATCGTGCGCGGCGCGTCGCGCCGGCCGTCGCGGCGACGGCCGAGCTCGATCTCGACCGCGAGCGCGCCGGCGAGCAACGCCTCGGCGCCCAGCGCCGAAACGCCCAGGGCGACGGTGTTCAGGTACTCGGGCTGCGGGATCGGGGACACCGGCTCGGTGCGGTAGAGGGGGGCGACCTCGAGCGGCCCGAACCGGCGGGAGAGGCGGGCGAGCGCCGCGGCGAGGGCTGCGCGGGGATCACCCAGGTTGGCGCCGAGCGCCAGGGCGAAGGGCCGCGACCCTTCACTCCTCGTCGTCGAAATCCTCCGCGGCGTGCTCCTCTTCGTCCTCGACGACGCCCTCGGGCTTCTCGATCTCCTCCTCGGCGAAGTCCTCGTCGCCCTGGGGGGCGAGGAGCTCCTCCTCCTCGACCTCGGGGACGCGCACGACCTCCTCGCGCTTGCGGCGCTTGGCGTGGGCCGCCTCGCCGGCGAGATCCTGCTTCTTGGCGTCCTTCTGATTGGCCCCGCACTTCGGGCAGATCGGTTCCGGCTTGCCGAGGTCGTAGAACCTCGCGCCGCAGCGGAAGCACTCGTGCTTGTTTCCAAGTTCCGGCATTCGGAGGCTCTCCAGGCCGGCCAAGGGCCGGCGGACGCGGGACGGTAGCAGCGGCCCCGGGGGCTGTCAACACTCCGCGGCGCCCGATAGGATGGGTGGGCCCGGCGCGCCCGCAGCGCCGGAGTCCCCCGCTCCCGACCGTGCGAATCCGCCTGCTCCGACTGCCGATCCTCGCCGCGCTCGGGCTGCTCGTCCTGCTCGGTGGCACCGCCGCCGCCACGCCGCCCGCGGCGCGGCCGCCGGACCCCGAGGCCGCTGGCCTCACGCCGAGTCAGCGCCTGGGCGCCCTGCTGGAGCGCGTCAAGTGGGAGCAGAAGCGGCTCGAGTCGCTGGAAGCCGAGTTCGTGCAGGAGAAGGAGAGCGAGTTCCTGACGCGGCCGGAGATCTCGCACGGGACCTTCTCGTACCAGCGGCCCGACCGCGTGCGCTGGGAGTACCGGAGCCCCAACCCGATCACCCTGGTGCTCGACGGTGACGAGATGGTGACCTGGTATCGCGACCTCGAGCGCGCGGAGCGGGCGCGGGTGGGGCGCGTCTCGACCCAGGTCTTCCGCTACCTGAGCGCGAGCGGCTCGCTCGACACGCTGCTGGGCTACTTCTCGGTGACGTTCACCGCGCCCGCGCCCGGTGAGCCCTGGCGGCTCGAGCTCAAGCCCCGCTATGCGCGCATCGCGCGCCGGCTCTCGGGCATGACGCTCTGGATCGACCGCGCACTCTTCCTGCCGGTGCGCGTCGCCTTCGTCGAGCCCAACGGCGACCAGACCCGCTACCGGCTCGAGGGCCTGCGCCCGAACCTGGCGATCCCGGCGGAGCGCTTCGAGCTCGAGCTGCCCGCCGGGGTCGAGGTGCGCGAGGTCGACCTGGGCGGCGCGCGCGGCAACGGCGCGGGCGGCGACGGCCCGCAGTGAGCTTCCGCTTCGAGATCCACGGCCGCGACGGCGCGGCCCGCGTGGGCCGGCTCGAGACCCCCCACGGCGCGATCGAGACGCCCGCCTTCATGCCGGTAGGCACCCTGGGCGCGGTCAAGGGCCTGACCCCCCAGGAGCTCGAGTCGGCCGGCGCCCAGGTGATGCTGGCCAACCTCTACCACCTCTCGTTGCGCCCCGGGGTGGAGGCGATCGAACGCCTCGGCGGCCTGCACTCCTTCACCGGCTGGCGGCGGCCGATCCTGACCGACTCCGGCGGCTTCCAGGTCTTCAGCCTGTCGGGCCACCGCGAGGTGGACGGCGACGGCGTCACCTTCCGCAGCCACCTGGACGGCGAACGGCTGCGCTTCACCCCCGAGCAGGTGGTCGCCGCCCAGGAGCGCCTGGGGGTGGACCTGGCGATGGTGCTGGACGAGTGCCCGCCCTGGCCCATCGAGGAGGCGGCGGCGGAGCGCTCGCTCGAGCGCACCCTGGAGTGGGCGCGCCGCGCCGTGGCGGCGCGCCGTCGGCCGGAGCGCACGGCCCTGTTCGGGATCGCGCAGGGCAGCGTCTTCCGCCGCCTGCGCGAGCGCGCCGCGCGCGAGCTCGCCGAGCTCCCCTTCGACGGCTACGCCATCGGCGGCGTCTCGGTGGGCGAGCCCGAGGCCGAGCGCCGCGCGGTGGTGGAGTGGACCGCGCCGGCCCTGCCCGAGGCGCGTCCCCGCTACCTGATGGGGGTGGGCACGCCCGAGGATCTGCTCCACGCCGTGGCGTCCGGGGTGGACCTGTTCGACTGCGTGCTACCGGCGCGCAACGGCCGGCACGGCCTGCTGTTCACCCGCGCGGGGGTGATCCGGATCAAGAACGCCGTGTTCCGGGACGATCCGCGCCCGCTCGACGCCGAGTGCCGGTGTCCGGTCTGCGCGCGCGTGCCGCGCGCCCTTCTCCACCACCTGGTGCGCGCCGGCGAGATCACCGGAGCGGTCTACGGCACGCTGCACAACCTGCGTTACTTTCTTGACTTCATGGCGGATCTCCGACAGGCTATCCGCTCTTGTCAGCTCGGAGAACGCGCCCGGAGCCGGGCCGTTTCTTCGGCGGACGGAAACTGAACCGAGAGCCTCGCCGCGCCCGCCCCCGGTTCCGCCTTTTCCGGCGGCTCGGGTGGTTTCCGGCCCTGACGCCGGACGCGGGAGTCGAGGCTCCGCGACCGGAGACGAACGATGCCCTTCATCCTCGCGCAGGCCGCCGCGGAGGGAGCTTCTCCGCTGATCCAGCTGCTGCCGGTCCTGCTCATCTTCGCGATCTTCTATTTCCTGCTGCTGGCGCCGATGCGCAAGCGGCAGAAGGCCCACCAGGCGCTGCTCGGCCAGCTCAAGCGCGGTGACCGCGTGGTCACCAACGGAGGACTGCTGGGCGAGATCTCGGCGGTGGAGGAGAAGGTGGTCCACCTGAAGCTCTCCGACAACGTGAAGGTGCGCGTGGTCAAGACGGCGATCGCCGGGCTC
>Ga0316605_10001583_pt1 | contig 13125 bp, 11 predicted proteins | sample OWC_soil_day20_n_FD_207666 | JGI IMG/M metagenome (GOLD analysis project Ga0316605, IMG submission 207666) | Wetland soil microbial communities from Old Woman Creek delta, Ohio, United States - OWC_soil_day20_noCT | ecosystem: Environmental > Terrestrial > Soil > Wetlands | place: USA: Ohio... | reverse complement strand
CGGCCTTTAGGTGAGGCTCTAACTTCTCCGCTGAGACCGGTTATCACTGGAGTAGATCTTCCAAGCAATGTATTGACCAGATAAACATCGTATTTAGTCCTGCCTTCCCACATCTCTTCAAGTTTATACTTATCATTTGATATATTGACAGCATAGTCCGAGTTTCCCTTATCCAACATAAGAGACAGATCTGCCGAAGGAGATTCAATCTGGTTTGCAATATCATTTTTTATATCACAGACTGCCAGAAAACTCTTCTTTTTGTCTTTTTCCTTGTCAATCACCTGTATTGTAAACTGCGTTTTCTCTTTCCAGTTCCATACCTGAACCGTTGGCCATTCATCCTTTGCAACAGTTGTATCCTTTTGCCTTTCAGCCGGAGCGGTGCCAAAATATATTTTTGTTCCGTCTTCGGAAAAACGGAGTTCGCCATTTTCTGATACTCTCCAACCATCAGGGAAGGAATTGTTTCCCTTAACTGCTATTTGTCTTGACTCAGTACCGTTGGATTTAAGCCATAGTTCTCCTCCTGAAATCCACGCAACATTTAAACCATCGGCCGAAATAGACATCTTATCCGTTTTCTTTGCAGACGAAAGTTCGATTGTTTTATTGCTCTCAATTTGGGCATAAACAAGTTGGGATTTTGTTTTAACAAGTAAGCTTTTTCCCTTTTTCGCAGGAAGATAGTCTGCTACTCCTGTAAATTTTTTCTCCACCCCTGTAGCAAGATCAAGTATTGTGAGTAAAGAGTCTTTCCCATTAAAAGCAACCCAGTTGCCCCAGTCCGGAAGCATCCTGAAAGAGACTATCGAATCTCTCTTTGTACACTCTTTTTTTGAAATGGAATACAAAACCAGCGATTCTGCTTTTTTACCGGCTTTGTTCAAAACGAGATATCTGGAATCCGGAGTAAAAAAGATGTTTTTTGCCGAATCGGCACTAAAAATCTCTTCTCCTTTGGAATTGTAAAGTTTTGCAACAGACTTCCCTTTCCATGGCTCAATTTTGACGGCTACATATTTACCATCATCAGAAATTTTTGAGTCTGTAATTCTGTTCCATTTAACAATATCATTAACCGTAAGCAATTTCTTACCTGGTTGTGCCTGAGTTGTTAAGCCTGCAAAAATGATTAATGACAATGCAATTATTAGTTTTTTCATCTTATTAGAATCTTTATTATCCGATTATTGTTAAAAAACTGATATCCCCAGTTCGGTGGTAAATCTCTCCAGTGTTTCAATACCTCTGTATGAATTTCCGTTGCTGTTGAGTTCCGGACTCCATACTGCAATTGAAAGTTTATTTGGGATAACCGCTACTATTCCTCCGCCAACTCCGCTTTTGCCGGGCATTCCCACCCTGAATGCAAAATCGCCTGATTCATTATATAACCCACATGTGAGCATTAGTGCATTAAGCCTTTTTACACTTCTGGGCCCGCATACTCTTTGGCCTGTGGTAGGAATAACTCCGCCGCTGGCAAGAAAAAGAAAAGATTTTGCCAGTTCTTGCGTGCTCATTGAGATGCTGCACTGATTGCAGTAAACATCAATTATATCCTCTACTTTGTTGTGTATGTTGCCAAAACTCTTGATAAAGTTTGCAAGTGCAAGATTTCTGTGAGATGTTTCCAGCTCGGATAATGCGACAGATTTATCGTAACTGATATCCTTAACTCCGCTCAGTTCTCTTACAAAATCTATAATATCATGTTTTGAATCGGGATAAAGATCTATCAGCCGGTCTGTTATAACGAGCGCTCCGGAATTTATAAAAGGATTTCTTGGAATTCCCTTCTCCTGTTCAAGTTGAATAAGCGAGTTAAACGCTGTGCCTGAAGGCTCTCTCCCGACGCTCTCCCATAATTTGTCACCCAGATGCCGGCTTACCATCGCGAGGGTAAATACCTTTGAAATACTCTGGATTGAAAACCTCTCTGTGAAATCTCCAGCCGATATTACATTGCCATTAAGCGTTGCAACAGATATTGCAAAAGAGTCCCGTTTGACCGACGAAAGTGCAGGAATATAATCTGCAACCTGACCATGACCCGTATAATCAGAGAGTTCAGAAAATATTTTATTAATTATATTTTTAAGCTCCATAGATTGGTTTTAGTACAAATATAATGAATATTGCTATCGTAAAATGCTTTTAAATAATTGATAAGAGGTGCCGGAGACTAAAATATTTTATATACATTCGTATTATGGAAAACTTCAGAAAGATTAACGAGCAGGAGGTTAGGCAGCTCAAATTGCAGAGATGCCACTCGGAAGACTGGTCACGGATATTAGTTGATAATGCATTTAAACCGGAAAGGGTCTGGGATGCCGCCTTCTCGGGAGACATTCGCCTTGGCGTTTTTGAATCAAAATTTGAACTCCCCGGAGGGGTGAGGATACAGTCAGGAATATGTCATGCAAAACTCCACAATGTAACGGTAGGCAATAACACATGTATTGAAAACATCCACAACTACATTGCAAACTACGACATTGGCAGCGACTGCATAATTGAAAATGTAGACAGAATTGTGGTTGAGGGAACGTCATCTTTCGGCAATGGGGTTGAGGTATCCGTGCTTAATGAAACAGGTGGCCGGGAAGTACCTATTAACGACAAGCTTACGGCGCATTTCGCCTATATTATAGCACTTTACCGCCACAGGCCGGCACTCATAAGGAGGATGCGGGAACTTGTGGATTTCTATTCAAAAAAACACTCTTCGGACAGAGGATATATAGGAAACGGAGTTAAAATCAGCAATGCGGGCTCGATAAGGGAAGTCAGAATAGGAGACAAAACAATAATTGAAGGTGCCTCCATGCTCAAAAACGGAAGTGTCAACAGCAACGAAAGCGACCCTGTATATATAGGATACGGCGTGAGATGTGAAGATTTTATTATTTCTTCCGGCGCCCACCTCGATATAGGAGCGACCATAAGCCGCTGTTTTGTTGGTCAGTCCACAACTTTAAGCAGAAACTACTCCGCAACCGACTCGCTCTTCTTCAGCAACTGCCACGGCGAAAATGGAGAGGCCTGTGCAGTATTTGCCGGGCCATATACTGTGAGCCACCATAAGTCAAGCCTGCTGATTGCCGGAATGTTTTCTTTCATGAATGCCGGTTCGGGCTCAAACCAGTCAAACCATATGTATAAACTGGGGCCAATTCATCAGGGAATTCTTGAGAGGGGGTCAAAGACCACCTCCGATTCATATATTTTATGGCCCTCAAGAATAGGCGCATTTTCACTTGTCATGGGCCGTCACGTGAACAATACAGATACAAGTTCTCTCCCTTTCTCGTATCTCATTGAAAAGAATAATACTACATACCTGATCCCGGGAGTTAATCTGCGCAGTGTGGGGACAATACGTGATGCACAAAAATGGCCAAAGAGGGATAAACGAAAAGACCCTAACAAGTTGGATCAGATTAACTATAATCTCTTAAGCCCATATACAATTCAAAAGATGCTGACGGGCCGCTCGCTGCTCCTGGAATTGAGAAGAGTATCGGGAGAAACCACCGACCTGTATTCCTATAAAAGTACAAAAATTAAGAATTCTTCCCTGATGAATGGGGTAATGTTTTACGAAACAGCCATAAACAAGTTTCTCGGGAACTCAATAATTAAGAGGCTGGAGGGTATTAATTTTAAATCCGAACAGGACATTCGTAATCGCCTGAAACCGGACTCTGCAGTTGGACTGGGAGAGTGGGTCGATATTTCGGGATTAATTGCTCCGCAAAGCGAAATTGAACTCCTGATGAAAGGGATTGAAGAGAATTCTTTGTGCAAGCTTAAAGAGATAAACGCATTTGTAGAAGAGCTTCATAAAAATTACTACAACTACGAATGGAGCTGGGCCTACAGTAAAATTAAGGAGTTCTACGATATAGACCCCGAATCAATTACCCGCGACCAGGTTAAACAAATTGTTCTTGCATGGGAGACTGCCGTAATTGGGCTGGATAAAATGATATACGAAGATGCAAAGAAGGAGTTTTCATTAAGTTCCATGACCGGCTTTGGAGCCGACGGCGATTCCGAAGAACGCCTTCAGGATTTCGAACAGGTGAGGGGCGGATTCGAGAGCAACCCGTTTGTTTCTGCAGTTCTCCAGCACATCGAAAACAAGACCGCGTTGGGGAATGAGTTGATAGGAAGGTTAATGAATATTGTAGATTAAACATATAACAGAAAATGAAAAAAATTATTTTAGCTCTTTTGACAATCTTTGCGATTCAATCATCATTACAGGCACAAGTTGCAGTTCAAATCAATGACTCCCAACAGAACCTGTATGAAAGAAAAGTAGTTTCATTCAACAAAATGAAGCGGGCAGGGATAGGCCTTACCATAGGTGGTGCTGTTCTTGCCGGAGTTGGAACAGGCTTGCTTATCGACTACTTTGATAAATATGATAACAGATATTATGATTATGGATTTGGTAATGATGTAGAAGACCTGGATATGGAGTACGCAATTGGAGTTGGCCTGATGTCCATTGGTATTACAGCTATTGGCGGAGGAGTTACATTATGGTCAATTGGGGCTGCTAAATCAAAGAGTTATAAAAGAAAGCTTAACTCCATCTCATTCAATTTAAGTCCCGGTTACCGTCAGCAGTTCTCGCTGGCATACAGGTTTTAAATTTTAACAAGCATTTTTCTTAGGCGTATAAAAAACACTAAACGGGAAAAGAACTGGAATCCGCAAACTCCTCTTTTCCCGTCTGTGTTTTTAGACTTGCGAACTTACAGCGGGTAAACCCGATGCAGTAAGTTCAATTTGCACTCGGTAGATTATTTCGCCATAAGCCTTTCGCCGGCACTCTCCTTAACGGTTCTTTTCCACATTTCGGAATAACCGGGCTGAGATGGCATAGTAGGAATGGCTTTGCTGTAACCATTATCAAGGAAACAGCCTTTTGCATCCTGCTTCTTGATATTGCCATCCATGAATTTAACAAGAAGGTATTTGTCAAGTTTATCCCATTTGGCAAACAGCTCCTGTGCTGTATTTACAGAGTAGTCAGTAAGGAATTCCCTTGCTTTTTGAGGCGATTCCTTATAAAGCATCATTGCTGCCTCATCAATTGCTGCTGTTCTTTCTATTGCATCAATTTCATGTTTGTCGCCAACTTTGCGAATCTCCGGTGCAACACGATCATAAAGCAAATATGCAAAGTTGGTAACCCTGTTAAACAGCCAGAAGGCCGATGTTGGAGAGTATGTGAGCATATCGCCGTTTCCAACCCGGAAACATTCCGGAACCCTAAGTGAGCTTGAATATATTGGAGTAAGAGCCGAAGTAGCGGCATCGTCTACGCCAAACCAGAATATTCCGCCTACTTCGTCGGGAAGCCAGTTGCGGGCCTGGCCAAGCAGCCAGAAACCGGTTTGCTGAGTTGCAATTGCTCTTTCGTTTGTATAACTAACTCCGTCTACTTTAAATCCCATTGGCCTCCATCTGTATGGAAGCGCATGCCCGCCGGCGCCGGCATCTTTTGTCATATCAAGAACGGTTCCTTCGTAATGGTCTCTCATTACATCGGCAACCATTTTTACGGTGAGTTTCTGAGCAGGTTTAATATACAACGGGAGTCTGTTTTTTGCATTGTGACCCATTGCATAGTCCTGATAATCGGTATATGGTTTGCCGTTTATCATTCCGCCGCCAAGAATATTGAAGGCGGCCCATACCCTTGCTTCGCATCCTCTCATTGATCCAAAATCGAGTGGAGCATAAGTGTCGGAGAAACTGAAATCCTTATCCGCTCCTTTGTAATATCCGTTCTCACGGGCAAAAGAGATAACATCCGGTGCATAAAGGAAGTTTTCGGGGTCGTTCAGCGGGAAAGTAGTTATTCTTGCATGATTTGCATGTGCAGATATGTATCCGTCCGGAATTCTTGCAGCTACCCAAACAGCACCTCTGTTTGCGTTTTTGCCATTAACCATTTTAACGCCTTTGCCTATCATTTCAAGAATCCAAACTTCATTTTTGTCTGCAATGGAGAATGATTCACCTGCTGAATAATAGCCATATTCCTTAACAAAATCGGTCATTATTTTTATGGCCTCTCTTGCTGTTTTGGCTCTTTGTAATGTTACATATATTAAAGATCCATAGTCCATTATAGCTGTCGAATCTTCGAGGGGAAGCCCTCCGAAGGTTGTTTCGGTTATAATGACCTGATGTTCATTCATGTTTCCGACTGTTGTATAAGTCTTTCCTATCTGAGGAATCTCCCCAAGATATTTTCCGGAGTCCCATTCATAAATTTTAAGCATAGAACCCGGAGCAAATGAATTTGCCATTTTAAAGTACAATTCTCCATAAAGCTGGTGAGAATCTGCAGAATAGGTTACCATAACGGACCCATCTTTTGTGGCTCCCTTGGATATCAGCAGGTTTGTGCATGATTCTCCCCTGCCGGGAACAAGAAGGAGGGCTGCAAGAGCAAGGAACGAGATAATAGTTTGTTTCATATTATTATTTGATTGATTTTTGATTAGCTATTTCTATCTTTACAAAGATAGTATTATTTTTGTACCAACATGAAAGCGATGAAAGCCAACAAACTACTTATTACGACAATTACCGTTCTGTTATTTTCACCATTCATTTATGGTCAGAATCAGGAGCAGCAACCACAAAAAACGCCTATTGAAATTGCTTCCGAGCAGGCAGAAAAGCTGCAAAAAGAACTAAACTTAAAGGACTACCAGTTGTTTCTTGTGGATTCCGTTCTTCAAAAAAATTTTACAGACCTAATGAAGGAGATAGAATCGATGAGAGTGGCCGGTATACAGACCCGCGAGAGTTATAAATCTGTTCAGGATAAGTGGACAACGAAGACAGACAAGGCTTTTGAGAAAATTTTCGATAAAGAACAATTTGTCAAATATTTGAAAATGGGTGGTAAGTATAAGGCTTACATGAAAAATAGTGAAAAGGAAAAGGAGAAGAAGCAGTAACCTACTCTATCTTTATGCATATATTCTTTCTCCCCTTAAAGTGAGTTATATAGCCGAACCCGCAGTTTTTAACAAAGGCTGTGAAGGGTTCAAAGTTTTCTCCTATTCTTTCAAGGTCATGGGCATCGGAACCCATTGATATGAATTCTCCTCCAAGCTCCCGGAACCTTATTAGTACAGATTTGTCAAGTACCGGCGTGCGTCCGCCTCTCTCCCTGTATGTGTTTGTGTTTATTTCAAGTGCTTTCCCGCCTGAAGCAAGCACCCTGAGAACAGAGTCGAGTTCGTCTCCGTATTCTTTCATTGACAGCGACTTTTCCTTGTATGGGGAATATCTTACTATATAGTCGAAGTGGCCGAGTATGTCAAAGTTCCTGAAATTGGCAACACATTCGTACATATTTAGTATGTACTTTTTGTATGCCTCTTTTGGATTGTTGCGGGAATAAAAATCCCCATGGTACGGGTCTTCGCCATCGACGAAATGAATTGAAGCAATTATCGTGTCAAAATTATGGGATCCGGCAAGTGTATCTGCTTTGTCAAGCGAACCGGCCTGCAATCCCAGCTCTATCCCCTTTAAAATTTCAAAAGAAGGGAACCTCAGCCTTAATTCATCAATACGGCTCTGTTGCTCGTGAGGGTCGAAATTAAATCTATTGTTGTCTCCCGGTGCGTCCACGTCAAAGTGGTCCGTAAAAGCCAGTCCTTTTATGCCAAGATTTACGCTCCTTTTAACAGCATCCTCCATAGACATGCGGCCGTCCGGGGAAAACTCCGAGTGAATATGTGTGTCTATCTGTTTCAAAATGTTTTATTTAAAACTAACTGCCCAGCGAAGCAACTTTCCACTCTTTTTTTACCTTCACAAAGGACAGATTATTGTCAACACCATTTGGGAAAGAAGGAAGCACCACCCTGTATTTTACAAACACGGTATCTTTCGATGAGTTCTTTTCAACAGATATAACTTCTGTTTTAACCGCCTGTACCTGTTTCAATACCATCTCTTTAATTGTGGGTTCCAGAGAATTAAAACTTTCGGAAGATTTTGCGAGTTCCATCCCGAGTGAATCTGTGCAAAAGCTTCCTGCTTTTTGATATTCTGCATTAAAATACGCTTTAAGAAAATCCTGTGTCTTAAGCGTTAAATCCTCTTCAACATTTGCACAGGCAGATGTCAGTAAAAGCGCAGATAACGCAATTAGTGCAAGCCTGATTACCCTTCCTGTCATATTAAATTATTTAATTATCAAATTTTATTACTGTTATTCCGGACCCGCCCATCTGCAGGTCTTCGTCCTTTGCAGAGAGAACTCCGCCTACCGTCTTAAGGTATTTGCGAATTTCCTCACGAAGCACACCATTGCCTTTACCATGAAGTATTCTCACCTCTCCCATCCCTACCATCAAAGCATCATCCACGAAATGGCTCACATTGTCCATTGCTTCATCTACCCTTTGACCCCTTACGTCTATTGATGGTTTAAAGTTAAGTCTCCTTTCGGACATTCCATAGCTGTTGTAGGTACTTTTTTGTATACCGCTTTTCGAAAGTTCTCCGAATTCACGGTTGGATATCTTCTCGAGGCGATCCTTTGCTATTTTGCTGATAATATTCCCAACGGCTACATTCATCTCTTTTTCGTCGATTCTCAGAACCTCGCCGGTGAGGTCCCCGCCCTTAATTCTTACTTTATCCCCCACAACAATTTCACCTAAAGAAACAGGCTTTTTAACCGGAATAGCGGTCCCTTCTCCAGCAGAACCTCTTCCCTTTTCCCTTTCGGTTTTTTTCTCTTCTCTTCTCTCTTTTCTCTTTTTAAGCTGCTCCATCTTAAACGCAATCCGGTCCTGCGTCTCGCTCTCCTTTTCCTTCATCGCCTCCATGTTGAAGGTTTCGAGATTTCGTCTAAGCTCTTTGGTTTTCTCTTTTTCGGCTTGACTCTCCCTTATCTCCTTTATGGTTGTTTCAATCTGGCGGTTTGCATCGGCAAGAAGCACTTTTGCCTCCGCTCTTGCCTGGTCAAGTATGCTTTTGCGCATAGCCTGAATATCCGAGAGTTCTTTCTGATACTTTTCGGTTATGTTTTCAAGAGTCTTATCGGTATTTTTAATTCTTGCCAGCTTTTCGTCCATCGCCCGCCTGTTCCTTGCTATCTTTTTAAGGTGTCTTTCAAGGTCAATGAAATCTCCTCCGGCCCTTTCCTCTGCGAATTTCACTACCTCCGCGGGCAGACCTATTTTTCTCGCAAGTTCAAATGCAAAAGAGCTTCCCGGAACACCTGTTTCAAGTTTAAAAAGAGGCTTGATATTCTGAACATCAAACTGCATTCCTCCGTTAATGACCCCCCTGCTGCTGCTTGCATAGAACTTAAGATTGCTGTAATGCGTAGTGATTACTCCAAAGCATCCCCTTTCGTCGAACTCTTTAAGAATAGCTTCGGCAATTGCCCCGCCGGCAGTTGGTTCTGTACCGGCACCAAACTCATCAATGAGAATAAGACTGTTTTCATCGGCACCCATAAGGAAATCCCTCATGTTTGTGAGGTGGGAACTGTATGTACTGAGGTCATTTTCGATAGACTGCTCGTCCCCTATATCTATGAATATGTTTTTAAATATACCGAATTCAGAAATTTCAGAAGCAGGAACAAGCAATCCGGTTTGAAGCATATACTGAAGCAATCCCACTGTTTTAAGACAAACCGATTTACCTCCGGCATTTGGACCCGATATAAGAAGTATGTGTTTATCCTTGTTCAGCGACATTGACAGAGGCACTATCTCCTTTCCCTCTTTTTTTAGGGTAGCTTCGAGCAGAGGATGTCTTCCTCTCTGAATATTAAGCTGCCGCTCACCTGATATAATGGGTTTTCCTGCCTGCATAGAAATAGCCAGCATAGCTTTGGCTCTGATGAAATCTATTTCCGAAAGGAATTCTGCCGACATTAAAAGTTCGGGCTGATATGGCCTTAAAAAATCGGAAAAATCAACAAGAATTTTCAGAATTTCGCGTTGTTCGGCAAAGTGGAGTTCCTTAACCTGATTGTTAAGTTCAACAATCTCTATTGGCTCAATAAAAACCGTTTTACCCGAAGCGGATTCGTCAAATATAAAACCGGGAACTTTTCTTTTGTTTGCAGTAGAGACGGGAATAAGCATTCTTCCATCCCTCATTGAAACGGTCGCATCTTCGTCTGCAAGGCCTTCGGATTGTACTCTCTTTAATATTGATGTTATTTTTCTGGAAATCTGCCCCTCTTTTTCTCTTATAGACGAGCGAATATTCTGAAGTTCCGGACTGGCATTATCTTTAATCTCTCCGAATTTATCAAGAATAGCATCTATCCTTCTGGTTATTTCCGAGAACTGCACAACCGGTTCCGCCATCTTTTTAAGACAGGGGTAGCTCCCGTCTTTGCTGTTTTTGAAGAAATTTGATATGGCCCGTATAGTTTCCAGAGACTGTTTTAGCCGGTATATGGAAATAGTATCGAGATAAAACGATGTTTGCTCAAGCTGCTTGATAAAAGTGAGAGTATCTACGTATCCGGAATCCGGGAAACCGGATTCGAGCATGATGATGACTCTCATTTCGTCTGTAAGTGACAGCATGCGGGCTATTTCCTCTGAATTTGTCAGAAATTTCGCCTCAACTGCCCGGTTTTTGGCAGATACAGTTGAACAACGGGACTCAATCATAGATCTAATCCTGTCGAAACCCAATTTCTGTTCTAATCTGGAAATATTGCTCATAAGGGGAATAATGGTTACAAAGATAAAAGTTTATAACTTTACATAAAATTAAATAATAAAATGCACCTCTGGTACCTGCTCCTTTTGCCTCTTTCCTACATAATCGGATCTTTCTCTCCGGCTATAAGATTTGGAAAATTCTTTTACGGTATTGATGTAAGGGACTATGGGAGCAAGAACCCGGGAGCCAATAATGTTCAGAGAGTTCTGGGGTGGAAACCCGCTCTTTTTGTTTTCTTGTTTGACACGTTTAAAGGTGTTGCGGGAGCGAGTCTGGCACATTTTACAAGCTTCGAAACAGGAACAAATATGTTTGTGGGGGCTCAGATTGTTTTGGGTCTTACAGCTGTTCTTGGTCATATATTCCCTGTTTTTCATCAGTTTAAAGGAGGAAAAGGCGTTGCAACCATAACCGGAGTTCTGTGGGCAATTCACCCGTATGCTGTACTTATCTGCTTTGGCATTTTTCTCATCATGTTCCTGATTACCCGTTATGTCTCCCTTAGCGCAATAATATCAATTACCCTTTTCCCTTTCTTTGTAAACTCACTGTTTGCACTGTGGCTCGACCCCGAAGTAACCCTCACGCTTAAGATATTCAGCATCATAATTGCAATTGTTATATGGCTGACGCATATAAGCAACATTAAGCGTATTGTTAAAGGAAAGGAGGAGAAATTCCGGCTGAACAAAGGTATTGCCGAGGTCCCGGAAGAGGTCAGGACTATTTATAGGAGTCCTCGATAGCGAGCCTTAGTTCGTTAATGCTTTTCATCACTTTAATCTCTCCGTTGCGAACATAAGATATCTCGCCTCTCTGCTCGGATACAACAATAACTGCAGCATCGCTCTGCTCCGAGAGACCCAGCGCAGCCCTGTGTCTCATTCCAAGGTGTGCAGGAATGTGAGGGTTCTCTGTTATTGGCAGCGTGCATCTTGCCGCAATAATTTTTTCGTCGGAAATAATCATTGCACCGTCGTGAAGAGGGGCATTTTTAAAAAATACATTTTCTATAAGTCTTCTGCTAACTATTGCCTCAAGCCTGTCGCCGGTTTCTGCAACAAACTCCAGAGAGGAGCTGTGAGAAAGAACAATAAGGGCCCCCGTTCTTGTTTCGGCCATTCTTCTGCACGCAAGGGTAATCTCGTCCAGAACCTCGAGAGACATTCCTCTCTTCTTTTTACCTAAAAATGCATTAATGAGCCTCAGCTGCTGCCTTGAGTCCATGTATCGTGTACCGAGACGGAGCAAAAACCTTCTTATCTCCTGCTGAAAGAGAATAATGAGGGCCAGAACGCCCACTCCGATTACCTGCCCTAGAATTGCACTCAAAAGGTCCATATGGAGAGCCTTTACAACGAGCCATATAAAATAGAAGACAATTATTCCTGTAAATATATTGAGGGCAGCCGTACCTTTTATGAGTTTGTATGCCTGATATATGAGGAGACCCACCAGAAAGATATCCAGTATGTCTATAAAATCTATTTTAATGAAGTCCAGCATAAAATCTCTACAAACTTAAAAGAATTATTCTACAAATGCTAAAGTTGCGACGCTTACCGTGCATCCTTCTGCCTCAAGCAGTGCCGTACCGCATGCTTCCAGTGTTGCTCCGGTGGTGAGGACATCGTCTACAAGGAGAATATGACAGCCTTTTATTCTGTCGCCCCTCCGTAATTTAAATGCCTTTTCAACATTTTTCCACCTGTGCTGGGGATCTTTAGTTGTTTGAGTAGAAGTGAAGGTTGTTCTCACCAAAATCCCGTTTAAAACAGGTACATTCAGTTCCTTTCCTATCGCTTTTGCAATAATATTTGCCTGATTATAACCTCTTTTCCATTTCTTGAAAGGATGGAGCGGTACCGGGATAATGGCATCAATGCCGTTAAAAGGTTCGCTCTCTTTGAGCCGTTTGCCAAGCATACTTCCAAGATAGCGGCCAAGTGAAACCTGACGGTTGTATTTGAACTGATGAATAATTGAGCGGTAGGGACTCTCGTCTCTGTATAATATGAGTGATGCCACTCTTTGAAAATAAACCCTGCCCCAGAATATCTGTTCGGCAGGGTTATCTTTCCAGTTCCAGAAGTACGTAAAAGGCAATGAAGACAGGCAATCCAAACATAAATGTCTCTCCTCCCTCAGCAAAACTCTCCCACACACAGGACACGGTCTCGGATAAATTATATCAATCACTCCCGGTTAAAACTTTATCAATTCGGCTCCTATTGCCTCTTTTAATTGTTTATCATTCCTTATTATGCTCTCTATCCTTCCTCTCTGGAAGTAATATCTGTTTACAATCTCTTCTTCAAGAAGAGCTTTTATTTCTTTGCCGTTTATACGTATTGAGCCGCTTTT